>ERZ778514.1960-NODE-1960-length-14019-cov-8.462117_pt1 | contig 14019 bp, 10 predicted proteins | sample MGYA00510344_ERZ778514 | MGnify/ENA primary metagenome ERZ778514 (study PRJEB29527, sample SAMN07138968) | mouse gut metagenome | material: feces | host: mouse | place: China:Nanjing | collected 2016-01-25 ... | reverse complement strand
GATGCTTACGCATTTCCTCTGCAAACTTAAAGAAAGCCCAATGAGCACACAGCCCGGGGCAACGCCCCGGGAATAGTGGCATAAGTGAAACCGCGCCCTGCAGGGGCAAAAGCGTTAAAAACAGGCATGGGCGCATGGGTGAGCATATACACCTCCCGCTCTCAATACTTATATAAAAACGCTTTTGCCCCTTGCGGGGCGCAGCCTTGATATAATAATTGTTCCCGGGGCGTTGCCCCGGGCTGTGTGCTTATTGGGCTTTCAGCCCGCAAAATAATACACTAAATATCAAATAGCATCACATTATTCTAAATTTCGGATGAACCATTGTTTTGTGGCGTGTCAACGTTTCACCACCTTACGTGTTATGATTCTTCCGTCTGCCGTGCGCTTCCTGACAATCAGGATGCCCTTGCTGCATGACGACACGCGCTGTCCCGAGAGGTTATATACAGCCTCCGTCGCCGTATCGGCATCGCTGCCGGCTTCTATGCTGTTGATGCCGGTGGCAGAAGAACTGTTGAATATCATTGAGATGTCGTCTATATAGTTCACCGTGGTGGGCAGTCCCGAGTCCTGCTGTATGCGGAACATCGAGCCGGCAGGCAGGTTGGCAATATACTTGGTGTGTATGTTTTTGCCGGCAACAACGTTCAGTTGAGTCTGTCTGTCGGTGTTTTCCATGAGTGTCCACGTCGTGCCTCCGTCGGTGGAACTGTAGCAGCGCACTATTGCCTGCACGGGCGAGGCGTTCCAGTAGTCGAACTCTATGTTGCTGATGCCTTTTTCTATTGCAGACGATGTGAGGCTTCCGCCGCGTACAATGCCGAGCGCCTTGCTGGCGTTTCCATATTTGTCGGTGGTCTCAACGATTTTTGTCTTAACCATGTCCCAGTTGCAGAAGACGCCCTTCACTCCCGTTGCATCGCCTTCGGTAAGCTCCATTGCCTCGAAGTCCTCCACCTTACGGTCTATTTCCGAGCCTCCCACGCTGAAGCTTATGATGCCGTTGCTTTCTGTAATCGTGTTCAGCGACAGCGGCACCGCCTCTCCCGACCACGACTTGAACAGCGGAACCATCTCGCTGTTCAGCTCCGTCACATTGCCCAGACCCGGGAAGGGGTCATATCCCGACGGCGTGATAACGCCTGCCGCCGTGCGCGGGTTGGCACGCACCATCTCGTAGTAGTTGTGGTCAGGGTTGACGTTCACGTCGTTGGCAGTCCATACACTGGCATTTGTCGAGTCGACCCTGAACACCAGCATGCCGCTTCCGGGCAGGTATGCGTCCCACCTCGTGCGCTGCCGGTTCTCAAGGAGGAAGTACTCCTTGTCAACCGCCGAGTTTATCCTGTATGCCGTGTTCGTCTCGTTTATGGCACCGAGGGTGTATTGTGTGCCCTCCTCCTTTATGAGCTGCGGCTTCATGAAGCCTATGGCGTAGCGCTCGTATGCGCCGTATCCCGTGGGCGTTCGGCTGCTGTTGCTGTATCCCCCGCCCGCCATGATGCTCCATACGCCGGGGTCGTTGCTCTGCCCGTTCTCCTCGTAGTCGGTGTCGTAGAGGTCGGGAAGCCCGAGCACGTGGCTGAACTCGTGGCATATCGTGCCGATGCCGTCGAGCGTCCTGCCGCCCCTTACCTCGCTGTCGCAAATCTCGGTGCTGCACGCATAGCGTCCCATCCGCTTGCCGTCGTACCTCTGATAGGGGTACGGATACTGGCTGGCGTAGGGCCAGATGTACGAGCTGCTGTTGCCGCTGACGTTGCTGCCGTATCCGGCGTAGATGATGTAGAACATGTCCACGACTCCGTCGCCGTCGGCATCGTACTTGCTGTAGTCTACGAGCGGGTTAGCCGCCTCTATTGCATCCACGGCGCACTGCCAGCCGTATTTTGAGCCTTGCGGGAATGTATGGCTGCGGTTTATCTTTACGGGACCGACCACGTCGAACTCCGGCTGGAACATCCCCGCGGAGTTGTCGGAGAAGTAGTCGTGCACGCTTCCCGTGCACTCCACCCACTGGCGCGGCGTGCCTTGCGTGTAGTATCCGCCGTAGCCCTTGTCGTTCATCATCGACGAGAAGAACTCCTTGGCATCGGTGCGCGTGAAGGAGAGGTCGTTCCACTCCACGAGTATCACCAGCCCGCGGAAGTTGCCGTAGTCGTAGCGTGTTGCCCTTGCCGGCGCCGTGTCACCTGCGGCTGCCTTCCACATGCTTCTTGCGCGTGCCCGTTCCTGTTTCTGCTGTTCCGTCACGTCCGCGCGCAGCATCTTCCTGCTTGTCGCAAGAAACTCCTTTTCGGCACTGTTGCGCTCCGCGGCGTCGTGCGCCGTCACGCCCGACGGCACGAGGGAGCCGCCCTGCTTCAGTGCATACTGGTATCCCGATGCTGTCTCAACCACGGTGTAGCTGTCAGCCGTGGTCGTGAAGTGGTTGAACTCGTCGCCGTGCAGCACGAGGGTCACCGTGCTGCCGTCGGGCTGTACGACCCTTGTCTTGCCCGGCTTGGCGGGAATGGCGTGGAGGCACAGGCTCACGCCGGTAAGGAATAAGAATAAAATAAGTTTACGTTTCATAGATTTATTGTTCAAAATACTGATATATTATGTGTCTCTTTGCTGTCACGGATATCAGTTGCGGCATGTCTGCCATTCACCTTAGTAGGGACTTATTCTTGTATATGTCCGCCTGTCGCACGCTGGTTTTCCGGCGCTTGCGTGCGGACATATACAAGAATAAGTCCCTACATTAAGAGTGAATACTTTTGTCCTGTCACATCTTTACGGTGTTTGGACAGTCCGTATTATTTCTTGTTGATATACTTCTTGCCGTCACGGATAAGCAGACCCTTGGCTGTTGCGCGGTTAACCTGCTGACCCATGAGGTTGTAAGTCTTGCTGTTCTTTGCACGTTCCTCAAGTGTAGGTTTAACTACTTCTATACCATTTGTTTGAGCTCCCTTGAAGTTACCTGTGTTAAGGGTTATTGTCATTCCGTCTGCATACCAGTTTCCTGTATACCACCTTTGGTCTGGGGAGATAAGGCTTGTCATTCTTGTATACTCTGTAATTGTTATGGTGTTTCCTGAGATAGTACCTACACTGGTTTCTTTATCCAAGTTTGTTGAAATACCATCCCCTTTTAAGTCAACGCCACGGATACAAAGGTATTTGCCGAAGTTGTCGATATCTTCCTGTGTGTTAAATCCCAGATCCGCCATAGGCTGTCCCATTGCAATGGATACAGTTCCGTCTTCATTGACATCAATTGAAAGACAGCCCATTTCGCAATAGTTGTAAACATTTACAGAATACTCGTAGTCTTCGATAGAAACTGAATTGCTGAATTCCTCCCAGCCATTGGTGTTACGACCATTCTGATGACCTTTCTGTACACCATTACACGGTATAAAGCGTGGTTCTGCAGCCCAAGTCCATGTTGCACCATCATATTGACCGTCTTTATATGATGTTCCGGGCAGTGCTGTAAACTTCTTAACTCCGATAAAGTATCCCAGTTGGTTGCAATCTATGTTGCCGTCTTCATCTACAGTGAAAGATAACTCCTTTGTTGTCGATAGTGTTCCGGCATCCTCATTGATTGCAGCAAGACCCCTCACTGTAAATTCCCATGTGCCACGGCTGTCTGTCTTTGAACCGCAGTCCTGCTCACCGATATTTATTATTCCTGTTGCAGCATCGTAAGTACCTGTAGCAGTAACGGCATCATTGGCAAATACCATTTTCACATTTGTACCGTCAATTGAAATAGTAGCAGGAGAACATGTAATGAGTTCGCCGTCAGAGGAAGTTTCAGTGTAGTTTCCTACTATGGCATCCAATGCCGGTGCTGTGGCAACAGCATTGTTAATGGTAGATGTTTTTTCTGCTATAACAGCTTCTTTTACATTGTTATGTGCAAGTTTTGTTATAGAAACAAGCTCTGTTTGTGCGCCGACAGTCATTGATGTAAGAGCTGCGCATGCAAAAAGTAATAACTTTTTCATAATTAATAATTTTAGGATGTTAATAAAATTTGTTGGTTATATTCTTGTTACCCGTGTTGCGAAATATGTTCGCAACACGGGAACAAGATTTCTATTTATCATTGGCATCAAGATCTCCGTATGGATAATTTTTCTCCTCTGCCCATAGTTTTATAATGTTAGTAGGCTCGTCCTTGTCTGTAAGAATTAAGTATGAAGGATGTCTCTTGTTGTCTGTGCTTAGGGTAAAGTTGCGCACTTTTGCACCTTGACCGCAGAAAGGTTCCATTGCCTGACGGAGCCCGTATTTATTATAGTAGTCACGTCCGGCTTTGTTGTTGTTCTTGTTGTCTATTTTAAGAGAAATCTCATTACCTTCTTCATCAAGCTGTGTTATGGTGATGCCATAGTAGCAATAGTCGCTGCCTGCCTGCATGTGGAAGCCTGTCTTTCTCTGATATAGTCCTATCAAAGCCCAGTAGAGGCGGTTTCTGGTATTGTTCGGACCTGCTGTTGCCAGCTTGTCGCGCATCGTATCCCAATAAGGACGTGCGAACGGGCTTAGGTCTTCGTATGTGATGAACCACATTCCTTCCTCAAACGTCTCCTTGAGCGAGGGCACGTATGTATACAGACGGGCATTCTCGTTGCCCTCCACTACAAAGTATTCTTCGGTGTTTCCTTTCAGAATGCCTGATATTTCGGTGCCGTTAACGTCAACAGTGCTGTATAGCGTGTAGCCGTCCTTGGTTATTATGAACGGCGCAACAACCTGCTGCTTCTCTCCTTTATCGTTGAGCCATGTGAAGACAAGGCGGCGGTAAGATGTCGTTACGCTTATTTCGCGTTCCGAACCGTCAACAACAAACTGGTACGAGCGCGATGCCATGAAGTCTCTCGTGGCATTTACTTCGTTTACGTAGTCCTCCCATGTCTTGCCTTCTTCTACGGGATACATCACTATCCTTGCCTGATGTTTCTTGCCGATCATCTCCACCTTTTCAGGCGTTGCCGACAGCACACGGAACTCGAAGTCGCCTTCCATGCCGTCTCCTTTCTGTCCAAAGTCAGAGTTTGACGGTGTTGAGAAGTAATGGAATATGTCGTTGTACTCGTCGAATGAGAGAACAATACCCTGGCTTGCCTCTATCTTATAGTGAGATGTCGCGGTGACGAGCTTGCCGTCTTCGCCGAAGCCGGCATTGTGGCTGCTGCCCACTTTCTCGCTTGCCACGGTCACGGTGTTCTCGTCAAACTTGGCAAATACATTATATCCGCCATACGTTGTAGCGGCATAATATTCTATTCTCCAGCCGTTAGGGGCAGCCTTGAGTATATCTCTTGCATTGTTGGTGGTTTCTTCCACGCGGTCAGTGGGGGTCTCGCTGAATTTGTCGTCCACCTCCGGAGTACATGCTGTGAAGGCAAATATGCTTACAAGCAGTGAAAATATGCTATATAACTTCTTCATTTTCATTTCAGTTAAAGTTACGTAATTCGAGTGAAGGAGCCTCTGCCGAGCGGCGCAGTATTATTGCGCGGAGGTCGTCGAGGTTAACTCCCCAGCTGTTCTGGAAATACTCTTTCACCATAGCCAGTTTCTCGTTGATTATCGCTGCGCCCTCAGGACCTGCCTGTGTGATGATTTTCTGCCATCCTGCCGGTGAGAGCGTAACATAGTTGGCATACACTTCGGCAAAGTCCTCGTTGTACTCGCCGCTGGCATAACCTGTCACGAAGCCTTCCTTTGCAGCGTCCGGATCCTTCACGTTTATCCAGTCTGTAGAGTGGTAACGTCCTGAGCTGATGGTCTGGAAGTCGGGCGAATAGTTCTTGGTCTGCGTCAGGATGTGGCAGAACTCGTGGTGCATGGTGTGGAAGAACCAGTAGTTGAGGTCGATGGGCTTTGCCTCTTTCTCCTCGTAAGGGTTGTCAACGTTGATGCGCGGGTTGTCAATGTCGAGGTTGTTCACGCCGTAGAGCATTATCTTCAGACCCTTTTCTGCCGTACCCATGACAATGGAGCCGTTGGCATTATACTCGTATGAGCCGATCAGCTGGATTACGCGCGGGCTGTAGGTCTTGATGAATTCCTTGCCCACAGCTTCTGCGTAAACTTCCAGCCAGATGTGCTGGATGAGCCTTGCGAGTGCCTTCGACTCGGCGAAAGATGCCGGGATGACATTGTATGTAAGGTCGGTTTCCTTGTCGTTGTACCTGTACTGGAACCTGATGTTGTACTCTTGGGTGTAGTTCTTGTCAAGCCACGCGTCGAAGGATTTGCTTTCTTCGCTGTCTTCGTTGTCCTGCGGGTTGTTGATATTTATCACACTTGTGGGGCTCAGGTCGTCTTCGTTGCATCCGGTGAATGCCACCGTTGCGGCGAACAGTAAAACTAATCCTATGTGTTTCATAATCATTTGCATTTTAAAAGATGTTTAACGTGGGTTTGCCTCAAGACCTGCATTTGTCACATCGTTCGGCAACTGTATTGCTCCTCTCAGGTCGCCTGCCGTGAAAGTAACGGCATCTTCGCCTGCGATCAGGTGGCTGTGCTCAATTCCGTAACGTTTGATGTCCATGAAGCGCAGGCCCTGGAATATGGTTTCGAGGCGGCGCATGTGGAGCAGGAACACAATTACGTTCTCCTGACGGCCCTCTGCTACGGTGAAGCCCTGCGGGTGGAGAGCCTTGCGCATTGAGCGGTCGCGGTTGCCGTCGGGCAGTGCCGGAGCCACGTCAAGACCGTCGATGAAACTGAAGATGTTGTCCACGGTGAGCGTGGGACGCTTTGTCGGTCCTTCTGTTTCCTTACAGTGGGTGCCTATCCATACGTTCATGTCGTCCACTGCCTTCTTCAAATTGTCCTCGCCGCCTTTCAGGGCGTATGCCTCTGCACGGCATAACAGTGTCTCGTCGCCTGTGAACACCGGGTCTACAATGTGCACATAGCCTGAGCCGTTGACCTTGTCTGTGTATTCAAAGAACTCTTCTATCTTGGGGAAAGCAACGCTCTGGTTGGTTCCATAGAGCATTGTGGCATAATAAAGGGTGTTGTTGCTGCTGCCCGTGCCCCAAGGCATGCTGACCCAGAATGTCTCATACGATGCCATTGCCTGATTGTGGTCGAAGCGGTTGTAAGAACCTCCGGCGATGGCACGTCCTGCCAGCGAATATGCCGGAACAAGCAGAAGATTTGCCGACTCGCTTGTCATTACGTAGCGGTTGCCTATGTCCACGCGTCCGAAAACGGTGTAGGGCCCGAAGTTGCGCATAACCGATGTAGGCACGGTGCCGAGCACTATGTTGGCATATTGTATGCACTTGTCGTAGTTCATGTAGTATAGGTTGAACCGTGTAGCGAACGCGTATGCCGCCTTCAGGTTGAAGTGGTACTTCGGCACGGAATAGATGTCGTCGCTTACATCGGGCAGTGCCGCTTCAATATCGGTGTTGATATTGTCGTAAAGCTCGCGGAGTGTTCCGCGCGGCATGTCGTTAACGCTGTTTCCGGTGCTCTTCGGGTATGGCAGTCCGAGATATTCGTCTGCCTTCTCCGGGTTCCATGCCATGCAGAATGTCGTGGCAAGCTGGAACATCGAGAATGCGCGGCACAGCTTAGCCTCTGCCATTTGCGCTTTGAGCGATGCAGGGCTGCCCATGCTTTCTATTGCCTCGATTGCCTGGTTGGCAGTTGCGATTGCCAAATAGTATTTGTTCCAGATTTGATGCGGTGAGTCGTTGCCTTCGTCGGTGATATCCTTAAAGCGGTAAATCTCCTCCTTAAGCAGGTTCGTAGTATACTGCTTGCCGTTGTCTGAAACGTTGTCCGTACTCATTTCGTTGAGCATGATGTTGGACGCCGTGGGATATGCGGCAACCAGCAGGTTTGTGATCTTAGAGTTAGAGTTTACTTCTGCACGGTCGTCTGGCAGCTTGTCAAGGAAGTCGTTGCATGATGTCAGCGATAAAGCTGCGCATGCCGACAGTGCTATATATTTAATCTTTTTCATGTTTAAATGCTCCGTTTTGTTGTATGTTCCATTAAATACCTAAGCGCAGTGTGAACGTGAACTGCCTTGCCATAGGCACGGCAACACCTCCAGAGTTGAAGAACTCAGGGTCTTGTCCGTTGAGTTTCTTGTCAGCATATATCAGGAACAGGTTTGTAGCCTGAAGCTTCACGCTGGCATTGCTCAGTCCGATGTGTCCTACCCATGACTTCGGGAAGTCGTATGCGAGTGAGATTTCCTTCATTCGGATGAAGTCTCCCTTTGCAATACGTTCCGTAGACATGTTGTATGCGTTGTATGCACGGTTCAGGTACCTGTCCGTCTGCAACTGTCTGAGGTCTGCGATAGCCGGTATCGTAGTATATTTCTCATCGCCCGGCACAACCCAGCGGTTGATAAATTCCTTGGGCATAGCCGTCAGGTCAGAGTAAGACGATGCGAAAGTCGGGTCAAGACGAACCACGTTTCCGAACGAGTAGGTCATGAAGATGTTAAGGTGCCATCCCTTGTATGTGAACACGTTGCCTAAAGAACCCGTGATGGTGGGGTCCGTAGGACCTTCGTAAATAAGGTGGTCGGTTACATACGACTGGAAGTTATGAGTGCTTACGGTCAGCTCTCCATCCTCGTTTATGAATGTAGGCAGACCGTTTTCGTTAAGTCCGCGGAAGTCTATCGAGAACAGTGCACGGTAGGGATAACCCTTCTGTGTGAAGCCTGTTCCGGAGATAAGGTCGATGACGCGGTTGCGTGCGTCAAGGTCGGTAACCTCGCTCTTGGTGTGTGAGAAGATGAAGTCGGTTGTCCATGTAAAGTCCTTCTTCACGATGTTCTTCGTGCTGAGGGTAAACTCCTCACCGTAAGACTTCATGCTTGCCACGTTGGCATACTGCAGGATGCTTCCGTTTACGCCCGATGTACGCTTCGGACCGATAAGGTCGTAGTTGTTGCGTGTGTACCAGTCGAACGAGAAGTTGATGCGGTTGTCAAGGAAACCGAGGTCAACGCCGACGTTGAACTCATGTTTCTTCTCGTATGTAAGGTCGGGGTTGGCAAGGTCGTATATCTCCAGACCCGATTCCTTGTCGGTCGTGAACGGACGCCACGGGTTGTAGCTCTGTATGATGACCTGCGAGTTTGTGACCGCCGGCTTGTCGCCCGTAAGCGAGTAAGAAGCCTTCAGTGTTGCGTGCGACAATACCTTCTGCTTGTTGAACCATGTCTCCTCGTGGGCGTTCCATGCACCTGATATGTTCCATGTGGGCAGCCAGCGTGCGCTCCTTGCCTTGCCCAGACGGTTAGAACCCTCGTAGCGCATTGTTCCGTTGACGGTGTAGCGTCCCTTATAAGAATAGGTGGCGGTGCCGAAGAAAGAAGCTTCGCGGCTGTAGCCGTTGTTCAGCGAGTAGTAGATGGAGTTCTCCTCGCTCGCCTGCTTGAAATATTTATAGTCGTAGCTGCCGAGCATGCCCATGTCATACTGCATGCCCACGCCGTTGAAGTAAGAGCGGCTGCGCTCGGTGTTGTTCACTTCCAGACCTCCGTAGACGTTCAGTATGTGTGTGTCGTTGAACACATCGTTGTAGCTTGCGGTGGCGCGGAAGTCCCAGCTGTTCATCTTGTATTTTGTCTCACGGTAGAAACCTCCCACCGGCAGCACTGTTCCGGGCAGCGAGTTCGCATTGTCCGGGTCGGTGTAGAGCCACGGGTTGTTGTCGCGTATCGTCGCATCTTCCATGGCGCGGAATGCCTGTGCCTGGTTGGAGTGCTCTGTGATGCTGTGCGCCTGTGTAGTAGTAGAGAACTTGTATGCTCCCAAAACCGACAGCTCAACCTTTGTTATAGGCTTGTATTTAAGCTCTGCCTGGAACTTCAGGTCCACAACGTCAAGGTCCATATAGTTGTTGTCAAGCTCGTTCTTGATGTTGAACGCGGCATAGTTTCTCATGTAGTAGGCGTTCGGGTCGAGCGTACGCGACGAGTTTATCGCATACGAATAGGGGTTGATGTCGAAATCGCGCGACACTTCGCCCGACACTGCATCGACACTGCGGTTTGTCGTTCCCGGTGCCTCCTGCTTACGGTAGCTGGCGTTTCCGATCATGTTCAATGACACCTTCGGGCTGAGATTGTACATCGCGTTGATGTTCGATGTATAGCGCTCTACCTTGCTCTTGCGCGACCATCCCGGGTCGTTCATGTAGCTGAACGAAGCATAGTACTGTGCCTTCTCCGTACCCGAAGACATGCTTATGGAGTGGTTCATCGATATGTTGTTGCTGAACAGCTCGTCAAACCAGTCGGTGTTGCGGTACTCCGCCTCGCGCAGATAGCCCTCCATTGCCTCTATCGTGTTAGGCAGACCATAGCTGCTGGTCGATGAGTCGTAGTCGTGCATGAGGTGATACATGCGTCCGAACACACCGCTGCTTGCCGCACGGTATGAGTTCTCGAACGAGAAGAAGCCGTTGTTGTACATTTCGTTGTACACGGACATCTGGTCCTGCGAGTTCATGATGTTGAACTGGCTGTAGCTCGGCTTGAGGCGCATGGTGTATTCGCCCGTATAGCTTATCTTCGTTGCTCCCGCCTTACCGCGCTTGGTGGTAACGACGATGACGCCCGACATGGCGCGCGCACCGTAGATAGACGTTGCCGAACCGTCCTTCAATATCTGGAAGCTCTCTATGTCGTCGGCGTTAAGACCAGCGATGGCACTTGAAATAAGCGTTGCCGCGTCACCCGATGAAAGGGCGTCGGCATCCACCTCCGTCACATCCTCCATGATTACGCCGTCTACAACCCAAAGAGGCTTTGACGAACCGTAGATGGACGTCGCACCGCGCACACGTATCTTCGGTGCCGTACCGAATGTTCCCGACACGTTCTGCACCGACACACCGGCTGCACGGCCCTCCAAGGCACGACTCACGTCGGCAACTCCGTCGAGCTTAGCCTTGCTCGCGTCCACCTTCGTCGTCGCTCCCGTAAACAGTCGCTTGTCCATCTTCTGCATACCGGTGACCACGACCTCGTCGATGACGTGAGAGTCGTTCTTAAGCGTTATCCTCATGTTTGCGGCACCCTTCAGCGTCACCGTCTCCATGCCCACGTAGCTCACCGTGATGTAGGAGCCCGCCTTCGGGGCATTGAGGCGGAAATGGCCGTCGACGTCGGACACCACGCCTGTCTTCGTACCCTTGAGCATGACGGACGCGCCGATCACGGGCTCGCCGTCGTCCTGGGACACTATGACACCTGAAATCTCAGTCTGCGCCATGGCTAGCCCTACGAACAGAACGAGCATGGACGCGATCATAGTAAGTCTTTTCTTCATAAAATCTCTCTCTAATTAAATAAATAAATTATACTTTTGTTACAAATTGCAAAATTAAGGACATTTTTTATCAAAACCAAAATAAACATACAAAAAACGTTTATTTAACCTAATATTTTAACAAACATCGCAATTAAAAAGGGTGTGTAACGTACATTATGAAATGTTTAAAGGCTTTATTTCTTTCATTTTTATCACTTGGCGGGAAACGTCATACTGCATATAAGATGTATAAAAATAAATTTTCGGAGTGTGAAAGAATATTTATTCTATTATATTCTATATATATAATAAGGTGTAAAAAGAACGTATTATAAAACCCGCAGAAGTTCTTTTATAAAATAACGTGAGTTCGATGAATATCACAAACCACCCTGGAGGGTGTGTCAAAATTTCTCATGCAGCGCCAAGTAGGGATATATTCTTGTATTTGTCCGTTCGTAACATCCTGATATTCAATGGCTGCTTGGCGGACAAATACAAGAATATGTCCCTACAGGTTGGAAGAGTTGAGTTTTGACACACACTCCAGGGGTGGTTTGTAATATGACAAGAAAGATAAATTTGTCGAACTAACGTTATATATAATATCATCCCAACAGCTCTTCCGCCGCCTTTTCAAGCTCCCGATACCACTCCTCGCCGAAGCGGCGGATGAGCGGCTGACGCAGGAACTTGTATACCGGCAGGTCTAGCTCGGCACCCTTCCGGCGTGCGCAGTCGCATATTTTCCACCGGTTGTAGTTCAGTCCCACCGTGCCGTCCCTGAACGTTCTCTCACGTATGGGATAGAGCGAGCAGCTCATGGGCTTGCAGAACGAGGTCCTGCCGTTGCGCCATGCACGTTCGAGGGCACAGAGGCAACAGCCGTTTTCATAACATGTAAAGGCACAGTCCTTGCCGTTCACGATGCTCGTGACAAGGTCGCCCTCCTCGTCGGTGTATGCCACGCCCTGCCTGTCTATCACCGCCTGCGCCCCGGCAGACAGCTCGTTCCACACCGTGTCGAGAGCATCCTCAATTCCGGCAATCTCGTCGGGCGTCACCGGCGCACCTGCATCGCCCTCTATGCAGCATGCCCCCTTGCAAACGTCGAGGTCGCAGCAGAAACGCTCGGTAAACAGTTCGGGCGACACGAGTACGTTGCCTATCTGTATTATGGGAAGATATTTGTTTTTATCAGTCATGTCTTGAAACAGTGAAAATTTGCATTCCGTCTACCAATCTATAGGTTCTATGCCGTTGTCCTGCAAGTATTTGTTGCACTTTGAGAAGTGTCTGTTTCCGAAAAATCCCCTGTGCGCCGACAGCGGCGACGGATGTACGGACCTAAGTATGAGATGCTTGGAGGCATCGATGAGTTGCGCCTTGCTCTGTGCATAGCTGCCCCAGAGTATGAACACGATGTGCTCGCGCCCTGCAGAGAGGGCACGTATAGCCGCATCGGTAAACTCCTCCCAGCCGCGGCGCTGGTGACTGCCCGCCTGATGTGCCCTCACGGTGAGCGTGGCGTTGAGCAGCAGCACGCCCTGCTCTGCCCATCTCACAAGGCTTCCGCTCTGCGGCACGGGCTTTCCGAGGTCGCTGCTTATCTCGCTGAAGATATTTACGAGCGACGGCGGGAACCTTACTCCGTCATTCACCGAGAAGCAAAGTCCGTGTGCCTGTCCCGGCTCATGATAAGGGTCCTGACCGATAATCACCGCCTTTACCTTGTCGAACGGGCACAGGTTGAAGGCATTGAAGATAAGTTTCCCGGGAGGGTAACACGTGCCGGCGGTATACTCCGAGCGTACAAAAGCCGTAAGGGCTGCAAAGTAGGGCTTGTCAAACTCTGCGGCAAGCTGCGTGTGCCACGACGGCTCAATCCTGACATTCATGGTCTGAAGTGTTTATATGAAACGTCCAAACATCAGAAACAGTGACAAAAAACGCGAGTCCATGCGGACTGATTACACCGCGGTCTTCGCCCCGTTACCGATGTGATAAAGTGCAAAAATACTAAAAACGCCACTTTCTGCCAAATATATTTGGCGATAAGAAAAGACTTACTTATTTTTGTAAGAAAAAGAAAGGAGACATGAAAATGGACGATACGATAACATTACGGCAGTCTGTCATGCAGGATGTGGTATCCCTTATGGACGACAACGATGCCATGATGAAGCTCAAGAAGTATCTGCGCAAGCTCATAAGCGAGAGCGAAAAGGAAATGAGCAAGGCGGAGAAAGAAGAGGTTTTGGACAGTATAAGGCAGGGACTTGTCGAGGTGAGAGAAGCCAGGAGAAACGGTATTAAGTTACAAACTGCAAGGGACTTCCTGAATGAGATACGAGGTTGAGGCGGGCAAACAGTTCAAGAAAGATTTCAAGAGATTATATAAGAAGTACCGCAATATAAGCAATGATCTTGAAATCCTTATCGAAGATTTGGAGAATAATCCCTATATCGGCGTAGACCTTGGCAACAACGTGCGCAAGATACGCATGGCGATAAGCGACAAGGGCAGGGGCAAGAGCCACGGCGCGCGCGTCATCACCTACACTATCGAGCTTGACGAAGAAAGCGGAACGGTGACTTTGCTTGCCATTTACGACAAGAAAGACCGCGACACTATCACCGAAAGAGAAATCAAGGAACTCATAGATACATTATAAAAAGGTATAAGAAAGCCTCAGGG
>ERZ778514.1955-NODE-1955-length-14047-cov-4.567967_pt1 | contig 14047 bp, 7 predicted proteins | sample MGYA00510344_ERZ778514 | MGnify/ENA primary metagenome ERZ778514 (study PRJEB29527, sample SAMN07138968) | mouse gut metagenome | material: feces | host: mouse | place: China:Nanjing | collected 2016-01-25 ... | reverse complement strand
TCTACATTTCAAGAAGTTGGACTCGACTTATTATGGTTTAGCGGACAGTAATAATAAAAAACACTTAATTTGCCGCAGTCCAATCAACCAATCATTACACACATCATGAAACTACTGTCCGACTTATCATCCCGTCGCATCGTTTCGCTCCTCTCGTTTGCCGTCATTGCATTGCTGATGACTGTAAATGCACAAAACACGCGAGAAATCTCAGGCATAGTCCTCGACGAGCTTGGCGACCCAATTGCCGGAGCCACTGTCAGTGAAGTCCCGGTACAGGCCACCGATTCCAAAGCAATGGTGGCAACCGACATCAACGGACATTTCTCTCTGCGCATCAACCATCCTGATGTCAAAGAGATAGAAGTCCACTTCATCGGCTATCATAAAAAGACGATAGCATTGACACCCGGAAAAAACGACTACAAAATCGAGCTTGCCCCAAACGCCGAAGCCCTCAGCGAAGTAGTGGTCACAGGCTATCAGACAATATCCAAAGAGCGTGCCACCGGATCATTCGCCAAAGTGGACCGCAAGCAGCTTGAAGCGCAACGCATATCATCAGTGGACGACATGCTCGAAGGGCATGTCGCAGGCTACACCGACGGCAGAATACGAGGAGTTACATCAATGAAAGGTGTGACAACACCCTTGTATGTCATTGACGGATTCCCGGTGGAACGCACAGAAGTCACCTATGCCGGAGGAGGTTTCTCCGAATCTGTGCCTGACATAAACATCGATGACATCGAAAGCATAACAGTGCTCAAGGACGCCGCCGCGACATCAATCTACGGAGCACGAGCCGCCAACGGAGTCATAGTCATCACCACAAAGAAAGCCAAGGAAGGACAAATCAACATATCCGCTTCCGCAACATTCTCAATCAAGCCTTACAAGCGTGACTGGACCTACGGCTCCAGCTCCAAGGATGAGATCGATGCCGCCCGGGAGTGGATAGCCCAAAACCCTAATTTCCACAATGCGGAAGCCGCAGGTTACGCCTCCACAATGCTTAAAAATTCCTCCAATCTTCTACCACATCAAAAAGCCATATACCAGCGTTATGCAGGCTCCATCACCCAACAGCAGCTCGACAGCATGCTCGACAACTGGTCCAGCCAGGGCTACAGATACTACGACGAGGCTGACGGCATAGAGATGCGTGATGCCACCACCCAGCGTTACAACCTGTCCGTTTCCTCAGCCAACGACCGCAACAGCTTCGTCGGCACAGTCGCTTACCACAGGGACAACCTCAACTCAAAACACTCATTCAACGAAGGTGTCGACATCTCTCTGCGCAATTCTCTGAACATGACAAAATGGGCATCACTCGACCTCGGGGCCTATGTCAATTACTCCAACAAGCAGACAGCCGGATATTCATTGTCCTCTCCCGGATTCAATATAGCCCCCTATATGAGCTTATACAACGAGGACGGCTCCACAATAGTGAGCAGCCAGGAGGACAGGCTCGACTCATCTCGCCTCGAAGCCATCAACAAGCACGGTCTTTACAGCGAGGACATCGACCCGATGGACGAGCTTGGCCGCTCCAATATCACCGACGGTGACCTGCTCACACGCATCTACGCACGCCTCAACTTCCGGATCACCGACTGGCTACGGTTCACATCCCAGTTCCAATATGAATTCGGCAATTTCGAACATAAACAGATACGTGAAAAAGAGACTTACGCGGTACGCAACAAGATCAACAATTTCGCCTCATCATCCGACGGCATAAACACCATATACAACCTCCCTTACGGAGATATCTACGGACATCTCACCAACAATCAGCGCGCATATAATTTCCGCAACCAGCTTGACTTCAACAAGACATTTGCCGACATCCACAACGTTACAGCGATAGCCGGTTTTGAAATGCGCCACTCTCGCATAAGGTTTGAGAGCAACACTCTCTACGGATATGACGACGACCTGCTGCAATGGACCGTTGTCGACCAGTCCGCGATCCAGTCAATGTCAGGAGCGATCTTCGGACGCCCATGGATCTCAGCCAACGACTTTTCCAGCGTCAATGAGCTCACCAACCGTTTCATATCCTTCTACGGCAACATTGCCTACACCTTCAATGACCGTTACATGATCAACGGCTCCATCCGTACTGACCGCACCAACCTCTATGGCACAAGCAGCAAATACCAGGGCAAACCCATATGGTCGGCAGGCGCGGCATGGCGCATCGACCAGGAGAATTTCTTCAATCCTTCATGGATAAATATGCTTAAGCTGCGCCTTTCCCACGGCATCGGCGGCAACATCGCCAAGAACCAGTGGCCTTACACAGTAGCCTCCTACGGGACCAACACCCATCCGGGAGTCGGAGGCACACAAGGCACCATTAGTGCCCGCCCCAATCCTAAATTGCGATGGGAAAAGACAACTACCACAAATATCGGAATTGATTTCGCAATGTTCTCCAACCGTCTGAACGGCTCCGTAGAATACTACAATAAAAAAGGCTCCGACCTTCTGTCATCAGCCAACGGCATCTCGGTAGAGGGACAAGGCTTCACAACCAATGTTATCAACAACGGTGAGATGACCAACCGCGGTTTTGAAATGAACATAAGCGGCAATATCATACAAGGCAACGAATGGTCATGGTCCATGCAGGGAGTCATCGGATACAACCACTCCGAGGTAGGCACAGTAGAGGTCAAAGCCCCCATGTACGTACTTCAGCTCGATTATCCAGAGGATTTCCCGCGCACAGGACTGCCGTTCACAGCCATGTACGGCTACCAATGGGCAGGACTCTCGGCAGAAGGGCTTCCGCAGGTCTATGACGCCGCCGGCAACATATGCACAAAGAACACCCCTACATCCATCGACGATATCGTATATCTCGGCAGCTATACACCCACCTACAGTGGCTCCCTATCCACCAACCTGCGTTGGCGCGACCTCACCCTTTCAGCACTGATGCTGTTTGAGGGAGGGCATAAGATACGCTGCACCCAGTTCAACTACTCCGACCGGTGGAAAAAGCCCGGCGACGAAGCTTTCACCGATGTGCCACGCTATGTGGCATCAGAGAATCCTGATCTATACTGCAACATGGACCTGTACAACCGCTCGTCAGCAGTAATAAAGGACGCATCTAATCTGCGTCTGCGCAACATCTCCCTCTCCTATAGACTCCCCCGCCAATTATGCTCCGGATTCTACGCCAAAGATGCCCGCATAATGCTCGGAGTGGAAAACATCGCTACATTTGCCAAGACAAAGGCTGCTAAATTCACTCTCGGAGGATATGAGAGACCTACCTACATGGTATCACTGAACCTAAATTTCTGACCTGACAACCCAAAATAATAATGAAAATCATGAAAAAATATATATTGACCGCGCTGCTGGTTCTCGCATCTGTGCTGTCAGGTTGCGACAACTACATCGACGTAATGCCCAAAGGGATACGTATACCCAAGACCCTTGCCGACTACGAGGCACTCCTTCGTAACGAGTACAATGTCAACTATCTACCATCCCAGCAAGCACTGTATCTGATCAACGATAAGTTCGTGGAAGCAAACAGCTGCCGTAATGTCGATGATCTGCGCACAGCCAACTACATGTGGAAAGAATCCCGCAACCGGTGCGAACTGAATGCCTCGGCCGAAGACATGTTCAACAACGGTTATGGTATAATCGGTATCGTCAATACTCTCATAGAAAAGGTGCCGGAAGCCACGGAATGCACCGAAGCCGAAAGAGCAGAGGTAATGTCGTATGCCTATGCCATCAGGGCATTCGTGCTCTATTACATTGTCAACTTCTATGCCGACGCCTACGATCCGCAGAAAGCCGCCTCAACTCCAGGAATCCCCTTGATATATAGCGGAGAGCTCGGCTCCCCATGGCATCAGGGATCCGTAAAAGAAGTGTATGACCAGATAATATCCGACTTCAACAAGGCTATCGAACTTGGCATCCCGGAAACATCCATGACTGCCGTGCATCCCAACCGCGCCGCCGTAGAGGGTGGACTCGCCAGAGTATATCTATCCATGCGTGACTATGACGCCGCACTTACCCACGCCAATGCAGCACTTCAGCGCAAGGACGACCTCTTCGACTGGCTCGACTACTACAACCAGTACAAGACCCGCATCGACAATCCGGAGGACTATACTAAGATATCATCCCCAATGGCCCACACATGCGTGGAGAATCTATGGTTCTGTTCCGGAGAAGGCAACCCCAACTACCCCTGCAATGACATAAACATATCCGAGGAACGCGCATCACTGTTTGAACAGGGCGACATGAGATCCCTTGTGCGCTGGAAGAAATACACCTCATCCACCGACACCTATTACCAGGGTATGCTCACCGGATATTATAACCTCTCAGGCATCGCCACTCCCGAAGTATATCTCATAAAGGCGGAATGCCAGGCTCGCCAGGCCGGAGGCTCCACAGTCAGCGATGCACTTGCCACGCTCGACAAGGTACGCAAGTCACGTATACACCCCGACTATTACCGCCCGTCTATAGCTTCAACACAGGCTGAAGCTATAGATCTTATACGACGCACCAAGGACAATGAGATGATCAATTCGATAATCCCATTCATCGACATGAAACGGTACAATGCCGAAGGCACCTATGCACGCTCCCTCACCAAAGAGTTCGACGGGCAGACCTATACCCTGTCACCGACATCACATCTTTGGACCATGGTGTTCCCTGCCAATGCCATCAACCGCCCAGGCAACGGAGTTCTCACACAAAATTCAAAATAACAGTAACGAATCCACAGAAATATGAGACATGTATTTACAACATCGCTCCTCTGCTCTATGCTTTTTGCATCCTGCTCAGGAGGAAAGAGCGACGGATACACCATCAGGGGTGAGATCGAGGGTCTGCCTGACAGCACCGTAGTCCTCATTATTCCGCTTGCCCACACATCGGAAGCTCCTTTGGCTGAAACTACGGTAATCGACGGAAAATTCGAATTCACCGGCACAACTGACGAGCCTATCGCAAGCCTCCTTACAGTCAAGGACCATTACGGCAGCAAACGATTCATCCTTGAGAATGCCGACATAGATATGAGCGGCAACGTTTCAGCCTCTGAGAGCGGCGACGGCAGAATACTATATAACTTCAATGACGTGACAGTGGCAGGCTCACCACTCACTGATGAGTACATCGTGAAGATGGCTCCGCGCTATCGCATCGACTCTATAATGACATCCAATCAGAGCACCTATGCAACACTCATAGAGCAGTTGCACAAAGCTATGGCTGACCGTAACCAGACCGCCATTGATTCCATACAATCCACCGATGGGTTCAAGAAAATGTCATCGACAGAGAAGTACTGCTTCACAGCCTTCGACTCATTGTTCCATGCAGGCGTGGAGGAAAACAAGAACTCTTTCTGGGGACCTATCCTCATGATATCCCATGTCACCTACCTCTCCCCAAAGCAGCGAGAGATGTATGAATCATTTCCCGAAGATGTGAAAAACACCTATGCCGGACGTCTCGTGGCTCAGGAACTGTATCCTGTAGGACGTCCTGGCGATAAAATGGCTGACTTCTCACAGACCGACATCAACGGCAGCGAAGTGACTCTCGCCTCGGCATGCAACGGAAAGAAATATATCCTGCTCGATTTTTGGGCAAGCTGGTGCGGTCCATGCCGCCGCGAGCTTCCAAATGTAAAGAGCATCTATGAAAAACACATGAACAACGGATTCGATGTGCTGAGCATATCCATTGACCAGGACGACTCCGCATGGCGTCAGGCAGTAAAAGAAGAGGACCTGAAATGGATCAATCTCCGCGACACTGACCATACTATTGCCGATGCCTATCATGTATCGTCCGTGCCTACCATGTATATAGTCGACAGCGAAGGCAGGCTCGTGGCAGAGAATCTACGCGGCGAAGAGCTCGCCGCCAAGGTTGATGAGCTAATGGCTGAATAAATCCAATGTCCCACGCCGCGATGGCGCAAAGGCATACATCAATGTTTAAGCAATAATCAAGAAGGGGCGTCGAATCTGGATTCGGCACCCCTTATTTGTATTTCCTCCTATATATCAGGGCTTTCTATTATGGTATTTTATATCTCTCCTGGTGAGAGTGTACGACACATGCGGACGTGCTCCAGGAGCCTGGGTAGTCCATACGCTGAGTCTCTCCGTCCAGTTGCCATGCTTGTCCTCCGAACGGTAGAGATTGAACACCGCCGACTGTTCCCCGGCAGCTATAGGGTCGGTGTACTGCCCCACCACACGGTGGTCATCGTCATACACCGTTATGGCATAGTCACCCATCCCTGACGACTGCATCACATTGGGGCTGACATGCCGGTAGGTCAGAGTGTCCTTGAGAAACCCTCCGTGCACACGCCGCAGATTGGGACGGCGGTCCTCCCATCGCACTATACGCCCCTGGCTGTCACGCTTCACACGCTCGTCACGCCGCGGCACATAGTTGCCGAGCTCATCGAAGTACACCACAGTTTTCACAACATTCCGTGCCGTAGTATCCACTGCCACAGAATCACCTCCGGGCACCACATTGTAGTACACCGTCGTATGCACGCTTTTCACACGGTGACGAAGCTCGAAGAGCGACAGGTCAGATGTCTCGAACACCTTATCAGCATCTTCAGAATCCGAATCCCCGAACACTTCGGGAGATGCCGATTCTATCACGTCACAACCGGCAACCAACGATATACAAGGACAAAGGACACAGAATATACAGAAGTATCTTAAACTATGTATGTTCATAAATATCTATGGATAGATTGTTAATACCTCATACTGACTGCGGTTTCTTATACGGCGTTTTCACATCAAGAGCAATCATATAAACAGCATATGCTCAAGAGCATACACACCTATACCCGACACATAGCCTACGAAAGCTATCCAGGTGAAGCGGCGCAGATACCATCCGAAACTGATCTTCTCCAGTCCCATCACCACCACTCCGGCGGCAGAGCCTATGATGAGCATCGAGCCTCCCACTCCGGCACAGTAAGCGAGGAGCTGCCAGAACAGACCGTCGACACCGAAATCGCCCGATGCAGCAATCGGATACATATCCATGCAGCCTGCCACAAGAGGAACATTGTCGACAATGCTTGACACCACACCGATAATGCCTGTGACGAGATAATGGTTACCGTCTGACGCCTCATTGAGCCACTTGCCGAACGCCGACAGCACACCTGTCTCCTGAAGAGTGGCAACGGCAAGAAGTATACCGAGGAAAAACAGGATAGTCGCCATATCGATACGCGACAACAGTGTGGTGACCTTAAGATGAGATGATTCACAGAAAAGAGCATGGCGGTTACAGCGGTATTCGCTTACGAGCCACAGCACACCGAGAGCGAGAAGAATCCCCATGAAAGGGGCAAGACCGGTGAGCATACGGAATATGGGCACAAACACCAGACCTCCCACACCCACACACAGGATGAGCATACGGTCAGGATTATTGGCTTGCCCGGGAGCCTCGTTGCGCTCCGGAGCCTGAAGCTCGCCCTTGAGATATAGACTTGTACACAGAGCCGACACCACCACAGCAATAAGCGACGGAGCAAGCAGCTGGCTTATCACCCCTCCGGTCGATATCATACCCTTGATCCAAAGCATTATTGTAGTGACATCTCCGATTGGCGAAAACGCACCACCGGCATTGGCGGCAATAATGATCATTCCGCCAAACAGCATACGGTCCTTCGGATCAGCAGCAAGCTTCCGGAGCACCATCACCATCACGATACTCGTAGTGAGGTTATCAAGGATAGCTGAAAGGATAAATGTCATGAACGTGATACGCCACAGCAAGGCACGCTTGCTCCTGGTGGAAAGGACATCCTGAACGAAATAGAACCCTCCGTTGGCATCGACAATCTCCACAATGGTCATTGCACCCATAAGGAAGAACAGTATCTCGCAAGTCTCGCCAAGGTGGTGGAGCAGACGCGAAGAGGTGTCGACATCATCGGGCGCAGCACCGCAGGCATAAAGCGTCCAGCACACAACACACATAAGCAATGCAGGCACTGCCTTGTTTATTTTCAGCACGCTCTCAAGAGCGATACACAGATATCCGAGGATAAAAAAGATTACAATTGCGGTAACCATTGTGTAATGATTTGAATTTAAGGATGTGATGATTAATATTGATAGTTTTCATGGATGTCCGCCCTTCCCGGCGAAACATTGGTGCAAAGGTCGCAATTATCCCAACAATAACAAAAAAATTATAATTAAAACTCAGAATTAAATTACACTGTGTATCATAAAAACCCTCTGGACAACGTCAATCCCGACGTCGCCCAGAGTAACAGTGCAAATTTTAGTTTGAAGCTAATGATTGAAACTAAATCTTATCAAAATCCATAATTACACATTTATATTCAATCATATATCGTTTTACTATTCAATCATATATCATTTCAGAAAGCAAGATGTCTTCGTTATACCCAAGCTCGGAATTAATCCGCTTGCTGTCGAAGAAATTCTTGGAATACCCAATGCCCTTTAACGGCTTGAGGTGGATTATTCAGTTTCGCCGTTATCTGGCTGATTCTATTGCGGCGTTCAAGGTCGAGTCAATCGTCTCATCAGAAGGCCGCTTGGCATTTGTGGAGATGAAACGTCCGTCAGGCCCGATGATGAGGAACCGGGGTATGCCTCTTATAGTCATTGCCTCCATAAATCTGTCGCCTGATGTCTTATCAAATACATATTGCTCCCATGTGGGTTTGTCACGGTCAAGCTTACGGAGCCATGCATCATGGTCATCGTCACGCGAGATGCTCACAAACATGATTTTATCATTTCCCTTGAAGCGTTCCACAAGCTTCTCCATATAGGGTATCTCACGGCAGCAGGGACCACACCATGTAGCCCATATGTCGATATATATCACCTTCTTTTGGGCGAGTATGTCGGACAGTTTGCTCTTAGTCCCGTCAGGAGCTATCACAATGGGATCGGTGGGCACAGCATCGCCATCCTTGACCTTTACCCTCATGCTCTCACGCATATTCTCCATCCTCTGTTTCACCATCGGAGCTTTTGACAGCTGTGGCTCGATTGCCGCATACAGCTCAGCCACGACCTCATCGGACGGCTGATCCGACATGAACATCGATCCGAGCGAATAGTACAGATTCTTCTTGTTACCCTCATTAGTGAGAGCCTTATCGATCGCAGCAAACATGCTTTTGACAAAGGCGAGCATACTGCTCATATCGCCATTCAGGCCGGCATTGTTATACCAATAATTGATGATGCCTGTGAGGCGTGACTCATCGGCGTTGGGGTCAATACGAGCAACGATGTCATTAACTACAGCTGTAGAGTCGACTCCGGTCTCGGCTGCATTGGCGGTCAGGAGCATGATATGCACCATGTCGTACTTGGCACTGACAAGACGCTCGGCCCGCTCACGCAAACCGCCGGGAAGCACAGAAGCGTCAGAAAGAGCACGGTCACGTCCATCCTGAAGCTTTTTGAGCCTGTCGGCATAGACAAATTTCTCATCAGGCAAAAGTTTGAATTTAAGGGGACTGAACTCCTGCTGATAAGTGTTGTAAAAACGGCTTTCAGGAACATTGTCACCCGAAAATTTCACAGTATCGCCGATGCTCATCTCAGTGGTGCTACCCTGACGGATGTAAGCACCGTAAGGCTTGCCGTCAATGAGCATTATAACATCTGTTTCCGGAGTGGCGAGCTGTGCATCATACACAAAATTGCCCGAGGCATCAGTTGTGACTGTACTGTCATACACATCACCCTGCCAATCGTAGGCAATGGCTATCTCTTTGGACTCACTGGCATTTATGTGCCCTTTGAGCAACGGAGCCTCAGACGAGGCATACGCAACAGAGGAGAGTAACGGCAAAGAAGACAAGATAACGCAACGCTTGACAAATTTTGCTATCATTGGATTTTGTGATTTAGATTGGTCAGAGATTATGTCACATGCAAATGTAATCTCAGAAGCTTTAAATCACAAATTTTATTATTTCGGAATCGTAAAATTGTAGAAAACGGAAAGATTTTTAACCTTTCCGTTTAAAATCAACAACTGTTTTACGATTTTTCTCTTACATATTTCTAACTCGTTCACGATAGCTTGCAGGAGTCATTCCGGTACTTGCCTGGAAAGATGAATAGAATGTCGACAGAGAATTGAAGCCCACATCTGCACATATCTGCTTGAGAGGTATATTAGCCTCAAGGTCGGAGATCATCGCCACAGCCTCACGGATGCGGTACTCATTCACCACCTGGGTGAATGTCTTCCCGGTGGATTCGTTGATAGCCTTAGACAGATATGTACGGTTGGAGCCGAGCAGCTCAGCCACAGCTCCCACGGTGATCGACGGATCAGTGAAAAGCTTCTGCTCAAGCATAAGCCTGGTAAACCCTGACATCAAGCCGTAAGCCTTTCTAGGAGGCATAGGGGCGGAGGAGGACGCTGTTGTTTCATTACGCCGGCCGGACGTCTCCCCTATCTGTTCTATCAAGGCTTGTTCACGCACAAGATATCCGCTGTTCTGCGACACTATGGCGCGGTAGAGCCTGTCTTTCCTTCGGTAATTGAAATATGTGAGGGCAAGAAGCATGAGGACAGCCACAACCACAATGATGAGCGTCACCATCTTGTAGCGCACATCCATCAGCTCCATGTTCTTTTCGTCAATGAGCCTCTCGTTAGTGTAGATCTCATGGCGTATCCTGTTTTCCTGAAGTATGCGTTCACGCGACAGGCGCACAGCACTGTCCTGATATTCCTGATAGCGCATACTGTACTCCATTGCCTTGGGATAGTCGCCGATATCGCGGTAACCGTACATCAGCTCCTTGGTCAGCTCCGACGAATGTATCTTCATATCCGACACCACAGTATTGCCGAGGGCATATTCCAGCACCTTTATGGCATCGGCAGGCTTACCGTCACGGCGCAGCAGACGAGCATAGTCCAAAAATGTCGCCGACATCGTTGATGCATCCACATCACCGATCTCCAGCATGGCTGACGAGTAATGACGGTACGCCCCTTCAATGTCTCCACGCTTTTCGGCTATGCGCGCCCGGTAAAGGTGTAGATGCGGATCTCCTTCGAAACCACCCTCCTCATGCAGCCGCTCAACCTCCTCTATGAAATACTCGGCGCGGTCAAGACTGTCAGACATGATGTAAAAATGAGCCAGCGAATGAGCAGCGTAGTACAATGGGACAGGCTCGGCAAGCTTCCTGGCTATCTGATAAGACTGCTCGGCAAGCTTTACTCCCGAAATATCGTTCATGGTGATGTAAACACCGGATAGATTGGACAGGACTATGCCGAAACGACGTTCGTCATTTATCACCTTTGCATCCTCCAGAGCATTATAATAATACGTGGAAGCGGTGTATGGATCATTATGTATCAGAAGATAATACAATCCGAGACTATTGTTGACCGACAGAAGTGCATCACGGTTGGACGTGTTCTCGGCAATTGTGCGCGCACTCTCAAGATAACGGAAACAGCTGTCGGCGTCAACAGGAAGCAGACACGCTCCCATGATTATGCTGCCGTAAAGCTCACAGAAATCACGGTCGCCAGTGGATTCGCCAAGCTCAAGCAGACACCTGGCATACTGCATGGCATTGCCCGAGTCATCCCTGTTCATGTAATAGAAAGCCACTGTCTTGAGCACCTCCTTGTCATTGGGATTGGATTCAAGAGACTGAAGATACTACTTGATTGCATCTTTCCCTGCATCAATCGTGTCGGCACGAAGCACACCTGGCACAGCCAGCAGCATTGCCAAAACAAGAAATATGTTCAGAAGTTGTGCTTTTCATTTTTCCAGGGGTTTATCTTTTTCAATCCATCCTGTATGTGTGCTTCCGCTCGCAAAGTTACAATTTTCCACTGTTACCGCATCCTAAAAAGCATAAAAATTCGGAAATAGCTATAAAAAAAATCGGATGGAATCACCCATTTTGATGATTCCATCCGATATATATTACACGGATTAGCACCCTCCTGAGAGGGGATTATGTATCCAACTGTCAGACCTACGGCATCACGGTCTCCACATCGCGAGTCTCGATCCTGGACTCAGCCTCCGCTGCTTCATTGAATGCATCGGTGAATTCGTCCTTGCCTGACACCACAATGCGCTCGTAGGAGCGGAGTCCGGTTCCGGCGGGAATGAGGTGACCGCAGATGACGTTCTCCTTCATGCCCTGCAAGTAGTCGGTCTTGCCGTTGATTGCAGCCTCGTTGAGCACCTTTGTGGTCTCCTGGAACGAAGCAGCCGACATGAACGACGATGTCTGCAATGCGGCGCGGGTGATACCCTGAAGTATCTGCTCGGAGGTCGCGGGCTGTGCATCGCGCACCACGATAGGACGTAGGTCGCGACGCTTGAGGGTAGAGTTCTCGTCACGGAGCTTGCGTGCCGTGATGATCTGACCCTTCTTGACATTCTCGCTGTCGCCGGCATCGGTGACAACCTTCTTGCCCCAGATACGGTCGTTCTCGTCCATGAAGTCGCGCTTGTCGACAATCTGCTGCTCAAGGAAGCCGGTGTCGCCCGGATCAAGGATGTTGACCTTGCGCATCATCTGGCGTACGATGACTTCGAAGTGCTTGTCGTTGATTTTCACACCCTGCATGCGGTAGACGTCCTGCACTTCGTTGACGATGTATTCCTGAACGGCTGTCGGACCCATGATGTTGAGGATGTCGGCGGGAGTTATCGCACCGTCGGAGAGGGGTGTGCCGGCGCGGACGATGTCGTTTTCCTGAACGAGGATCTGTTTAGACAGGGGGATGAGATATTTCTTGATTTCCCCGAGTTTCGAGGTGACGGAGATCTCGCGGTTGCCGCGTTTGACCTTGCCGAATTTGACTTCGCCGTCGATCTCTGAGACGACAGCGGGGTTCGACGGGTTGCGGGCCTCGAATAGCTCGGTGACGCGGGGAAGACCGCCGGTGATGTCGCCGGCACCGCCTGTTGCACGGGGTATCTTGACGAGGATGTCGCCGGGTTTGATCTCGGCGTTTTCGTCGAACAACAGGTGGGCTCCCACGGGAAGAACGTAGGTGCTGATCACCTGGCCGTTGGCGTCGGTGATTGTGGCTTCGGGGACTTTGGCGCGGTCTTTGGACTCGATGATCACCTTGTCCTGGAGACCTGACTGCTCGTCGACGTCGACGCGGTAGTTGACGTTCTCGGTGAGGTTCTGGTAGTTGATATGACCTCCGAATTCGCTTATGATGACTGCGTTGAAGGGGTCCCATTCGCAGATCACGTCTCCGGGCTTGACTTCGTCGCCGTTCTTGAAGAACAGTTTCGAGCCGTAGGGGATGGCCGCGCTTGTGAGTGCGAGCTTGGTCTTGGGATCGATGATGCGCATTTCGGCGAGACGTCCGAGCACGACTTCGACGGGCTTGCCGTTGCTGCCGATTTCGGCGGTTGTGACGGTGCGGAGTTCCTCGATCTCGAGAATGCCGTTATAGCGCGATACGTTCGACGATACGGCGGCGATGTTGGATGCGACACCACCGACGTGGAATGTACGGAGTGTCAGCTGAGTACCCGGTTCGCCGATCGACTGTGCTGCGATCACGCCGACAGCCTCGCCTTTCTGCACGAGGCGGTTGTTGGAGAGGTTGCGGCCGTAGCACTTGGCGCAGACGCCTTTCTTGGACTCGCAGGTGAGCACTGAGCGGATCTCGACGCTCTCGATGGGCGATGCGTCGATGCGGTCGGCCGCGTCGTCGTTGATTTCTTCGCCGGCTGCGACGATGATTTCGCCTGTGAGCGGGTCAACGATGTCGTGGACTGACACGCGGCCGAGGATGCGTTCGCCAAGCGATGCGACGACTTCGTCGTTGTTCTTGATCTCGGTACATACGAGGCCGCGGAGTGTGCCGCAGTCTTCTTCGTTGATGATCACGTCGTGGGCCACGTCGACCAGACGGCGGGTAAGATAACCGGCGTCGGCTGTCTTGAGCG
>ERZ778514.1954-NODE-1954-length-14059-cov-28.609397_pt1 | contig 14059 bp, 10 predicted proteins | sample MGYA00510344_ERZ778514 | MGnify/ENA primary metagenome ERZ778514 (study PRJEB29527, sample SAMN07138968) | mouse gut metagenome | material: feces | host: mouse | place: China:Nanjing | collected 2016-01-25 ... | reverse complement strand
AAAACAGTTGATTCAGCAACAAGGGTGTCATTTATAAAGTTGTAAAGTGGTGTTTTGTTAATACTTTGACAAATAAAGATGTAGTAAAGGGTGGTGTATCTTTTCTTGATAATACCATACAGGCATTTGAGAAATTGACTGAAACAGTTGGTGCACTGCCTGTTATGCTTACATCAGTCAATGCGTCTATGGCAGCTCTCAATAAGAATTACGGAATAACTCAAATATATAACAAAGATACCCATAAGTTAGATTTACAGGGTAATTTTATGGGTATTGATATTACTGCTTATAAAACACAAACAAGACATTTTCGTGAAGCATCAGAAGCTATAACAGATTGGAATAACCGATTAATTGATGGCGCAGTAAATATGGATGATTTTGGTAATGTTACAGTACAGAATAACGAACAATTACGGGCATATCTCCAAACAACATCAGTAGATGCACCAGCTTCATTAAACGGGTATAGAGCATATCTAAATGCTACAGGTCAGTCTACAGATGCATTGCGTCTGAAAACTGTTTTAATGACTTCTGCAATGTCAATAGGGTTTAGCTTTGCTTTACAGGCAGTATTTCAGTTAATTCAGTCAGGTGTTACAGTTATCGACAACTGGATTCACAGAGTAGAAAAAGCAAACGAAGCAATGAATGAAGCCGTTGGTGAGTATGAATCTGCAAAATCAAGTCTTGAAAATATTAATTCAGAATTAGCAGAGCAAGATAAGAAAATAAATGAATTATTATCTAAAGATAAACTCACCTATGCTGAAAAAGGACAGCTTGAAGAATTACAAGGAATCACTAAGGAACTTTTACTTCAACAAGATATTGAGCAAAAACGTGCTGAGAAAGCATCAAAAGATGTAGCAGATAAGACGGTTGACGCTTATAATAAGCAATATGGTAAATATGATGTATCAAGAGAACACTTAAATGAAACGCTTGATTATACAAAGTCAACAGGCATTTCTGCTATTGCAGATAGCGAGAATGACATTATAGGTAATATTGCAGCCTATTTAAATGTAACCGAAAGATTAAAGAAGGCACAGCAGGAATATGAAGCGGCTCTGAATAATGGCGAGGATACAGAATTTCTTATTGAAGATATACAAGATTATATTGATGCGGTTGATGACTATTCTGATATACTGGATCAAAATATCTCTGATTTACAGGAAAAGCGGCTTGCACTGGAAGATGAATATAACAAGGCGATTGTAAAACGTAATAATGGAGAGGATTTAACTTCTTATGATACAGATGCAATCAGTACATATGAATTTATCTATGAAGCGATCAGGCTGATATATGAGTATGTAGATCCAAACAAATGGAACAACATGGAGATATCCAGTATCTTCAATACAGAAGGCATTGAAAAGACAAAAGAAGAGTTAATTTCCATGTATAAATCTGGTGAATTATCATCAGCAAAAATGTTAGAACAATTTCCAAAACTGAATCAAGCTATCAAGGAAAGCGAAATTATAGCGGGCGAAAATTCTGACAGATTCAAAGAATTTTTCAATGAAATTGCAGCGCTGGCAGAAGAAACAGAAAATACAATTAGTAATGTTTTGGATAATACAAACACATCGCTCTCCATCACCGACACAATAGACCAAATCAACACCCAGCTTAAACCAGCATTTGATTCACTCAAATCAGCATACCAAAATATCTTCACTTATGATAAATCAGGTAAGAAATCTTTCTCCCTCGATAACTTAGGTATTGATACTTTTGAGTCTATTCGGGCAGAGTTAGAAAAATTAAGCGAAACTGATGGAATAACTGTAGATTATGAACCTTTTGAAAGATTTGTATCTGTTCTAAGTGATACATCTTCCACCGCAGATGAAGTATAAGCACAGTTTGATAACCTTGCAACAAGTATCATATACACTACCGACTGTACAAACATATCCGCTGAAACATATGACTTACTTGTTCAGTCCTTAACTGAAATGGGTGTCACAAATGCCGAGGAAGTTTTATATAATCTAAAGGGAATCCAAGAAGAACTTGTTGCATCTGGATATGATGTTGCAAATATTACAGCACAAGAAGCTGGAGAGTTAATCAGTCTTGGAGCTGTATCAGCCCAAACAACAGAATATTTAAGGTCTTATCTGTTCCAAAAGGAATTGGCACAAAATCCTTTAAATACAATTTCTGATATTACAGCCTTAGAAAATCTTTGTAATTCATTAGGAGTTACAGGAAAACTATATGAGTATGTTATAGATTTAAAACGTGCCTTTGATGCAAAAGAGCATGGTGCTGTATCTGAAGGGCTTGACCAATCTATTGAACAATTAAAAGGTAAAATTGCATCACTTTCCAATGGACAGGCTGACTTTAAGTTTAAATTTAGCAAACCTGAAACAGCAAAATCCTCCTCAAAATCCCAAAAAGATACCAACAAAGAATTTGACTGGATAGAACCAGCAATTGAAAACGCAGAAAAAGAAGTCAAAAAGTTTGAGGACATTGTAAACTCTGCCTATTCTACATTTTTTGAGAAAAGCAAAGCACTTGCACAGGAAATTGAAAAAGTAAATGAAGAAATTGGATTACAGCAGCAAGCATATGATGAATATATGCGAAAAGCGGAATCTATTGGACTTAGTGACGATTATAAAGCACTGGTTCGTGACGGCGCAATCCAGATTGATGATATTTCAGATGAAAAGTTACAAACAGCAATTACAGATTACCAAAAATGGTATGAGAAAGCGGTCTCTGTATCGGATAAAATAAATGAGCTTCAAGAGAAAGTAAAAGACTTAAATGCAAAAGATTATGAACAGCAATCAGATAGTCTGCAACGTTCTCAAGAAAAGAATCTTATCACAATGACAGAATACTATCGTTCTATGATGGCATTACAAGATAAGTATTATAATAATGAAGCAACGAAATTAAAAGACCTTGCTAATAAAATGCAGACAGAATATGGACGCATGAACAGTATGAAACTAACAAGGGATTCTGTTGATGCTTCTACAATACAAGCCGCTGGTTATATTACTACACTTCCATCATCTTCTATTTACGCACAGTCTTTTGGAAATGAAACAAAACAAGTAGTTGTTACACCAATTCTTCCTGATGGTACCATTCTTTCTCCTGATGCTCTTGCTGGATATGCAAACAGACTTCTTAATGGAGAACAGATTGATGCAGATATAGAACTTGCAGTATTTGAGGGAAATGATGCTGCTATTCAGACTGCTAATTATATGAATGGTCTTGAAATAATGCAGACAGAGTATCAGAATTTAAAGAAAACATTCTCTGAAAATCTTTACGATAATTTCACCGAAAAACAGCTTGAAGAAATCGAAAAACTTACAGAAGAAATTGAAAAACACAAGAGTCAATTAAGTAGTGAGCTTGGCGACATTAAATCTGCCTATGATGATTTAAAAGAAATCCGCGACACTTATAATAAATATGGAAAGATTAGCGTTGACCAATATCAATCCTTATGTGATATGGGTTTTGAATATCTTGCCTTATTGTCTGATGAAAGTGGTGCACTCTCTCTTGATGAAGATGCTTTTCAAAGGCTTACTGATGCAAAAATTCAACAGATACAAGTTGATATGGCGTTACAGGCAGCAGATTTAATCAAAAATATTCAGACAGAAGAACAGGCAGTTCAATATCTTGCAGCATCTTATGAGAATCTTGCTTCAAATGCTTTAAGTGCGGCGGAACAGATGTTATATGCAGCTCAGGCAAACGCACAACTAATATATGGTGTAGACAGCTTACAGGCAAAAGCTGCAAATACCATTGTAAAAGGGTACGAAAACTCAAAATTGCTTGCTGGAAATATTGATATTAAAATGAAGTCTGGCGGTGGATATGATGACAAGGAAGACAAAGCAGAGGAGATAGACTGGGGCGAAAAGATTCTTGATAGTGTTGACCGTGGACTTGAGAAAACAGAGCGTACTGTTGAGAAAATCTCTGATAAGACAGATAAGCTAATTGACAAAGCAGAAAAGTTTTTCTCATGGCAGAAAAGGAATGCTATGATTAATCGTGCAGTCAAAAGCTCTGACAAAGAGATTCAAGCAAACGAAAAAGAGATTTCTAAACTTCTTAGTGCAGTCAAAAGGGTGAAAAGTGTTTCCAATCTGTATTCCCAAAAGCTAAACAGCATTGACTTATCCAGCGAGTACAAAAATAAGATTCAAAATGGAACGCTTGAGATAGAAAGTATTACAGACGAATCTCTTAAAAATACCATTAGCGAGTATGAAAAATGGTATGACAAGCTTAATAACTGCAAAGATAAAATGGACGAATATAATGACGCCATTCAAGAATGCAGGGATTCTGTCAGTGAACTTTATGAACAACAACGTGACCTTATTAAACAAAAACTTGAAAATGTATTAAACTATTATTCTGATATGGACAGCTACCTATCTTCCATCACTTCAAAGCTAAAATCATTGATATCATTAAATGATGAGATGGGAAAACGCAGCTCTCTTACAGAACTTGTAGAACAGTTTGCAAGTCTTTCTGACCAAATCAATTCCACAACACAAAAAGAAGTTGCTTCAGGAGTCATTGTTACAGAAGGTTCTCTTGGTGACTCAAAGAAAGTTGCGGATGCAGTTAATCGTGACAGACAGGAATTAGCGGATTCTATACAAAAACAGATTGACAATCTTAATGTTGACCAGTCAGGAATCTATACCAAACTCTTAAAAGATATTGCAAAGACGGAAGCACAGATTGATAAATATATTGACAAAGGCTGGGACGTTAAGAAGGCAAAACAGTTTGAAAAACTCACACAAAAGTTACAAAACTATTATGATCTTCAAACAGAACTTGACCAGAATGCCACCTCAAGTACAGTTGGAAACTACAGTAAAATTTATACAGCCTATCAAAAGCTAAAGAATAAGATTGAGAGTGGAAAAGACCTTAATAAATCAGAACAGAAAAAATTTGACTCTTATGAAAAGCAGTTAGCAGATTTAAAGAATAAAGGACAAAATTCTTTAGATAAACTCTATGGACAGCTTGCAGAGGCAAACGGCACCGCTCCTAAAAAATCAGAATCTGACAAAATAAAAGAAGACATCTCTAAAATTCATTCTGGTGTAGAAAATTCAGCTACCTATCAAAATCTTTTAAAGGATATTGAAAAAGTTGAGGATAAACTTGCAAAGCTTGATGAAAAAGGATATGACAATCTTTCAAAGAGTCAGAAAAAGACCTATGATAAATTACAATCACAGTTAGAAGGATATTATGAGCAGAAAGAGTCTCTTGACCAAAATGCTACTGCCGCAAATATTGCAGAATACAACAAAATTTACCTTGCATGGAAGAAACTGCAAAATAAACTGAATAAGGGTGGAAACCTCTCTGTAAATGATTGGAAGAAGTATAACACTTATACAGAACAGCTTGAAAACTATGCAAAAGAGAAGGCGGAAACGCTTGATAAACTCAATGATGACCTTGCTGAAGCACTTGATCCAAGTGATAAGCTTGAGACAATTCAAAAGACTTATGAGGAATCCGCAGAGGGAATTTACGAGAGTTATCAAAACCAGATTGAAAGCATTAATGGAGAGGCAACCAATACACAACAGTATCAGAATTTATATGCAAAGGCACAAAAACTAGAGCAGAAAAAGGATACAAAAGGACTCTCCAAATCAGAGCAGACACAGCTTGATAAGTATAATGCAGAGCTGGAAGCATTGCGAAAAGGTGCAATGGGAACCAATACTTCAGAGTATATGAAAACATGGGAAGCCTTGTATAAATTGCAGCAAAAACTGGATAATGGAAAGAAACTTTCTGCAAAGGAAGCAAAGAATTATGACACTTACAAAGCACAGTTAGAAGCGTGGAATACTGCAAAACAGACACAAATTCAGGACTTATTAAGCCAGATGGAAGATGATCTTGCACAGTTACAACAGACCCATACAGAAAATGTATCTGAGGCAGAATCACAAGTGAGTGACTACTATGCAAACCTCTATCAGCTTGCAAAACAGATTGCAGAGTATAATACAACTGCCCTAAAAGCACAGTTAGAATATCTTGACAGTATGATTGGGTATTATAAGGAATTAGTGTCATTGTATGATACGTTCAGTGGAGAAAAACTTACAAAATTACTTACAGATTTAGATGAAAATGTAGTCAAATCAAAGGTAGAAGTCTATAGTGAATATCTTGATACCTTACAGAATAAATACAACACTACACTCTCTGAAATGAATGAATACCAACAGCTTCTTGATGCCCTTGACACAAATGATTTCCAATCCTCAATGGATTTATTTGACAAGGCAATGGAAAGCTATAAAGCAAGTGGAGATGTTGTAATGGCAGACAAATTGCAGTCTGTGCTTGACTTATTAAATGAACGTGCAGTTGATGCAGACAACTGGGGAGAATTTGCAGACAAGTGGGCGGAGGAATGGACAAAAGAGTTTTCTTCTGCAAAGCAGGAAGTGATTGGAACTGCAAATGAAATCCAGAAAGTAAATGATGCACTTAGAAATGCAAAGTTTGAGAATATCACCAATGCAATTAGTGAGCTTGATACTGCAAAAGGAATCCTGTCTTCTATTACAAGTTTAATTCAAGACGAATGGTTATATGACCAAGGAGAACTATCTGAATATGGACAGGCAAAAGTAGCCCTTCTAGTATCACAATTAGAAGATGCACAGAAAAAAGCAAATGCGTATCTGGACTTATATAATGAGATACAAAACAATAAAGATACCTATGCTTCTGATAAGGAGTATATGGAAGATTTAAATAATGCATTACAGAATTATTATAATACATTAGGAGAATCAGCCACACTTGAAAATAGTATACTAGAGCTTATGAAAAAAAGTGCACAGGTAGAGCTTGATAATCTAAAGCGTATTATAGAAGCACGCAAAAAGGCATTACAGAAAAAGAAAGAATACTATGATTATGATAAGAACTTGAAGAATAAACAGAAAGAAATTGATAGTATTAAGGCGCAGATTGCAGCTTTAGAATCCCTCACAGGAACAATGGACGCAGCAACAAAGGCAAAACTTGCACAATTAAAAGCTGATCTTGTAGAGAAAGAAGATTCTTTACAAGAAATCAAAGACGAACACACATATACCTTACAGATAGATGCACTTGATGAGTTTGCAGCTTCCTTAGAAGATGCACTGGATAATTCCACAAAATCTCTTGCTGAAATCTTTGAGGAACACAACAAACTTATGGGCGATGCAACAGAATTGTACCATACAGTAGGCAATAGTGTGAACGATACATTGGATAAAATTAAGGAACTTTATGGTGGAACAGGTACAATAACTGGTAACACAACTATAGATTTAACTCCAAAAGGAACAGAAAACACCAAACCAAACAACACGATTCCTTCAATCAATACTACACCATCAACAAACAGTAATGAAACGCCAAATACTGCAAAAGGTGATGTAGATGATGTTGATTTGATAATCAAACAGAATATGATAAAAGCTGCTGAATTATTTGAGAAGTATGGAGCTGAACTGACAAGTCCTGAACGGCTGTTTAAGGTAAATGACCAACAAATGTTTGAACTTGTAAATAGACAGTTTTCAAATATGAATGCTAATTATAATATACCTGATTATATCAAAAACAAGAATGAACAATCCGTGGTAATCAATAATCATTATGACAGTTTGATTACAGTAGAAGGTAGTGTTGATAAAAGTTTCAGTAAAGAATTCAAGAAAGATTCGGATGAAATTTATAAAAAAGTAGTAAATAAACTGGCTAAAGATTTACAGTTACATGGTGTAAATGTGGTTCGCAGACCAACCTTACCAATGGTGAAGTAAAGAATTCATAATACCGCACTCTGAAACATAAGTGCGGTGATTTAATAAAATAAAAACAGAGGAGAATGATAATGATATTAAAAATAGAAACAGCAACAAACATAAGATATACAGATGAAACAGGGACATGCTATTTTCATGAAGGCGACAAAGTAATCTGTCATGTTGGAGAAAGGGTATATAATGGTACAATTTCATGGATTGGTGCATATCAGGAAAATGCAGATTCAGAATTACAACAGGTCATTTATATTGATACATGGAATGGCAGTACAAGCATGTCAAGGGAAATGATTAGATTAAAGGATATTACAGATATATGTAAGAATCCATTTTCGTCTGATATAAATGATGAAACATGCAGTGATGGACGGAAAACATTTAATGTGTTGGTAGAAAAAGGATATAGTAAAGAGCAGGCGAAAGCAATATGTGATCGAACGCATGACATGACTGTGCTTTATTGCACACCATATACTAAATCAACAACTTATGCAATAGAGGCAGTCAGACAGATAAATATATCAGATAAAAATGATGTCAGAGATATAATCATGGATGGTGCGAAACAGTGCATAGAGGAAGCACAAAGAGAATACTTTGATCTGATTGAAATATATGCCAAAGCGATTGAGCAGCGTAATAGGGACGTGTCATGTCTGACAGATACTATTGACATTGCATCAAAATGCTGGAATGATTTGAGAAATTTGAAAGTGGGTGACAGAGAGAATAAAAATTAACGAGAAAATGTATTAGTAATAGAATAGGGAACGACATATTAATAAAGTTTTAAGAATGCATCATTAAAAAGCATGGTGTATTGTGATTTTGAAGTTGAGATATATAATACTGCATAAGTTAATTTATGGTTCAGATTATTATTGTTGTGGGCAGAGTAATTAAATTGATAACTCTGTCCTGTTATTGTATATGATTATTAGTGATTGAAAAGTGAATATAGATTTTTATGTGAAGGCACTGGCATACTCACTGGTGTCTTTTATTATGATATTGAGAATCTTTATATAAATTGGAGAGTGATTTTTACAGAAATGTCAGAAACGAGAACAACACAAGAAAAAATATTATTAAATATAAAAGAATTTTGTGATTATTTGGGAATAGGGCAAACAAAAGCGAGAGAGTTATTAAAAATGCCTAGAAATGGGTATGCTATAAAGATTGGGTCAAAATGGTATGTTCATAAACAACGATTAGATGCGTGGCTTTTAGAACAATGTGATAAATATTAAAAGACAAAATAAAGGTTAAATTTATATATTTAAGAAATTTTAGAATATTTGGATTGATAACTTGACTTGATAATGGTATCATATATACTGTTATATGAGTCATTTTTCATTCCATTTTAGAAAGGAATGGATAAATGGGAAAGGATTTAAAAGGAAAAGAATTAGGAACAGGTTTAAGACAAAAATCCAATGGAGTATATTCAGCAAGATATGTTGATAGATTTGGAAATAGAAAAGAAATTTATGATAGAAACCTTGCTGAATTGAAAAGGAAACTAAACACCGCAATATATGATGATGCAAAAGGTAATAATGTTGAGGACAATTCAATTATATTATCACAGTGGTTTAAAAGTTGGATTGAGATACATAAGTACAAGGTTATTCGTAATAACACTAAAATGTATTACACACAATTATTTGCCAAACATATAGAGCCATCTTTAGGAGAAAAGAAACTTAAAGATATTACGCAACTAAATATTAAGACATTATTAAAAGAATTGGATCAAAAAGGATATCACTATGAGACGAAAAATAAGGTAAGAATAATGTTGTTAGATATGTTTGATAAGGCAATGATTGATAGTTATGTACTGAAGAATCCGTGCAAAGGAATCAGATTGGCAAGAGATGAGAAAAAGGATATAAGAGTCCTTTCCAGGGAAGAACAGGCGGAATTTTTTGAGTGTTCAAAGGGTACATTTTACGATAATTTATTTATGGTTGCTGTTCTAACAGGTCTTAGACAAGGTGAAATATGTGCTTTGACATGGGATGATATTGATTTTGAAAAGAAAGAAATTAGCGTGACAAAGACTTTATTGTATCAAAAGCTAGAAGGAGATATACAGAAAGAGTTTCATCTTAATCCACCTAAAACAAAAACAAGTAAAAGAATAGTACCTATCAGCAAACAATGTGAAATGGCATTAAAAAGGCAATATATTCAAAGAAATAATGTGATGGCAAGAAGATCGTCAAAGCCATTACCAGGATATGAAAATCTTTTATTTACGACAAAGTTTGGTACTCCTATTTGTAATCAAATACTTTCAGATGCAATTAAAAGAATTATCGATGAAATAAATCTTTGCAGAGATGAACTTGAACAATTTGAATCATTTTCTGCACATTGCTTTAGACACACATTTGCGACTAGATGTTTTGAAGCAGGAATACAGCCAAAAACTGTTCAGGCATATTTAGGACATGCTACACTTCAAATGACTATGGATTTATATACTTCTGTATTAGAAAGTCATAAACAGGAGGAGATGCAAAAATTAGAGAATGTGCTAAATGATGTGTTTAAATGTGAAGATGATATTATAGAAGAAAAATTTAAGCGAGAACAAATAAAGAAAGAAAAGGTTATTCAAATAAGAAAAATGGGGTAAAAATGGGGTATATCTGATATATAATGGGGTATAAAGCTTCTTAAATGCTTGTAGCTAAAGGGTTTTCTAATAAACATGAAACTGCTATGGTATTCTTACTACGTGTATCAGGCAACGCCGTATGAGTGGTAGGAAAACCGCATAATTACTAGGCTTTATGCATGTTTACGGTATTATCAAAACTCACGTATTTTCACGGGTAGATGGTGTAGTAAAAAGAGATAAATGGTGTAGTAAAAATACCGAAAAGAGCCTTGATAAGAATTGAATATAGTACATTAAAATCCCTTCTGACCGAGTTTTTATAATCAAGTGAACTACCCATTGTCTAAAACCAATGGGCTTCCTGCTTCATCAACCTCGCAACCAAACTTGTTTGGTTTACCTACTATCTCCACAGGCGTTAATTCGGGCAGTCCCTGCCCTATACCGTTTCCCTTTACGCTGTTTGCCTTAGTCCTTCTGCTAAAATATTCCTTGCGGCATTAATATCCCTGTCATGTTTTGCACCGCAAACCGGGCATTCCCATTCCCTTACTGACAAATCTTTTGTATCGGCATTCTGATATCCACAGGCAGAACATATCTGGCTGCTGGCATAGAATGTATCTATTTTGATGTACTGCCTCCCATTCCACGCTGCCTTATACTCTAATTGCCTTGTCAGCTCAAGGGTTTGAGAAAAAAGTACGTTCTCATGGATTCCGACGGGGAGCATTTACAAATATGATTGAGTCGCATCCAAATGATCCAAAAGCAAAAATTACAGTAATGAATATATCAAAACATAGAAGTGAATCAATGTTAAGCCATTATATAGGAGAAGCCGATAAGGAAAAGAACAATACCTTGATGATTTGGGTGCTGATTTTGAAAAGTATGTTATAAATGGAGAAGAAGTTCTATTTCATAAAAAAGTACCACAAGTAGTCTGTGATACCTCAAAATTTATGGAGTGTATGCGGGATGCGGCATCATATTTTATGATCAAAGGGATGGAAATGTCAAATGAGTCAGATCCTAAAGTCATTTTGCAAGTGGTAAATGAATCTATGAAAAAGTTAGAAGAAATATTAGAGGACATAACAGAGTAAAAATAATATCTTTTTGTAGTAAAGTGTGATATAATAAGAAAGAACAACGTATGAGCAGAAAATTTGAATTATGGAAAGATGATTCTTGAGAGTAAAAAGTGGAAAGAAGAAAGAGTTAAAGCAAGGAAAACTTGATTTTATCGGAAGAAATGGAGAATTTTAATGACAGCGCAAGTCGGTGATCGATTTATATATAAAGAAGATAATTATTCAATAGTTGCAATTAGCAACCCTATACAGTTTAATCCATTAGATTATGGAATAAAGTCGGTTGCATGTTGTACAGCATGTTGGAATGGGTATTGGTGTGATTATTATATTTCTAAGAAAGGAATTATGCTTCAAAATTTATATATAAATTCTGAGAATGATTATTATCCTAAAATAAACAATGTGAGTCCTGAGAGAGAAAATAAGAAATCTTTTCAGTATATGGGACATCATCTTTATAAAAATTTAAATATATTTATGGAGTACACTGGTAAAATACTCATAGGGAAGGGTTTTATAAAAAAATATTATATACACATGGGATATCAGAGGGCATGGGCATATGAAGTTTTGGATGAATTAATATTTGATAAGGGTGAACTCATTAAAACTGTTGACCATAGTGAAATGGCTAAAAAATTGAGATTGGAATTAGAGAACAAGGCAGAGGAAATCTCAAAAACAGGCGATAATATACCGTTGTTTGTGAAGGAAAGTTTTTCGCTTGAAATGAAAGATAAAGCATGGTGGATTGAATAAAAGCCTGATTTTAACGGATGAAAGAGATTTTAAAAATAATAATGGATGAAATGTTGCTTTTATGAGGAGGATAGAATGAGCAGGAGTTATAAACATGTTCCATGTTGCAAGGATCATACCAGGGGAATGAAAAAATGTGCAAATAGGTATGTACGGAGAAATTATTTGGTTGTTCCCTCTGGGATGGCATATAAAAAGCTGTTTTGTTCTTGGAATATTTGTGACTATAAATTTTTAAAATCCTTTTCTTCCTTCAAGAAAGAGGATTCTAAATATAATCGTAGGAAATATTCAGATAAAGAATTATATAGGATGTGGTACAAATATTATAAAATGAAATAGGATGAAATGCTGTTTTAATTGGAGGCGGCTAAATGCCAGAGAAAAACATGTATGAAATTATGCATATGGATAGAAGAGTTGCAAAGATTAATGATTCTGGACAATGTAAAATATATTATAAATCATTTATGCCATACAATTTATATTTAGAAGAAGCCGAAGATATTGAAACATTAGTTAACAACATTACAAATTTTAATTATTGGTGTGCAACAAGAATCCTTACTTTAGATAGAAAGTATGCAAAAGAAATATTAAATAGTATAGGAATGTTACAGGCAGTAACCGATAAAGAAAGAGCTAAAATTGCATTATCCTATAGATGTGCTTCATTAACAGATGTCTTTTGGGTAAAATTAAAGAAAGAAAAGATTTCATTCAGAGATATTAATTTGTATGAAAATCATTTGGATAACACTTTTATTGATATTGCATTAAGAGGAAAACAGTATACAGTACAGAATGAATATTTAGCGAGAGACTTGTCAACCAATGGATGCTTTCCTAAAGCATGGCAGAGAATGAATGATGGCTTTAGATTGCTGAAAGATGGTGGTTCAGATGCAGTTGAAAGAGAGCTGCTTGCCAGTCAAATATGCAGATGTTTTAACGTTTTGCAGGTATTATATGAAAGAGACTATTTTGATGGGGAAAAGGTTAGTGTGAGTAGTAATATTACATCAAAAGAATATTCAATTGTTTCAATGGAAGCATTTGAAATATATGCAATAAATCATAATAAAAGTACGAAAAAATATGTTCTTTCTTTGGATAGATATAATTATTATATGATGAATATTGTTGATTATCTTATTGGAAATACAGATAGACATTGGGGAAATTGGGGAGTTTTAGTTTGTAATTCCAATAATAAACCGTATGGGGATATACAAAGAAAAACAGAGGCGAGATATGTGGAAGTGCTTAAATTTTGGCACTTTGTAAGGATTGGATCAATAAATGGAATTGACCATTTTGATCGCCATAAGACCATTCACGATAAAATTCCTGTTTCGATAGTGCTTGACCTCGGTGTTGGAAAAACAAACAAGAGCAAGTATACAATAACATAATACGAGAGTATCAGTAAGGACATTTCAATTAATAGAAAATGTCTTTTTTTGTGTTTTTGAAGATATTTTCAACTCTTAAAGAATGGAGGGAGTCAAAATGGGTAACAACATAGCGTTAAGAGCAGGGGCGCAGAGCGCCAACAACACACACATGTTTTTTTACAACGAGGAACATGAGAAGTTTTATTATAAGAAATTGGAACAGGCGAGGTATCAGGACTGCTATCACAAGGCTTTGATCTACAT
>ERZ778514.1950-NODE-1950-length-14076-cov-4.244562_pt1 | contig 14076 bp, 10 predicted proteins | sample MGYA00510344_ERZ778514 | MGnify/ENA primary metagenome ERZ778514 (study PRJEB29527, sample SAMN07138968) | mouse gut metagenome | material: feces | host: mouse | place: China:Nanjing | collected 2016-01-25 ... | reverse complement strand
AGACCCTATGTCCAATCCGACATTCTCTATCCGCGGACGTGGTTCAAAGGGAAATGACGGTGACTACAACTCCGGTTCAGGTGTCCTTTTCGTTGTGGACGGAGTTCCTAACGCTCCTTATATGGTGGAGGATATCGAGACCATCACTGTCTTGAAGGATGCGGCTTCCGCTGCTATCTACGGTGCATCTGTAGGTTCAGCCGGTGTCGTGCTCATTACTACCAAGAAGCCTGAGGGCGGAAAGGTACGTGTGGACGTGAATGCTTCGTATGGTCTTGAGAAAGTCTCAAAGCTGCCTCAGATGCTTGATGCTCAGCAGTATTGTGATGTCTGGGCAAAAGTCGCTGCCAACAATCCTGATGTTAATATACCTGGTATGGCTGACCCTACCGTATATGAGTGGGCAAATATCACCCGCACGAATTGGCTTGATGAAATCTTCAGGACCGGCTCGAAACAGCATTATGCTGCGACCATTTCCGGGGGGGGCGAGAAGATACAGACTGTTCTTAGCGTTTCGTACGATGACAACAAAGGTGTAATCCTCAATACCTGGAGCAAGAAATTCTCAGGAAAGCTCCAGTCTGATTTCAACATTACAAAATGGCTCAAACTCTATGAGCGCGTATCTTTTGAGATAACCAACGGACAGGGTAATGTCAATACCAGCCACGAGGGACCTATAGTAGGTGCTACCTGGTATCCGCGTTCTGCTCCTGTATATGAAATGAACAAAGACGGAAGCTATGCTCTTGATGAGGATGGCAACCGTTATTTCGGAGGTGTGCAGCCAAAATGGTCTCTTGGAACCGTTTCCGGTGCCCCTCTTCTTTACAACCCTGTCGCTGCATTGGAAAGGATGCACAAATTGTATCCTGAGAACAAAGTGTTCTCTACGACAGGTATCCAGATCAGGCCTATCACATCTCTTACTATCAAATCAGAATTCACAGCTGATCTCAGAAATGCTGAAGCGGATGATTTTAATCCGATAATGATGGAACCTGGTCTTGAGAATTCTGCGAACCACCGCTCACAGAGTATGTATCGTGACAACCACTGGCTTTCCGAGACGACCATTTCCTGGGCTCAGGTTTTCGGAAAACATCATATCAGTGTAATGGGTGGCTTTACCGCTGATTTCAAAAAGACGCATTCGCGTACAATTTTCACAAGAGACTATAACTCGGAAGATCCTAACAGGCTTCTTTGGGGTGAGGCGGGAGACTATACTTCTACAGCTCCCCAGGAATCAGTCTACGAAGAGACTATGGCTTCATTTATTGCACGTGCGGGATATTCATACGATGACAGGTATTTTATCACAGCAAGTGTCCGTCGTGACGCATCTTCACGTCTTCCTTCAACAAAGAACTATGACTGGTTCCCTGCAGTTTCCGGTTCCTGGAAATTGAGTTCAGAGCCATTCTTCAGAAATTCTTCTGTAAAGGATGTCCTTAATCTTGTGAAATTCAGAGCAGGATGGGGTAAGGTAGGTAACGTGGACCTGTATCCTAATGATGTAACACGTGCAGAACAGTTGAACTATAATTGGCCTATCATTTTCGGTAAGGATCTTGATAATCATATGACAGGTATATATTATGATACAAGACCAAACTATTATGCAAGATGGGAGACCACTATCCAGACAAGTGCAGGTCTTGACCTTTCCCTTTTCAACAATACTTTGGACGTAACTGTTGACTGGTACAACAAGAAAACAAGTGACCTTGTCGACCGTATTCCTACGCCGGCACACGCTGGAATAGTCAGATCTCCTTTTGGAAATGTCGGTAATGTAATCAACCGCGGTTGGGAATTCTCTGTAAACTACAACGGTACTGCTGCACGCGGCCAACTGTCTTATAATGTATGGGCCAACTATTCATACAACAAAGGCTATGTTCAGGATTACGGAACACGTAAAGGTGCTGTAAAACACGATGATCCTAACCTGATGAGTTCATCTCTCCTTTATTCGGAGGCTAATTATCCGTGGTATTCTTTCCTTGTGTTCAAAACTGACGGTATTTTCAGAACACAGGAAGAGATTGACAACTATACCTGGACCAACCCCGAGACCGGTGCCACTTCACTGATACAGTCTGGTGCAAAGGTTGGTGACCTTAAATTCGTTGACATTGACAATAATGGTGTTATCAATGATGATGACAGGTATTTCGCAGGTTCGTATGCTCCGGTACATACATATTCATTCGGAGGTTCTTTGAACTGGAAAGGTTTTGACTTCTCCATTATGTTCCAGGGCGTTGCTGGCAACTATATCTACAACGGTCTCAAAATGATGGGACTTAAAGGAGGAAACGGAGGTGATGGCTCCGGAAACCTCGGTGCAGATGCTTTGAATACTTGGGATTTCAATCCTGAGTCCAGCAAATATCCTCGTCTTGAGATGGGTGTCAAGGGAATTACAAATGGCAACTATACCAAATTCTCTGACCTGTTCATAGAGAAAGGAGACTATCTGAGACTTAAGAATATCACTCTCGGCTACACTCTTCCTAAGTTCGGTAAATATATGCCAGGAATCCGTGTGTATGCGAGCGTTGACAATGTATGTACTATTACAGGATATTCAGGAATTGACCCTGAAGTAGGCAACTATGGTATCGACAGAGGTGTCTATCCGTTGTCACGATTCTTCAATTTCGGTATCAATCTCAATTTCTAATATAAATGTTGAAAGCGATGAAAAAAATTATATTGACAATAATTTCTCTGCTCGGTATATTTCTGCTTTCCGGATGTTCTGATTTCCTGAGCCCTCAGAAATATGGCAGGCCGGAAGGATGGCAGACTGAGGCTGACGTTTGGGGAGCTATAGCGGCATTGTATTCCAATGTCTCCAATGACTCGGAGGGTGTTACCGGCCGTGGTATAATGTGGTTTGAATGCTGCAGTGACAATATTACTGTAGGAAGGCCACAGGATGAGGGTAACCAGATCAGGAACTTCCAGATGTCTCCGAGCAACGGACGTGATGCCAAGGATACATATCCTGCTATGTACCAGATAAATGCAAAGGCCAACAATATTATAAATGGTGTACCTCAGATGAAAGATATCAGTGACGACCTTAAGAAAAAGGCTGTCGGTACCGCATATTTCTGGCGTGGACTCTGTATGCTTTGGATTGCCCCTTATTATGGCGACAATGGCCCTAACGGTGGTATTCCTATCATCCTGCACGATACAGAGCCGTCAAAGATGGACGAACCTCGTCCTGCATCAGTTCTGATGAACTATGACCAGATTATCAAGGATATGCAGACAGCTGCAGAATATCTTCCTTATCTGTCGGAGCTTCCGAATTCTGAATATGGTCTTCCTCACAAGGCTGCCGCATGGGCTTTTGCCGCACGTGCCGCCCTGTATGCTTCCCAGTGGGACAAATCATATTATAATATTGTAAATGAAATGTGCGGCAAGGTGATGGAACTTTCCGGACCTGACAAAAGAGATCTTTTTGACGATGGTTCAGCTGACCCGTTCTCTGCCCTCTGGACAAGGGAGAACAATTTCAGCAGCGAATATCTTTTCTCTCTTCTCGGCAATGCCACAGACGGTCCGAAGTTTCACGGTATGTCATTCAATCAGAACGGTTGGGGACTGTACAATACCTGGGGATATTATCAGCCTACCTACAATCTCTACAAGGCATTTGAAGAGGGTGACGTAAGACGTGATGCTACCATCCTTTTCCCTGGACAGCATATCCAGTTTGTCGGAAGGGATATACATTTCGGTTCATACGCTTATAACATATCTTCTGACACAGGTATGACATTCCGCAAATTCATGTCTCCGTGGAAAGAGGCGAACTGCGTCGGGCTGGAAGTAAATACAAACGGAAACAATGCCAGCAACACTCTTGGAATGTGCTTTATGAGATTTGCGGATGTCCTCCTTATGAAAGCCGAAGCTCTTATCGCTCTCAATGGAGAAGGAAATTCTGAGGCCAAGGCTCTGCTCAACCGTATCCGCAAACGCGCACGTCTTCCGGAGAACAGCCCTGCAACCTGGGCGGAACTCAAGAACCAGCGCCGTTGCGAGCTTGCGTTCGAGTTTATGCCGAGCCGCCACATCGACCTCATAAGATGGGGAGATGCACAGAAAGTCTATGCTGAACCAACTCTTAAGGTTACATCTTCATATAACTGGAGTACGTATCAGGTTGACGTCGTTACTGATGTCCACTACGACGAGGGAAGGACATTCGATCCTGTGAAAAACCAGGTCTTCCCGCTTCCTCTCAAGGCATTTGACGGTTCTGTAAATATGGTGCAGAACATCGGATATTAGTGTTATTTGCTTAAATTTATTTAATTGGAGTGGTTGGTCAATTCTTTGGCCAACCACTTGATAATCAATCGGACTATATGTTTAAAAAAAATGGATTGTTTGCAGTTTGTGCAGGTCTGCTGTTTTCTGCGGCAGCCTCTGCGCAGCAGATTACAGTGGTAGACTGGAATATCAGGTCTTTTGAGAAGTCAAATGGCTCCGGCCAGACTTTGGTGGAAGATATAACAGAATATGTCGATTTTCTTAAAGGAACACAAGCGGATATAATTACGCTGAATGAATTCGAGACCGGTACAAGCCGTATGGGCAAGGAAAAGATGGCTGAACTGGCTTCGCGCCTCGAAATGTTTGCGTATTTCATCAAATCTTATCCTAAAGACGATGGATTCTACGGTAATGTTATCCTTTCCAGATGGCCTATGCTGGAATGTGCTTCAACTCTATTGCCATATCAGCATTATAAAGGAGAGGGAAACTACCAGTGGAACAACGATGAAATGACTGAAATATATGGTGCTGACCAGCGTTCTGTAGGTTACTCCGATATCCTGGTACCTGTATCAGACACGGAAAGCAGGGTCATACGTGTTGCCTGTACGCATCTTGACCACCAGATAGGAAAAGACGGACACAGAAAACAGTTCGAAGAAATAGCAAAATTCCCTTCTTTGGCCAATCCTCCATATCCGGCTTTGATCGCAGGCGATATGAATGTTTCTTCTGGAACTGTGATGGATCCTATCACAAATATCGGTGATCAGATGTACCTGAACTGGGTGGATCATATATTCTCTTTCCCTAAAGGTGCTTGGGAGAAAGTTTCAGGTGAAACTGTATATTCCGGTGCTTTGTCTGATCACAATGCGGTGAAAGTCGTACTCAAATTGAAATAATGTTTTTAATGTGTTTGTTATGAATATGAGATATTTAAAAGCAATTGCACTTTTTTCCGCTGCTGTGTTTTTTGCAGGATGTTCGGAGAAGGGGGGAGAAACACCAGGAGGGGAGGACAAGCCTTCAAACAGGTCCATAGCTGAAATCCAGTTCGTAAGCCGTCTGACAGACGGAACTCTTGTCGGTACGGATGGAGACTTCAACTCCATAAATGATTATATGGTCAATACCTTGAAAGGCAGGAAGGAGGCCTCTCTGACTCTCCTTGACCGTATGGACGGTGCTCAGGTCAAGAAAATTATGGATCTTTCTGTGAATACCTACAGATGGAATACGTTTGCCTTGAACAGGATGGCTTCGGCTTCTGTATATGAAGGCAGTGCTGTCTTCTTCAACAATCCGGCATCTTCTGTTGCATCATATCCTTCTGGAAACGGCTCGTATGTATGCGGACTTGTACCTTCTGTAGCAGGAAAATATCAGAAACTGGATGCTGACGGTAATGTAATCTCGTCAAATGATGTTACATCTGACATCAATTTTTATACTGTACGTTTCAGCTCAGAAGATCAGATAAACGCATTCGGCGGAGCGTCAGGCACGATGATGACGATCAAGCAGGCAGCAAGGAATATGATATTGATAGGTACTGTGAAAAACAGCCTGTTCGACAAGCTGTCCGGCGCAGTGACTGCCGCTGACTCCGCATACAACGTAAAAGAGATTGCAAAGGGCAAGGATTATACTGTCTTTATGCTCAGCAACAGCAGGTTCTGGAATTATTACGGATACGAGGAGGTACCTCTTGCTGGAGATATCGTCTCTTACGAAATAAGCGTAGGATGGAAGTAATGGAGTCCGCTTCTGCGGCAAAATCACTTCTGAAGCCTTAGAGGATTTTCCCTAAGGAATTTTTCCACCAGGGCAATCTCATCATAGAACGGAGTGTCGTCTTTGAATACAGGGACGATGCTCCGTATCTCTTTGTATATCCTGCTGCTTGCAGGTGAGATCCTGTCAGCTATTCCGAGGCAGTCTACTGCCTGTACCAAGGCGATATAATGTATTGACATTACCTGATAGACATTGTCGATCACCTGTTTGCACAGAAGTGCGGAATTTGTACCCATACTCACGATGTCCTGGTTGTCGTTGTTGTTCGGGATGGAATGGACATAGTTGGGCATTGCAAGTGTCTGGCATTCAGCTGTCGTAGATGTCGCTGTGAACTGGCAGGCCTGCATTCCGTAATTAAGCCCAAGGACACCCATATTAAGGAATGGAGGCAGTATTCCGTTGATCCTGTCGTGGAAAAGATAGTTGAGCTGCCTTTCCGCTGTCATCGCCACCCTGACCATCGTAATCTTGACCTTGTCCTGCTCCAATGAAATATAGTCTCCGTGGAAATTGCCCCCATGATAGACATTCTTTGATACAGGGTCGACTATCGGGTTGTCACAGGCTGAGTTCAGCTCCTCTTCAAGAATCTGCCTGGAGGTTTTCAGGGTTTCATATACAGGTCCAAGGATCTGCGGGGTACATCTGAGTGAATAGTATGCCTGTACTTTGTGCTCAAACACCTGTTCGTCTTTGTGTGAATTGTCATACAATCCATGTTCGCGCTTCTGAAGGCATCCGCTGCCTTCGGAGAGCCTGCGCATCCTTTGCGCTATGACCTGCTGGCCATTGTGTCTTCTGCATCCGTTGAGTTCCTCTGACATAAGATCATCGTATGACGAGGCGATCTCGTTCATCATCACTGACGCAAGCGTCGCCCAGTCAAGTAGCTGCTCGGCCCTGAGCTGGTTTACAATGCCGATCCCGGTCATGACGGAAGTCCCGTTTGTGATGGACAGACCTTCCCTTATATGTATCTTGAACGGCTCGAGGCCGTTTTCTTCCATTACCTCAGACGATGGCCTCCATTCCCCTCGGTAGTGCACCTTGCCTTCTCCTATGAGTGTGAGTGCGATATGTGCAAGCTGTACAAGGTCTCCGCTTGCCCCTACGCTTCCGTGTTTTGGAATGAAAGGATATATATCCCTGTCTATGAATTCGGCAAGCAGCTTTACAAGATCCGGATGGACACCTGACCTGCACTGGAGGAATGTCCCGAGCCTTGCTATCATAGCCGATTTAACATATATGTCTTCAAGAGGATCTCCCGCTCCGCAGGCGTGACTCCTTATTATATTATATTGGAGGTCCGTCAGGTAACGGTCGTCCACTCTCCACTGCGCCATTGGACCGAATCCTGTGTTGATCCCGTATATCACTTTGTCTGAGGAAAAATCCCTCAGGAAGTCATAGCATTCCATTATTTCATCCAGATGGAGTTCAGACTGTTTCAGCTTTGCGTTGCCGTATAGAAGTTTTTCTACGGTGTCCAATGTGAGTTTCGGCATGGTTATATAAGTATTTGTCTTTTGAAACGCGAATATAGCATTTATTGCATTTGTATGTGTGCAGAAAACGAATATTTTGATTGCTTTAGAGTTAACACACTGGAAGTCAGTGTTGTACTGATTTTGTTTTTTTGGGTGATAAAAAAACGGCACGTGTTTTGTCTATTAGAAAAATCGTACTATCTTTGCCGAAAAATACAAAACCCCTGTTTGTTCTTGTATTTTTTATAGTATAGAGGATGTTTATTTAATTATAAAATTGTTGTACTTATGAAAGTATCTAAATTTTTCTTTGCAACCCTGCTGGTTTCAGGTGTATTTGCAAGCTTTTCAAGTGTGTATGCCCAGGAAAATGGCAACAGAGACGCTGAAAACAAGATTGTAAGAGGTCCTTACGAGACCAACCGTTTCGGTGACAACTGGTTTATCGGCGTAGCAGGCGGTATCAACCTCTTTGAGGATGGCATTTTGAGCGGTGAATGGCAGCCACGTGTTGCTCCTGCTATCAATGTCAATGTAGGAAAATGGTTTACTCCAAGTGTCGGTGCACGTGTCGGATATCTCGGACTCCGCGCCAACGGATGGTCAAACCATCAGACAGTTTATGCTACTGAATTTGTAGAAGGCAAGAACTTCAAGGAGAAAGTCAATTTCGCATACGTTTACGGAGACCTCATGTGGAATATCTCAAACGCTTTCAGCGGATACAAGGAGACAAGATTCTGGAACGTGATTCCTTATGTAAGTACAGGTCTTCTTCACGCATACGGAGTTAAAGGTGTTGACGCTACCAACAACCAGTTCTCAGTTGGAGCCGGTATCTACAACACTCTTCGTGTAAGCGACCGTGTTAACTTCACTCTTGATGTTCGTCAGATGGTATTCAAAGGTACTTTCAACGGCAACAAAGGCGGTATGGCAGGTATGACTTCAGCAACTTTCGGTATCGCTGTAAATCTCGGCAGAACCAACTGGAAACGTGCTACAGAGGTTCCTGAGGGATATGCTCCTTATAAAGTGTCATGCATCAACGACCTTAAGGCTGACGCAGAGAGACTTGCAAACGACAACAAGAAACTCGCAAAGAACGCTTCAGCTCTCAACAACGAGAACGATGCTCTCAAGAAAGAGAACGCTGCCCTCAAGGCAGAGCAGAACAAACGCAAACCTGCTCTTGACGTGACTTCAGCAGCTGTATTCTTCAACATCGGTGAGACTACTCTTGATGCACAGAATCTCTTCAACCTTGACTTCTACTATCAGAACGTGATCGCTCAGGATGACAACAAGGTTATCGTTCTTACTGGATATGCTGACAAGCAGACCGGTAGCAAGAAACGCAACCAGCAGCTCAGCGAGAAGAGGGCACAGTACGTGTACGATATTCTCCGCAACAAATACAACGTGCCTGCAGAGCGCATCCAGGTTAAGGCTGTCGGAAGTGAGTCTGAATTCGTAAAAACTCCAGCACAGCTCAACAGAAGTGTTGTTCTCGAGTAATTTTCTACAAAATAATTTACATAGGCCGGTTCGTATGAGCCGGCCTTTTTTATTGTTCATTCTAAAATCATTTCTTACCTTTGTAAAACAACGTTTAATTATAGATTTATGGTAATAAAGGCTGTTATTCCTATCAGGAAAGGTTCGCAGAGGGTCCCGAATAAAAATCTTAGACCTTTTGCCGGCACTACACTTCTTGAGGCCAAAATAAGGACGCTTAAGGAAAGCGGGATTTTTGACGAGATTATTGTAAACACCGATTCGGAGGAGGCCATTGAAATCGCCAAGGCCAACGGTATTTCATTTCATAGGAGGGAAGATTACTATGCTTCTTCCCAGTGCTCCGGAAGCGAGTTCTTCCAGCATCTTGGACAGGTTACTGATACTGACGTATTCGCATATTGTCCTGTGACTTCTCCGTTCGTGTCTGTGGAGACAATGAAAAAATGCCTTGAACTTTATAACTCGTCGGAGGACATTGACTGTGTTTCCACTGTATCTCTCGTAAAAGAGTTCCTTTGGCTTGACGGGAAAGCGGTCAACTATGATCCGAAAAATGCTCCTAACAGTCAGAATCTTCCTGATGTGCAGGCTCTTAATTTCGGATTTACTCTTGTAAAAAGAGAGTCTCTCATAAAGAACAGGAACATTATCGGTGATAATCCGCAGTTTGTCACGACTTCGGATATCGAGGCTGTCGATATAGATACTCCTCTTGATTTCTATATCGCGGAGCAGATGTATGTCAAGCTTGTAGTCGAAGGGAAAAATCTTCTTGAAGAATAGTGTCTTATGAGATTGCCTGCAGAATGGGAGAGACAGAGCGGCGTACAGTTGACCTGGCCGCATAATGAGACGGAATGGTATGAACTGGACAAAGTGCTGGAGTGCTATGTGGATATAGCAAGGAATATTCTGCGCTTTGAGCCGCTGATGATAGTATGCCGTGATATAGAAGAGGCCAAGGCTGACATAACCCGTGTCTGCTCTGAAAAGAACTGGACATTGGATGTCGGACGTATCTGCTTTTACGAGGCTCCGCTGAACGATACCTGGGCGAGAGACCACGGCGGCATATCCGTATATGGTGACAATGGTGAGAAGTATCTGTATGATTTTGTCTTCAACGGATGGGGCTTGAAGTTCGCGTCAGACCTTGACAATCAGCTCACAAGGGAAATTTTCTCGCAGGGCGCATTCAATGACGATGTGCTCGGGGTGGATATGAGGCCTTTTGTTCTGGAGGGCGGAAGCATCGATTCCGACGGACAGGGTACGTTGCTTACGACGACGGAATGCCTTACATCAAAAAACAGGAACGAATATCTTTCACAGGAGGAAATAGAAGATGAGCTTAAAGGTGCATTCGGGCTTGACCGTGTGCTTTGGCTTGACCACGGGGATATCATAGGTGACGATACGGACGGCCATGTGGACACATTGGCGCGATTCTGCAGTCCGGATACGATAGCATACGTCCAGTGCACGGATCCGGAAGATGCACATTATGACAATCTTGCGGCAATGGAGAGGCAGCTGCGTTCTTTCCGCACAGCCGGAGGACAGCAGTATAACCTTGTCCCTCTTCCTCTTCCTGATCCGATTTATCTGGAGGACTACAGACTGCCGGCATCGTATGCCAATTTCCTGATTGTCAACGGCGGTGTTCTTCTTCCTGGCTCAGGATCCCCTAAGGATGAAAAGGCGAGGAAAGCTTTGCAGGATGTATTCCCTGACAGGGAAGTTGTTGTGATAGACTGCAGGGCATTGCTCTCAGGACACGGTTCCCTGCATTGTGTAACGATGCAGTACCCTGAAGGATATCTGAGGACAGACAACGTACTATAGGATATTTGTAGAATCTTTGAAATGATTTTTGTATGAAAATATTGAAAGTAGGAATGGTGCAGCAGTCCTGTACCGCTGACATTCAGGCAAATATAGAGAAACTTAAGAACAATATAAGGGAGTGCGCCGCGAAAGGTGCCCAGCTTGTCGTGCTTCAGGAGCTGCACAATTCTGTGTATTTCTGCCAGAGCGAGAATGCTTCGCTTTGTGATCTTGCCGAACCTGTGCCGGGCCCTTCCACTATGACGTACGGTGAACTTGCCAAAGAATTGGGAATAGTGCTGGTACTGTCGCTTTTTGAACGCAGGGCTGCCGGCATATATCATAATACCGCTGTCGTTATAGAGAAGGACGGGTCAATTGCCGGCAAATACCGCAAGATGCACATTCCTGATGATCCTTGCTACTATGAGAAGTTCTATTTTACTCCAGGTGATCTTGGCTTCCAGCCGATAGAGACTTCTGTAGGAACCCTCGGGATTCTTGTCTGCTGGGATCAGTGGTATCCGGAAGCAGCGCGTCTTATGGCATTGAATGGAGCGCAGCTTCTGATTTATCCTACGGCAATAGGAGGCGTCTATACTGATCCTGTGGAGGAGCAGAAGGTACAGAGCGATGCCTGGCAGCTTGTGCAGAGGGGACATTCGGTTGCGAACGGTCTTCCTGTCATCACAGTCAACCGTACCGGTCAGGAGGACGACCCTACTGGACATAGCGAAGGCATAAGGTTCTGGGGACGTTCTTTTGCGACAGGGCCTCAGGGAGAACTTCTTGCCGAGTTCGGCAGGGATGAAGAGGGAGTAAAAGTCGTAGACGTTGACCTTGACAGGACAGAATACGTCCGAAGAGGCTGGCCTTTCCTGCGTGACAGGCGTATAGACGAGTATGGAGATATATTGAAACGTTACGGAAGGTAGGAGAGTTCGGATTTTATACAAAACATTATAAACTGATATTATGGCAAAGATCGGGACAACATTTACCCCGAAGGGTAAAAAAGCAATTTTATGCGGCTCCGGGGAGCTTGGAAAGGAAGTTGCAATTGAATTGGAACGTTATGGCGTTCAGGTTGTTGCACTTGACAAATATGAGAATGCTCCGGCTATGCACGTCGCGAATTCAAGTTATGTCCTGTCTATGCTTGACGGGGAATCCCTTGCGGGGATAGTGCGGAATGAAAAGCCTGATTATATAATCCCCGAGATCGAGGCTATTGCGACCGACAAGCTGGTTGAATTGGAGAAGGAAGGTTATAATGTTGTTCCTACGGCTATGGCCACGAGGATTACTATGAACAGGGAGGGGATCAGAAGGCTTGCAGCCGAAACTCTCGGAATTCCTACATCTCCATACAGGTTTGCTTCCACGAGGGGGGAATTTGATGCTGCTGTTGCAGAAATCGGTTTCCCGTGTGTCGTCAAGCCTGTCATGAGTTCGTCCGGACACGGTCAGAGCGTAATACGTACTGAAGAGGATATTGACAATTCCTGGCATATTTCTCAGGAAGGCGGACGTGCCGGCAGCGGCAAGGTAATAGTGGAGGGATTCGTTGATTTTGACTATGAAATCACTTTGCTGACCGTGCGCCATTGTGCAGGTACGACTTTCCTCAGACCTGTCGGCCATCATCAGGTCGATGGAGACTACCGTGAGTCCTGGCAGCCTCAGGAAATGTCAGGCAATGCCATAAAGAAAGCAGAGGAAATAGCCGGAGCCATAACTGATGCTCTGGGAGGATACGGCATATTCGGAGTTGAACTGTTCGTGAAAGGGGAGGATGTGATATTCAGTGAAGTGTCTCCACGTCCGCACGATACGGGTATGGTGACTATGATTTCCCAGGATATGTCTGAATTCGCTCTTCACGCCCGCGCTATTCTCGGACTTCCTGTGCCGGAGGTCCGTTTTTACGGCCCTTCTGCATCAAAGGCCATTGTGGTGGAAGGAAATACCGATGAATATGAATTTGAAAACCTTGAGAAGGTGCTGGAAGAACCCGGTGTACAGATACGTCTGTTCGGAAAGCCTGAAATATGCGGGCACAGGCGTCTGGGAGTCATTCTTGCAATAGCTGATACTGTCGAGGAGGCTCTTGCAAAAGTGGAGAGGGCATATCAGAAGCTGACAGTAAAGGTCTATTAGGACCTGTACGGACTATGACCGCCCTTTCGGAATCTCCGTCAGGGCGGTTTTCTATTTCTGCGAGAGTGTGAAAAGCAGGTGTTCCGCACGTATCTTGTCGATTATTGCGCAGACAAGTTCAAATGCTCTGCTGTCCCGTGTGTAGTCTGCCGGAGCTATGAAATTAACCCGTTTCTGCCTGAGAAGTTTCTGGGCGATTCCTTTTTTCTTGGGGATTTTGGGATTGTACACTCCTATGGAGTTGCCTCCGAACATTTTCACTATTTTCATGCAGGGTACGTCCGTCTCTCCGTCTCCGAAGTATATCATGTGCGAAAAAGGAATCCTTTTGTTTTCTTCAAGCTGGCTTTCGTTGACTTTTTTGCTGTCTCTGATACTGAGTATGCCCTTGTTGATTTTGAACAGGAATTGTGTCTTTGCAGTGTAGTCGACTGCCACTCCGGGCCATTCCGCTTCGCCCTTGTCGTTATAGAGGAATGAGCAGGCAAAAATACGCTTGAATTCACTGGCGATAGGTGTACCTTCTATGATTTCAGCCAGACCGGAGGAGTTTATATAGTGTTCGATTACGACTCCGTGGGCCTTTCCGTAGCTGTTGACTTCCTGAAACCATTCCCTTACCCCTTCAAACAGTTCCACGTCTTTGCCGAAGCGTCTGAAATCGTCTTTACGCAACTTTATTCCGGAACTCCTGGCTTCGTCAAACATCAGTTTCATATAGCTGAGAATATTGCTTGCATCCTGTCCGATGGCAATGTCGTCGCTCATCTTCCAAAATTCCTGTGGACTTTTTCCGATGGCCTGGATAAATCCGAATTCCTGCATGTTTCCGGGAGACAATGTCCCGTCAAAGTCGTAGATAAGCGCGACGATCGGCCTCTTTCTCATAACAAGTCAAATTTAGAATTGTACAAATATACTATCAAGCACAATATATGCATTATATTTATTAAATTTAGAT
>ERZ778514.1943-NODE-1943-length-14120-cov-4.476075_pt1 | contig 14120 bp, 12 predicted proteins | sample MGYA00510344_ERZ778514 | MGnify/ENA primary metagenome ERZ778514 (study PRJEB29527, sample SAMN07138968) | mouse gut metagenome | material: feces | host: mouse | place: China:Nanjing | collected 2016-01-25 ... | reverse complement strand
TAAAGATATGCTTGAAAAAGGGATCAAAGGCAGACTGGACTCTGTCGTAACATACGAGATGACAGCCGACTACATAGGAAGCGGAATGGTAAAGGTTTTCGCTACTCCGATGATGATAGCACTTATGGAAAAGACATGCAGACTAAGCGTGGCTCCCCATCTGGAAGAAGGACAGGGTACGGTCGGAATCCACGTCAACGTTTCACACGTTTCTGCCACACCTCAGGGAATGAATGTATGGGCAGAAAGTGAACTGACTGAAATCGACAGGAAAAGACTTGTCTTCAAGGTCTCGGCATACGATGAACGCGGACTGATCGGTGAAGGGCTCCACGAAAGATTCATCATTGACAACAGAAAATTCCAAGAAAGGACTGACTCCAAATAGGAATCAGTCCAGATCGTCCGCGGACTTCCTGACAGCCAGTCCTATAGCCTTCCCGAGAAGAGGAGGCACCGCGTTTCCTATCTGTACAAGCTGTTTATTCTTGGGACCTTCAAAGATAAAATCATCAGGGAATGACTGAAGCCGCGCCATTTCACGTGCGGTCAGCACACGGGGCAGCTTCGGATGGATATTGACTCCGCCATGGTTTTCCTTGACAGTGCAGTACGGTTCATTCCACGGACATTTTTTCCAGGCGTCAGAATATCCCTTATACAGGCTCCTGCCTTCAGGACAAGCCAGCATCCGGGCTTCCATCTCAGGCTTATGTCTGGTAGGCACATGATTGAACGCCTTGTCTTCCGGATGGTCCATCAGATCAGCAATGGCCTCACCTGTAGTCACATATTCCTCAGGAATCAGCAAAGGCCCAGGATGATAATTAGTGCGTCCCAATCTGTTGCCGATAAAAATCACCCTTTCCCTTTTTTGAGGCACTTTATAGTCAGCCGCACAAAGGACAGTAACATTCATATCATATCCTATCTGTCTGAAGTCTTCCAGGATTTTCTGCTCGACCTTTCCTCCGAGCATCGAGCGGAGTCCCTTTACATTATCACAGATAACATAGCCCGGTTGAGATGCCTTACTATTTCGAGCAGCTCCTTATAAAGGGAATTTCTCGGATCGTCAACAATCCTGTTGCCGGCCATACTGAATCCCTGGCAAGGAAATCTCCTGCGACAATATCAAGATGACGGCCGTTCAGCCGTTCCTTTACTGTAGAGTAGAATTTTTCTTTGGTTTCAGGTAAAGTAATGTCCCCGTTGACAAAAGGATGGTCAAAATTCCTTTCGTATGTCATTCCGGCCTCTTTGAACCAGTCCAGTCCGCACACACCTTCAATGCCGGCAAGCTCCAGTCCCTTCGACAATCCTCCGGCACCGCAGAAACAATCCACAAAAGTCATTGCTGAGCCTTCGGGAGTCTCCCATTTCCCGGATATGTCGCACCAGTTTACCGCATCTGGCGAAGAATTCTTCCTGGCCGGTACATCCTTTTCCACGACATTGCCGAAAAGATCATATTCATCACATCCTTGATGATGATTCCGGAGATTTATGAAATTTTCCAGTGCACCTTTGGGTATCCTATAAGTCGATCCGACCTTGGTGCCCCCAACTGCCCGCCGGCTATATACCTCCGGATTGACTTTGGAGAAAGATTAAAGTGTTCTGCAATCTCAGCTATAGAATAAAAGGCTCTGTCCTCCATATATAATTATGTACAATAATGTCCCTGATTGTCCAATTACTATGCAAATTTAGCAAATGAAAACGAATCTTTATACAATTCCGTGGATTATCCGTTCCACTTTGTCTTTCCCCCGCTCTATGATGAAGAAGACAAGCAAAAGGAGGACTAAAGTGAATTTTAGTCCTCCTTTTAGTCCGTTTTATTCGTAAGCACCTGACTTACAAATAAGATTGTGGAGATGGGCGGACTCGAACCGCCGTCCAAACACCGCACCAGGCAGCTTTCTACACGTTTATTCCTTCTTTGGTTTTCGACCGGAGTCTGCCGAAAGACAGGCCAGCACCGGCTTATCCTTTAAGTCTTGGCGGAGTTTAAAGGAGTCCCTCCGTGCATCCGGTTTGGATGATACCTCAGATTCCGTTCATAACCGGCCTAAAGAACGGGGAGATACTCGTCGCAGCCGCAGCCTTGGCGGCCGCCGATTAAGCTAAGCTACTTGGTAGATTAGGCAGCGAGTGCATAATTGTTGTTGCCAACTAATGTTTTGGAAGCTGAGATTAACGGGCAAACCTCCGACGCCCGGCGTGCTTACTGTCCAATGTCTGATGCTGTCAAAACCAAAACATCCCCATTGCAGCCGTACAAAGATAGCAATTATTTCTTTGCCTCGACTTTTTCCTGTTTTTTGGCAGGGGCAGCGGACTTGTTTATGTCCATACGGCCTACCATATCATCGAATTCGGCTTCCGTTATCATCTTGCAGGTACCGTTGAATGCGGAACCGAGCTCCACGAACAGCCTTCTGATATTCAATACGCCGTCAACAGCGCTTCCCTTCTTCAGAGACAGGGTATCCTTTACATAAAGATTTCCAGTGATATGCCCCCACATATCCACATTGTCACAGATTATATCACCCTTCACATTGGCAGTCTCGCCTATCACGACACGCCCTTTTGAATAAAGCATTCCCTCAAAATCACCGTCTATCCTGATGTCAGAAAGAGATGTTATCTCTCCCTTGAAAAAAGTGCCTGAAGAAATCCTGCTCACAGAATTAACATTTACAGTCTGTTCAACTTTTGCCATATCCTAATCCTATTATTTTCTTTTTCTTTGAATTAAACAATCTGAACTATGCCTCCTTGCCGTGACAGTTCTTGTATTTCTTGCCGGACCCGCAAGGGCAAGGATCGTTGCGTCCGACAGTCCTGTCCACGTGGACAGGCATTTTGCTCTTGGCTTCCCCACCGTTGGTGACAAGGTCAGTACGGCTTGTACGCATCTGGCTCATATCCGGCCTACGCTGCTGGGCTGGTTGGGCAGGACGTTGTTCCGAAGCGTCCCTGAGCGGAATATGCGCCCTGAAAAGGAATGACAATATATCCTTGTTCAATCCTTCAAGCATATTCTTGAACAGGTTGAAACTTTCAAACTTATAGATAAGGAGCGGATCCTTCTGCTCATACGTAGCATTCTGTACGGACTGCTTCAGGTCATCCATATCGCGAAGGTGCTCTTTCCAGTGCTCGTCGATCTGATACAGCGTGATCGTCTTGCTGAGGGCGCGGGCGATCTCCTTTCCTTCAGACTCGTATGCCTTCTGGAGATTTACCGACAATGTCAGCATCTTGCGTCCGTCAGAGATTGGAATAGCGATATTCTTGTACAAAGCTCCCTGCTTCTCGAACACATCCTTGATGATAGGATATGCCCTCTGTGACATAGTATCCATACGGCGTTTATACACATCAAGCATATTCTGGAAAAGCCTCTTGGCGAGTTCTTCCTTTTTGGCCTTGTCATAGAACTCCTCATCAAACCCGAGATCAATTGACAACGAACGCATTACATAGTCGGAGAAGGACTCATAATCATAGTCTCCTGCAACATCGACTATGATATCAGCCATATCCTGCATCATATTCATAACATCAATCTCCACTCTCTCTCCGGAAAGCGCGTTGCGTCTCTTCGTATATATCACCTCCCTCTGCGAGTTCATCACGTCATCATACTCAAGCAGCCTCTTCCTCACACCGAAGTTGTTCTCCTCGACTTTCTTCTGCGCCCTCTCGATGGAACTTGAAAGCATAGGAGCCTCCAGAGCCTCGTTGTCAGCCATTCCCATCTTGTCGACTACACTTGCAATCCTCTCCGAACCGAACAGCCTCATCAGCTTGTCCTCGAGAGACACATAGAATGTAGATGAACCCGGGTCTCCCTGACGTCCGGCACGTCCTCTGAGCTGACGGTCCACACGGCGGCTGTCGTGACGTTCCGTACCGATGATCGCAAGACCTCCTGCATTACGAACCTCCTCTGACAGCTTGATGTCCGTACCACGTCCAGCCATATTGGTGGCGATGGTCACGGTGCCTTTCTGTCCTGCGTGAGCGACAACCTCCGCCTCACGGGCATGCTGTTTCGCATTCAGCACCTGATGAGGAATACCCCTCAGCTTGAGCATTCTGCTGAGCAGCTCGGAAGTCTCCACGTCTGTGGTTCCGACCAGGACAGGACGTCCCTCGGCAGTAAGCTCCACGACCCTGTTGATGACAGCTTCGTATTTCGCTTTCTTGGTCTTGTATATCAGGTCATTCTGGTCATTGCGCGCTATAGGCCTGTTGGTCGGGATGACAACTACATCCAATTTGTAGATGGACCAGAACTCTCCAGCCTCAGTTTCGGCAGTACCTGTCATACCTGACAGCTTGTGGTACATACGGAAATAGTTCTGAAGCGTAATTGTGGCAAAAGTCTGTGTGGCAGCCTCCACCTTTACGCTTTCCTTCGCCTCCACAGCCTGATGGAGACCGTCGCTCCATCGGCGTCCCTCCATAATACGTCCGGTCTGCTCGTCAACGATTTTGACCTTGTTGTCCATTATCACATAGTCGATATCCTTCTCGAACATCGCGTATGCCTTCAGGAGCTGGTTGACCGTATGTATCCTTTCCGACTTCAGAGCGAACTCAGCCATTATCTCATCCTTCTTCAGCTGCTTCTCCTCGGCGGAAAGACCGCTCTTCTCCACTTCAGCCACAGAGCTTCCCACATCAGGGATGATGAAGAATTTTGAATCAGAAAGAGAGCCGCTGAGCAGATCGTGGCCGTTGTCGGTCATATCCACTGAATGCTGCTTTTCATTAATTACGAAATATAGAGGATCAGTCACGACCGGCATCTCCCTCTCATTGTCCTGTATATAGTAGTTCTCAGTCTTCTGAAGGAGCTGCTTGATGCCAGGCTCACTCAGATATTTGATGAGAGGCTTGTATTTCGGAAGTCCCTTATATGCTCTGAGAAGAAGCTTTCCTCCCTCTTTCTCGTCTCCCGCGGCGATCAGTTTCTTTGCTTCGTTCAATGTATTCGTAACCAATGTCCTCTGATTCGCGACCAGACGCTCTACATACGGTTTGAATTCCATGAACTGCTGGTCATCGCCCTTAGGCACAGGACCTGAAATGATAAGAGGGGTACGGGCATCATCTATAAGCACGGAATCGACCTCATCGACAATGGCAAAATGATGCTTCTTCTGCACCAGATCCCCCTGGGAAACTGCCATATTGTCACGGAGATAGTCGAAGCCGAACTCGTTGTTCGTACCGAAAGTGATGCTGCAGGCGTAAGCCTTCTTGCGTGCCTCACTGTTTGGCTGATGCTTGTCTATACAGTCCACGGAAAGGCCGTGGAACATATAAAGAGGTCCCATCCATTCGGAGTCACGCTTTGAAAGATAGTCGTTGACCGTCACCACGTGCACACCTTTGCCGGCAAGGGCGTTGAGGAACACCGGAAGAGTCGCCACCAGCGTCTTTCCCTCTCCTGTCGCCATCTCAGCAATCTTTCCCTGATGCAGGACGATACCTCCGATAAGCTGCACATCATAATGCACCATATCCCAGGTGATTTCATTTCCTCCCGCCATCCAGTGGTTGTGCCATACCGCATAGTCGCCGTCAATCTCCACGAAATCCTTTACGGCACTGAGGTCACGGTCGAAATCCGTAGCCTTGACCCTTATGGTCTGATTTTCCTTGAACCTCCTGGCAGTAGACTTCATCACGGCAAACGCTTCAGGCAGAATATCCATAAGGACAGCCTCTATTTCCTCATCCACTTTCTTCACAAGTCTGTCGGATTCTGACGCGAGCTTTTCCTTGTCCTCTACAGGTATATCCTTCTCCAGTTCTTCCCGAATCTCGGCTATACGGGCTTCATCCGCCTCTATTCTCTTGCTGATGAGAGTTTTCAATTCATCAGACTTTGCCCTCAGCTCATCATCAGAGAGTTTGTCAATACTGTCATAAGCAGCAAGAATCTTGTTGAGGATTGGTTTGAGCTGCTTCATGTCACGGTCCGCCTTGGAGCCGAATACTTTTTTGAAAATATCTGTAACCGACATACTATTTCATTTTTTACAACCTGCAAATATAATCATTATTGCTTACTATACAAAGCTTTTCAAGCCCTGCGGTTTCCCAAGACACGTGAAATGCCAAGCAGGACAAGATTGACGGCGGCGAGCACGGCAAAAGATATGCCTGTCATATAGGCACCGCCGTAATATCCGTAATTGCCTACGACAGCAGGATATGCGGCGACAGTCAGGATACTTCCTATAACTGTAGTGTAGAGATAAAGCCGCGGTTTGCCCTTGGCAATCGTATAATTGTTTATCACATAATATATGGAGCTTGTAAGCGTAGACAGCGAAATTATCCTTGCGTATGGCGTTGATTCCACATATCTTCCGGCCGTCAGCAAATTGATGATCAGCGGACACAGTATGACAAACACCGCGACCCCGGCGGCGATGAGCCCTATCTGCATCACACATGTCCTGACAAGCGAATTCCTGTTCCTCATAGCTATGGCTTCATAGATGTCAGGCTGGAAAGTGGAAGTGACTGATGCGGCTGCCACAGTCAGATATCCTGCGATCTGCGCCCCTACTATATAATATCCGTATTCAGTTACATTGCCGAGGCTTTCCATATATGTCCTGTCGAATCCGTTGGAGAAATATCCGAGCATGGCACCTGACGCGAGAGGCAGACAGAATGTCAGAGTACGGCGGAATTCTTCGAATGTTGTCTTTATGCGGAAAAGTTTCCTGTATCTGACGACAACATAAAGAAATACAATCAGATTGGTCACCATCGGAGCAAGCATCTTGCCCAGCGCACCCCATTTCACCCCCGCTACAAACAGCAGGTTCATCAGCACAAGTATCACCCCTGACGCCACTGTAATATTGAAATATCCTTTTGAGTCACGTGACATACGGCATTCCGTCTGCTCCAGCTTATATACTCCGGTCAAAGGTATGGCGAATACCATTATCGCCGCATACGGCATAAAAGGAAAAGAAAAGTCTTTTTTGATTACGAACAGATATGCCGCAAGCAGCCCAAGGCAGATCACGGACATTCCGAAAGAGAAAAAGATCAATGCCTTGAAAAGCATAGCCTTGAGCCTTAGCCTGGCCTCGCTGTCCACTTCGTAATATCTTTTTGAATAGTAGTGGACCATATAGAACACGATGACAGGTGACATCAATGCGGAAAAAGAATTATAATATCCTGAAACCGCATAATCTTCCGGAGACATATTCAAGGCAATCAGAGGATTGGCCAGCACCATAAGCAGCATCGGGATTGCCGAGGCCGCAAAATATGTAGTAACGGACTTTCCGTATTTCCAGATATCACAAAATTTCATCATCCGATCTCAAATTGTCCGCAACCAATTCATTGCCTTATTGCACTTGTCAAGACCTCCATCTGCCTGTCGGAATTCCATTTGGAGTCTATCATCCGGTAGCAGTTCATTCTGACACTGTCCCTGTCAGGGCAGGACAAGAGCCATTGCCTGATCTTATGTTTCATATCATCATAGTCTCCGTACCGGAACAGCAATCCGGTATTCCCGTCGTCAATAGTCTCGTATTCCGGCATCTGATGCAGGAAATCATCGTGTGACAGCACAGGAGTACCGTACAACATAGCGTGCAGGGCAGTCAGCCCCACATTGCCAGGAGAGACACACAGGTCAGCATTATAAAGCAGCGGAGCAATGATATCCTCATCGTATGTCCTCCCGAAGAACCAGACCCTGTCTCCGATTCCTTTCAATGATGCAAGACGCTCCAGAGAATCCTTTTCCGGCCCGTCACCTATCATCACAAGATTGCACGCCATCCCCTCCCCGTTGATGTCCCCGACAGCATCCACGAGCCAGTCAAGACGTTTGCCGGGCATAAGGCGTCCTGAAAACACGAGGACAGGGCTTGCATCACCGAATCTGTCAGCATATATACTGGACTTCAGATTCTTTCGGCATTGCCCGGCATAAGATACGATATCCCCGATTCTTCCTGTCAGGGAATTGTATATCACAGATATTCTGTCTCCCGGAAAGCCGAGCGCCACCATCCTGTCACGTCCCTTTTCACCGTATACGAAGAATCCGGCCATAGCTCTGTAGAAAAACCTTCTGAAAGGAGCATATCCATTCAGATTCTTGGGGCCGTGCCCCCAGCCGTACACTTTCTTGCGCATAATCATGCAGGACACAAGAAAAGGCAGATATGCCCAGTTGAATTCACCGGTAACAAGGAACACGGAATAATCCTTTTTGAACGGAAGTCCCTGGATACCTTTATACCAAGGGAAACGCCCTTTGTGGGTGACATTGACAAACTCCACCGGTTTCCTGCGGAAAATACCGTAATCAAGTTTTTCTATTCCGCTCGGGACGGCATCCCTGACCTCCTTTCCGAAATAGAATTGCGCATCATAAGCCTCATCAATCTTTGAAAAGACCGAGGCCCTGTACAAAGGTGCGTAGTTGAATATGCAGCACAGCCCTGTTTTCATCGGCCTATCGACAGATACCTGAACCCCTCAGCTTCAACCTCGCCCCTCACATATATATTCCTCCCGTCCACTACGACAGGAGTACGCATAATCTTCCTTATGACACTCCAGGCAGGAAGCCTGAACTGCTTCCACTCCGTTACAAGCAGGACAGCATCAGCACCGTCAACGACATCATACATATCTCCGGCATATATCACCCTGTCCCCTATCCTTCTGCGGCATTCGTCCATCGCCACCGGATCATATACCTTTACCGTCGCTCCAGCCCTGATCAGGTCATTTATGACGACAAGGGAAGCCGCCTCACGCATATCATCAGTATCCGGCTTGAACGCAAGCCCCCACAATGCCACGATCTTTCCTTCCATATCCGGATACACAGTCTTCAGCTTGTCTGCAAGTATATGCTTCTGCCTTTCATTCACCCTGTCGACAGCTTCTATTACATCCATCCTGTATCCGTTTTCGACAGCTGTACGCGCCAAAGCCTTTACGTCCTTAGGAAAACAGCTTCCTCCGTACCCGCATCCCGAATACAGGAACTTGTTGCCGATTCTCGCATCCGTCCCTATGCCTTTCCTGACCATATCCACATCGGCACCTACCAGATCGCACAGATTGGCTATATCGTTCATAAAGGAAATCCTTGTCGCCAGCATTGCATTCGCGGCATATTTAGTCATTTCAGCGGAAGCAATATCCATAAAAATGACTCTGAAATTATTGAGAAGGAACGGTCTGTACAGTTTGGTCATCAATTCCTTGGCCCTTTCGGACTCCACTCCCACGACAACCCTGTCAGGGGACATGAAGTCTTTGACCGCAGCCCCCTCCTTGAGGAACTCGGGATTCGAAGCGACATCAAAGTCTATGGAAACTCCCCTGCATTCCAGCTCTTCCGAAACAGCGGCCTTCACCTTCCGGAATGTCCCTACCGGTACTGTGGATTTGGTGACAAGCAGGACATATCCTTTCATATTCCTTCCGACAGTCCTCGCGACATCAAGAACGTATGAAAGATCCGCGCTTCCGTCTTCGTCCGGAGGTGTACCTACGGCACTGAATACGATTTCAACGTCATCAAGACAGGCAGACAGATCCGTAGTGAATTTCAGCCGTCCGTCCCTATGGTTCCTGAGCACTATCTCGTCAAGTCCCGGTTCATAGATAGGTATCTCACCGGCAATAAGGCGGCCGATCTTCTCTTTGTCTATATCGACACAAGTAACGTTGACACCCATTTCAGCAAAGCACGCTCCGCTGACCAGACCTACATATCCTGTTCCGACAATCGCGATATTCATATCAGATATATTGTTCTATATATTGTTGCCTTAATAATCTGCACCCCGAGGATGCAGCGAAACCTTGATTACCTGTTTCGGTACATACTTTCATAGTATTTTTCATACTCTCCGGAAGTGATGTCATCCATCCAGTCCTGGTTGTCAAGATACCAGCGCACCGTCTTCTCTATACCTTCCTCGAACTGAAGCGACGGCTCCCAGCCGAGTTCCTTCTGCAGTTTTGTGGAATCTATGGCATAACGGAGATCGTGCCCGGCACGGTCTGAAACATACTTTATCAGATCCAGACTATGGCCTTCTGGATTGCCGAGCATACGGTCCACCGTGCTGATGATCACCTTGATGATATCTATATTCTTCCATTCGTTGAAACCTCCTATGTTGTAGGTTTCGGCTATGGTCCCCAGATGGAATATCATATCTATCGCACGGGCGTGGTCCTCCACATAAAGCCAGTCACGCACATTCTCGCCCCTGCCATATACCGGAAGAGGCCTGCGGTGACGGATATTGTTGATAAACAACGGTATAAGCTTCTCAGGGAACTGGTAGGGACCATAATTGTTGGAACAGTTCGTCACAATGACAGGCATACCGTATGTGTCATGGAAAGACCGTACGAAGTGGTCCGAAGAAGCCTTGGATGCACTATAGGGGCTATGCGGATTGTACTTGGTGTCCTCATAGAAGAAATCCTCGCCATAGGCAAGATGATGCTCGGAAGACGAGGCGGCAGTCGTGAACGGAGGCTCGATGCCTTCCGGATGAGTCAGCTCCAACGCTCCATATACCTCATCGGTGGAAATATGATAGAAACGGCATTGTACCGGGCCACCTTCAGCATCATTCACAGTCCATCCGGACGTCTGCCAATGTTCTTTGGCAACCTGAAGAAGTGTCAGGGTGCCCATCACATTGGTACGTGCAAACACGAACGGGTCGACAATGCTCCTGTCGACATGGCTTTCTGCGGCAAGATGTATAACTCCGTCAATATTGTAGTTCGTGAACAGAGAAGACATGACCCCGTAATCACAGATGTCAGCCTTCACAAATGTATAGTTCGGCCTGTCTTCGACATCCTTCAGGTTCGACAGGTTGCCGGCATAAGTCAGCTTGTCAGCATTGATTATGCGGTATTCCGGATATTTCTCCACAAACAGACGGACAACGTGGCTGCCGATGAAGCCTGCACCTCCCGTAATCAGTATATTTCTCTTAAAGCCCATATAAATCTTCATTATAGTCAAACATCCATTCCGCATCCTTCAGAAGGGGATGCTTCCTGTCCTTTTCGGAAAGCACGACCTTATCCGCAGGTATTCTCCAGTCTATCCCGAGCTGAGGGTCATCCCAGGCTATGGCCCCTTCGCTACTGGGCTCATAGAAATTATCGCATTTGTACTGGAACACAGCCTCTTCACTCAGAACGCTGAACCCGTGAGCAAAGCCCCTCGGCACAAAGAACTGGCGATGATTGTCTTCCGTCAGTTCCACTGCCACATATCTGCCGAAGGTGGGAGACCCTCTGCGTATATCAACAGCCACATCAAGTACAGCCCCCTTTACAACACGCACCAGCTTGCTCTGGCAAAACGGAGGTTTCTGGAAATGCAGCCCTCTTACGACTCCGTAGGAAGACCTGCTCTCATTGTCCTGCACGAAATGCACCTCCCTTACGCAGGCATTGAAATCCCTGGAGGAGAAAGACTCGAAGAAATATCCCCTGCCGTCTTCAAACAGGCGCGGCTCTATTATGACGACACCGTCTATATCTGTCTTTATAACATTCATTTCAAACCTGTATTTTCAAGTTCATCTATGCAATGTTTCAAAGAGTCCATCCAGTAGGGCACTCTTATACCGAACACTTCCTTGACCCTGGTCTTGTCCAGCACGGAATAATGAGGACGCTCGACCCTGCTTGGGAATTCATAACTGTGGCAAGGTGATATGTCGCAGACGTTTCCGCTAAGATCACGTATCGCCACGGCAAAATCATACCAGGAACAGACACCTTCATTGCTGTAATGATAGACACCGGACCTGTCCAGCATATCATTGTCAATGATTCCATATATAAATCCGGCAAGATCTCCGGCAAAAGTAGGGGAACCAGCCTGGTCGAACACTACTTTAAGACTTTCTTTCCCAGAAGTCAGCTGTCTCATAGTCTTCACGAAATTCTTCCCGTATGGAGAATACAGCCAGGAGGTACGAATTATGATATACATACATCCGGAAGCCTTTACCGCAAGCTCTCCAGCCAGTTTGGTCTTTCCGTAGACTCCTTTCGGATCCGTACCGCACTCCTCTCCGTAAGGTACACAGGCATCTCCTCCGAAAACATAATCAGTGGAAATATGTACGAGCACTGCCCCGGATTCCTTTGCCGCCACGGCAAGGTTCGATGCGGCCACGCTGTTGATGAGCTCCGCCGTCATACTGTCCTCCTCCGCCCTGTCGACATTGGTATATGCGGCACAGTTCACGATCACATCCACTTTTTCTTCTCCGCATACCATTGACATTACAGCATCTTTGTCCGTGATGTCAAGTCTGACAGTTTCCTGCCCCGGAATGTCATTTATATCCGTAAAGACAAAATCATGACTCTCCCCTGCAATCTTCCTCAACGACATTCCCAGCTGCCCGTTTGAGCCTGTAACCAATACCCTCATCATCAAAAGATTCTAAAATTCCGATTTGAACTCACCTGCAGCCAGTCTGACAAGATATTGCCCATACTGATTCTTGGCCATAGGAGCGGCTACCTCCAAAAGCTTTTCCCGTCCTATCCATCCTTTGTTGAAAGCTATGCCTTCAAGGCAGGCAACCTTGAGCCCCTGCCTTTTCTCTATCACTTCAATATATGTGGAAGCCTCAGCCAAAGAATCGTGGGTACCGGTATCCAGCCAGGCAAAACCCCTCTCAAGAGTCTTCACCTTAAGTTCACCGTCCCTGAGGAAATGCTGGTTCACTGCCGTTATTTCAAGTTCGCCGCGTGCCGAAGGCTTTATGCCCTTAGCGATTCCGACAACCTTGTTCGGATAGAAATACAGGCCTGTCACAGCATAATTGGACTTTGGATGCTCAGGCTTTTCTTCTATGCTAAGACAATTACCTTCAGAATCGAACTCGGCTACACCGTAACGTTCAGGATCGCTTACCCAATATCCGAACACCGTAGCCTTTCTCTCCTGCTCCACAGAACGTACCGCTTCCATCAAAGTCTGCACAAAGCCGGAACCGTGAAAGATATTGTCTCCGAGCACAAGGCACACATCATCTTCTCCGATAAATTCCTCCCCTATTATAAATGCCTGGGCAAGACCGTCAGGAGACGGCTGCTCCGCATACTCAAAACGGACACCATAATCAGTACCGTCTCCGAGAAGCCTTCTGAAGCCAGGAAGATCCTGAGGTGTCGAAATTATAAGAATCTCCTTTATTCCTGCAAGCATAAGCACGGAAACAGGATAATAGACCATAGGTTTGTCAAAAATAGGAAGCAATTGCTTGCTGACACCCTTCGTTATAGGATACAGGCGCGTGCCGCTTCCTCCGGCCAGAACGATTCCTTTCATGTCAATTTATCTTTATGCAAAGGACTTACCCGCAACAGGAACATGTCCACTGCCAACAAACACAGTAAAAACCGGTAACAAATATATGATTATTTACGGCAATCGACAATATCAGCCGCCAAAAACACCTATCCCTCATATCCGGTATCAGCCGGAAGAGATTTTCCCGCCGCAAAGGCACCCGCCCCGGCCGCGACCGCCATAGCGTCACACCTTTCGTTTTCCGGATGTCCGGCGTGGCCCTTTATCCAATGGAAAGCCACCCTGTGCCTTCTGTACAGCACAATGAAGCGTTTCCATAGATCAGGATTCTTCACTTTCGCAAAACCCTTCTTCTCCCATCCGAACAGCCATCCCTTGTTGACCGCATTTACAACGTATGAAGAATCACTGTAGACGTGCACCTCCGCATTTGCCCACCTGATGGCTTCAAGACCTTTTATCACAGCGAGCAGCTCCATCCTGTTGTTGGTCGTCACGGCAAATCCTCCGGACAGCTCTTTCTCCAGTCCGGCACACCTAAGAATGGCACCATAGCCACCAGGGCCAGGATTCCCGCTTGACGCACCGTCCGTAAAAAGAAAAATAGGAGGCTTTACAGAATTTTCAGCCATATTCTATTCTATGATTCTTCCGCCTTTTGGCTTTATCTCCGTGTCAGGCATCTTGATATTCATTTTTCCGGTCTGAAGCT
>ERZ778514.1942-NODE-1942-length-14129-cov-6.352920_pt1 | contig 14129 bp, 9 predicted proteins | sample MGYA00510344_ERZ778514 | MGnify/ENA primary metagenome ERZ778514 (study PRJEB29527, sample SAMN07138968) | mouse gut metagenome | material: feces | host: mouse | place: China:Nanjing | collected 2016-01-25 ... | reverse complement strand
TGACTCTTTGATTTATGCGCATCAAAAGTGACAACTTTTTCTAGTTCAAGTCAACCGAACGTAAGAGGATGTTTATTAATAACTTACAGAGTTGATACAATTCGTTGAATTCACGTTAATATAATAAATGTGAATGTGCAGACAAAAGAGGCGGGCTGCATATTATAGAGATTATATCTTCAGACTTGTTATATCAGAGACACACCGTTGGTTATTCTATATCGAAATATTTCTCCAGTTCCTTGCCTGCAGCACCGTTCCTGTTGTCAAGGTCTTTTATTATCACGCCGTGTTCGAGCAGGGCGATGCGTGTACATATATCTTCGGTGTGTGCGAGGTTATGGCTGCTTATGAGAATTGTGGCTCCGGTTTCGCTGTTGTATCTCACAATCAGTTTTTTCAGCATGTTTTGACTTGTTGGGTCGAGAAAGTTAAACGGTTCATCGAGTATTATAAGTTGCGGATGATGCAGCATGGCGGATATGATACCCACTTTCTGTTTGTTTCCTGCCGAAAGGTTGCGGATGAGTTTCTTTTGTCCGAGTATCTCACCGCCCATGAACATTTCGAATTCTTTAAGATGGGTGTCGGTGGCTTCATTGCTTAAGTTGTTTACCTTGCCAATGAAATAAAAATACTCTTCAGGTGTAAGGAAATCTATAAGAAAGCCTTCGTCTATGTATGCGCCGGTCATTGCTTTCCATTCTTCGGATGATGTAGGGTCTATTTCGGTTTCGGTGTTTGCCTCTTTTCCGGTCGGATACATTCTGATATTGCCTTGATCGCATTTTATCAGGTCAAGTATAGAACGGAACAAGGTTGTTTTGCCTGCACCGTTGTTTCCGACCAATCCTATAATTTCACTGTTGTGGGTTTTGAATTCGTTGATATCAAGTACGGTATTATCACCGAAGGTCTTTATAAGGTTGCTTATTTCAAGTCTCATGGTTTTGAATTACGAGTTTTGAGTTACGAATTACGAATTGTTCTCGCTTTGCTGCGATGAAGAGTTTTTAGAATTACGAGTTTTGAGTTACGAATTACGAATTGTTCTCGCTTTGCTGCGATGAAGAGTTTTTAGAATTACGAGTTTGGAGTTATGAATTACGAATTTAGGGCTACGCAGTTGTAATTTATTAATTCATCATCGCAGCGAAGCGAGAACAATTCGTAATTCGTAACTCCAAATTCGTAATTCAAAATTCTTAATTAAACAAGTCCTTTGCCGTGGCAGTTCTTAAACTTCTTTCCGCTTCCGCATGGACATGGGTCGTTGCGTCCCGGCATCTTGTCCTTGCGTATAGGCATCTGGCGCTGAGGAGCGGCGTTCTCACGTGTGTCATGGCTTGCGGCAGCCCTCTGTCCCGGATCAGTGAGATCGTCTTTCTGCTCGTTGTAACGTTGTGTACGCTGTTCGGGAGCAGCCTCTTGTACCTCATTCTGTTGTATCTCAGGTATCTGTCCACGCATGAGTATGCCCACGATGCGGTTGTTCATCTGGTCTACCATGTCATCGAACAGCTTGACGCTTTCCAGCTTGAAGATTACAAGCGGGTCTTTCTGTTCGTAAGACGCGTTTTGCACGCTGTGCTTAAGCTCGTCGAGCGAACGCAGGTTCTCTTTCCAACAGTCGTCGATTATGTGTAGCAGTATAGTCTTTTCAAACTGTTTTACAACGCTCTTGCCTTCAGTCTCATAAGCTTCTTTCAAATCGCATGGTATGTTGTATACACGCTTTCCGTCTGTGATAGGCACCATTATGCGCTCGTACATACTGCCCTGATTTTCGTAAACCTGCTTTATTACAGGATATCCGACGGACTGTATACGGTCTGTCTTGCGCTTGAAGTCTGCCATTGCTATCTGGAATGATTTCTCGGCTATGGTATCCTTGCTTTCATTTACGAACTCCTCGTTGCTGAACGGACATTCCATGGCAAGTATTTTCATAAACTCATCCTGACATCCCTCATAGTCATTCTTTTCTATGATGCTTACAACACGGTCCCAAATGATGTTGGTGATATCCATGCCAATACGCTCTCCCATGAGTGCATGCTTACGCTTTTCGTATACGACGGTACGCTGCTTGTTCATCACATCATCATATTCGAGCAGGCGTTTACGTATGCCGAAGTTGTTTTCCTCAACCTTTTTCTGTGCGTGCTCTATACTTCGTGATATCATCGGGCTTTCAATACGGTCGCCTTCCTTAAATCCAAGCTTGTCCATTACGCGTGCAATACGCTCGCTTGCAAACAGGCGCATGAGCTTGTCTTCAAGGGAAACGTAGAAAACAGAGCTTCCCGGGTCTCCCTGACGACCGGCACGGCCACGCAACTGCCTGTCCACACGGCGGCTCTCGTGGCGTTCTGTACCAATAATTGCAAGACCGCCGGCAGCCTTAACCTCCTGAGAGAGCTTGATGTCGGTACCACGACCTGCCATGTTCGTGGCAATGGTTACAGCACCGAGCAGTCTTTCCTCTTCGTGAGTGTTACCATCCTCATCCTTTATTGTCACTGTTCCCAAACGGCTCTGACCGGCAAGGGCAACGATGTCGGCTTCTTTTTGGTGAAGCTTGGCATTAAGTACCTGATGAGGAATCTTGCGCATGTTGAGCATCTTTGACAGCAACTCGGATATTTCGACAGATGTTGTTCCGACAAGTGTCGGTCTGCCGGAGTTGCGCATTTCGATGATTTCATCTATGACGGCATTGTATTTCTCACGTGAAGTCTTGTAGATGCGGTCGTCCATGTCGTTGCGGGCAATGGGCTTGTTGGTAGGAATTTCAACAACATCAAGTTTGTAGATGTCCCAAAATTCGCCTGCTTCCGTGCTTGCCGTACCTGTCATTCCAGACAGTTTGTGGTACATGCGGAAGTAGTTCTGCAGTGTAATCGTAGCGAAAGTCTGTGTAGCCTCTTTTACTTTTACATGTTCCTTGGCTTCAATAGCCTGATGCAGTCCGTCGCTCCACTGGCGTCCCTCCATTATACGTCCGGTCTGCTCGTCTACAATCTTAACCTCTCCGTCCATAACGACATACTCGTCGTCTTTGTTGAACATTGTATATGCCTTCAGCAGCTGCTGTATTGTGTGTACACGCTCGCTCTGTACGGCATAGTGGTTGAGCAGTTCATCCTTTTTGTCAAGACGCTGCTGTGCGTCAAGGTCTTTCTCATTTTCGAGGTTTGACAGTTCGGTGGTGATATCAGGCAGCACGAACAACTCTTTATCATTGACCTGTTTTGCCAGCCATTCTGTTCCCTTGTCGGTAAGATCGGCGGAATTAAGTTTCTCGTCTACGACAAAATACAATGGCTCAACAGCCTCCGGCATGCGGCGGTTATTGTTTTCCATGTATATCTCTTCGGTTTTCAGCATTCCTGCCTTTATTCCTTCTTCAGAGAGATATTTGATGAGAGGTTTGTTCTTTGGGAGTGATTTGTGGGAACGGTATAAGCTCAGGAAACCTTCGTCAATAAGTTTTTGGTCGTTCTTTTCCCTTCCTTCCGATATCTTTTGCTTTGCATCGGCAAGATACTGTGTGGCAAGTTTTCGCTGAACATCGACAAGACGTTCTACAAGCGGCTGATATTCTTCAAACATCTGGTCGTCTCCGTTGGGAACCGGACCGGAAATGATAAGCGGTGTACGCGCATCGTCGATAAGAACGGAGTCTACCTCGTCGACAATTGCATAGTTGTGAGCGCGCTGTACGAGGTCGGCAGGCGATATTGCCATGTTGTCGCGCAGGTAGTCAAAGCCGAACTCGTTGTTTGTACCGAATGTAATATCTGCCTGATAAGCCTTGCGACGTTCAGGGGAATTGGGGCGGTGCTTGTCAATGCAGTCTACGGACAAGCCGTTGAACTCGTAAAGTGGCCCCATCCATTCGGAGTCGCGTTTTGCCAGATAGTCGTTGACTGTAACGACATGTACACCGTTACCTGTAAGGGCATTTAGAAATACCGGCAATGTTGCAACAAGGGTCTTACCCTCACCAGTTGCCATTTCGGCTATTTTTCCCTGATGAAGCACGGCTCCTCCGAACAACTGCACATCATAGTGCACCATGTCCCATTTCATGTCGTTGCCGCCTGCAATCCAATGGTTACTGTATATGGCATTTTCGCCTTCAATACGTACGAAATCTTTTGTTATTGCCAGCTCCCGGTCGAAGTCGTTTGCCGTAACGACAATCTCTTCGTTTTCTGCAAACCTGCGTGCTGTCTCTTTTACAATGCTGAAAGCAACGGGCATAACTTCGTTAAGAGCCTTCTCATATTCTTCAAGAACCTCTTTTTCGAGCTTGTCTATCTGATTGAATATTTCTTCACGCTCGTCTATGGGAGTGTCTTCTATTTTTGCTTTTAGCTCGCTTATCTGAGCTTTCTGTTCCTTTGCCGAGTTTTGTACGTACATCTTAATCTCTTCTGTACGTGCCCGGAGAGCGTTGTTGTCGAGTGCTTTTATTTCTGGATATTTTTCTTTAACTTTTTCAACTAACGGCTGAATAAGTTTCATGTCACGTGTCGATTTGTCACCGAACAATGATTTTAAAAAACTATTAAACCCCATTTCTTATATTTATTATTATTTATACAACTTATAAAGTCGTGCAAATTTACGAATTTTATTTGTTAAAGAGCACGAACGATATGATTATTTGATTTTCTATGCACCTTATTATAAGGCATTTTCGTTAAAATAGCGGGAAGGATGAACAGGCGTTGGGCGCCCTTATTTGAATAACTTTGGCAATTGACGGTGCTATCCTGTCTATTGTCACCGGTTCGTCTATCTGTTGCGGAGCTTTTCCCGAACCGTAGAATATTATGGGAAAAGGTGTATAATTTATATTTGATATATATTCCTGCCTGTTGTCTTCGTTAACGAGCTTCCAGCCTGGAGCCGTCTCTATTATGATGTCTCCGCAGTTGAAGATGTTGTATCCGTTTCGTATCTTTTCGCTTCCAGACTTTTCTGATGCCATCAGACTTTCGTTGGTGTATACATTCTGTACTCCGGAATTCTGCATGAGAAATATCTGAGAGCGGTCAAGTATCTCGCTTATGTTCAGGCGTTTTTGGTCAATAAGCTTAATATTGAGATATATCTGGTTGTAAAAGCATCCTTCTATATATTGGTCGCGTCCGTATATTGCACTTAGATACATGTTCAGCAGGTTTGATGTCCTGTTTATGTAGAACGTACCAGAGGGAACTTTATATTTTGAATAATCGGTGCAGGGCTCCTCGTTATATCCGGTTCCGGATATGACGAACAAGACGTTGCCCGTGCCTATTGTTTTTTCAATATTCGATATCAGTCTGCCTAAGGCGTAGTCAAGCTGTGTATATGTTTTTTGTATATTTAGTTCTTTCGGCTCTTTGTTGTTGCCAGTAGCATCATAAGTGACAAACAACATGTCCGTTACGTCATCCCTGCCCATTGAGTTGAAGTTCATACACTGCAATGCCATTTCCGTGACGCGGTCGTTAGTGCTGTTTATTGCAGAAAGGTCTGTCTTATTGTATATATCCAGCCATTGCGGCAGCTTCTTGTTATAATATTTTGAAGAGCACCAATGGTCGCTGCTGTCAATCCAATATGCACCGTCTGCGGCATGTCCGGCAGATAATATAGCGGCATCAGGCTTTTGGGCGATGCCATATATTATTGCATTGCCGTTTGTCGCGATTTTCAGTTCGTCGCCGATTGTCGATGTTGCAATGTTTGCAGGAGAATAACAGTCGTATCTGTCATTGTTTACACAATATGTTGGCTTAAGCGTGTTTCGGTCGAGCCATTCGATTCCGACTATACTATTATAATAAGGTGATGTGCCTGTCGATATGGATGCAATTGCAGACGCCCTGTCTGTTGGATAAAAAGGAATATGACCGGATGTGTAAACCGTACCTTTTTCCAGAAGTTGCTTGAAACCGTCTACTCCGTATAGGTATGCAAATTTTTCAAGATAGTCTGTACGTAGCTGTTCTATGGTGATGCTTACGACAAGTTTTGGCGACTGTCTTACTGCAAGTGCCTGCATGTTTATTGCATGTACGGCTGCCAGTAGCGTTATTCCTATATACTTGTGCTTCATACAATCTGTCTGTTATATATATTACTTAAACATCTTGTCAGTAATGCCAGTGCTAAGACACACATACCCTCAGCATAACACTGTATGAGACCTCCTGTTAAAAAGACCGCCAGGCATACTGAGGCGTATATCCAGTATTTATCCTTCATCCTCTTCCTTGAACGTTGGGCTGTTCTGTATACAAAGAATAGGGACAAAGGATTTAATATGAGTATCTGTAGGTTTAATGTAGTCGTAGGATGCTGTGAGAATAACATTACGAAGATTATTATACCCGCCAGACCTGTTGTCAGCATATAAATCAAATCAAGTCCCCACATGGCTTTCCTTGTCTTTATCTCAATGATTACGGATATTACAGATATGATAAGTAGTGCAAATGCACAATGTATGGGACGCGGTGTTAAACTGAAATCTACGGTCTTTTTAAACGGACCATTTATCCAGCCTGACCTCTTGACAAGAGGTTGTTCTCCTTTTCCTGTGCCGGTAATTGTTGCTTCCTGAAAATCGTCTTTCAGATTTTTCGGTAAAAACTGTTCTTGCCTGTAACTGATAGGCATGTCTGCCTTTAAGCCAAGCAGAAGGTCATTGCCGAAACGTGCCCATGGGTGGTGTTCGTTATACAAATGTATAAAGTCACGGTATGACATCCTTGTTTCGCCTTTTTCGTCTTCAGCATATTTTATCTGCCGATTGTTGCCAATGGCTTGTTCTATGATGTCTCTTGCACGTGTCGTACAGTTGTCGTACAAGTAATTGTATCTGTATGTCCTGTTTTCTGGAAGATAGTTCTTTTCTACGGCTTTTATAAATCTTTCTTTATCTTCTGTGGAAAGGTTAAGCTCTTGCTCAAAAATCCGCCTTCGTGTAAAATTATACTCTTGCAGAAATCTGTCGAATGGTATAATCCCCATTTCATAGTCTGTCAGTCCCAGTATGAACCGTGTTATAAAATGAGGCTTGTTGAAAGAGAACATGCCATAGTTTATAGCAATATCAATACTCTGCTCTGTATCCTGATATCTTATTGCCGTATGACCGTATAGAGAATATACCTCATCCCCAGGCTGGCATGTCAGCAGACTTATACGTTTTGCAGAGTTGTTATTCTCTTTTATGGCAACACTTCCGTTGTTTGCAAAGGTCAAACAATGGCATAATATCAATAAAGTCAGTGCAATATATATTCTCTTGATTTTTTCCACGATGCAAAAATAACTTATATTTTCCACTTACCGTGCTGTCGTTTCTTTTTTTTTTAATAATTTTGCACCCCGTAAGCTAATTTAGTTACGTGAATATAATAATAGATATAGGCAATACTTGTGTCAAGTTGGTATGCTTCGACGGCGACAACGTTGTTGAGGAGATGCGTATAGACAAGAATGAAAGCAGCTGCTTGGTTGATTTCTGTGGCAGATATCGCTTTGAAAAAGGCATATATTCCAATGTCTCAGATTTGGACAATGGTTTTTGCACTGCTATTAAGTCGTTGCCTTTTCCTATGTTGCATTTTGTTAGCGAAAAGACTCCTATACCTATTATTAATAAATATGCCACTCCTCAGACGTTAGGAACCGACAGGCTTGCCGCAGCCGTAGGTGCCAATTATCTGCGACCGGATAATGACGTACTCGTTATAGATATAGGCACGTGCCTCACTTTTGACATGGTTTCGGCAAGAGGAGAGTATCTTGGCGGAAACATATCTCCTGGACCTTCAATGCGTCTTAAAGCACTGAATGCCTATACAGACCGTCTGCCTTTGGTTGACAGAAAGGGATGTGTGAGCCTTATCGGTGATACAACGGAAATGGCAATACGTAGCGGAGTTATTAATGGTGTTAAATATGAAATAGAAGGGTATATCCGTAATTTTATGGAAGAATATCCTGAACTTTTTGTTTATTTAACGGGAGGGGTGCATCTAAATTTGCATTTTTCAGAAAAAATGCCCATATTTGCAGATGATTTTATAGTCCCAAAGGGGCTTAACCGTATATTGGAGTATAATAATGGTTTGTTATAGAAGAATTTTAAGTTTGTTGTCTGTTGCATTTGCAGCAATGTCTGTTTTTGCCCAAAGTGGCACAAATTCACCTTATAGTCAGTATGGATTGGGAGTACTTAGTGACCAGACGAGTGGTTTTAACAGGGGGATGAACGGGCTTGGATTAGGCTTTCGTGAGAATAATCAGGTGAACTTTATAAATCCTGCATCATATTCATCTATGGATTCTTTGATGTTTCTTTTCGATGCAGGATTGTCAGGACAGATAACAAGCTTTAAAGAAAACGGGAAAACACTTAATGCCAAGAATGCAGACTTTGAATATGTGGTTGCCGGTTTTCGGGCTTTTAAGCATGTAGGTGTAAGCTTTGGTATATTGCCTTATACTAATATAGGATATAATTATTCGGTAAGCGACTATCTTGATGGAGACCGCAATACAGTTTATACAAACTCTTATTCAGGCAGTGGCGGTATTCATCAGGTATATTTCGGATTGGGCTGGGAGTTCATGAAAGGAATATCTGTAGGTGCAAACGTGTCTTATTTGTGGGGAGACTATGAACGTGCAGTCATAAACAGCTATAGTGACAGTTGGGCTAAAACTCTGTCCAAGTATTATACAGCTACAGTGAATAGTTATAAGATAGATTTGGGCGTTCAGTATGTGCATGTCTTTGATAAGAACAATGAAGTGACTTTAGGCGTGACTTATGGACTTGGTCATAAGCTGAGTGCAACTCCTCGATGTGATGTCGTTTCCACAGATCCTGCAACATCTACACCCGACACAACATCATATTCAGTCAAGAAAGGATTGGCAATACCTACAACATTAGGTGTGGGTTTGATGTGGAAACACAAAAATCAATGGAAATTAGGAATAGACTACAATTATCAGAGATGGGGCAGCATTGAATATCCTGTTTATACAACCGTAGGGAATACACCTGTTTATCAGCTGTCTGATGATTATTATGACGATCGTCATAAAATTACAGTCGGTGGTGAGTTCTGCAAAAATGCTTACAGCCGCAACTTCTTTAACAGGGTCCGCTTCCGTGCCGGTGCATCTTATGCCACACCTTATTATAAAATAAACGGTCAGGATGGTCCAAAGGAACTTAGTGTAAGTGCCGGCTTCGGAATACCTATAATGAATGGTTATAACAGCCGGTCTATATTGAACATATCCGGTCAGTGGGTACGTTCAGAGGCTAAAGGGCTTATTAAGGAAAACACTTTCCGTATAAACATTGGACTTACGTTCAATGAACGCTGGTTCATGAAATGGAAAGTTGAATAGTATGTGCTTAGGTTTGTAAAACCTCATTTTGCGAAAATCGTTGAAGTCTCTATTGTTTATATCGGTTCTATGTTTGTTCTCCTTTGCCTGTACAGAGGAGAAAGAACACATTGCTCCTGCAATATATCCACGTGATTCGGTGGCTATGATGACATCATACGGAGTCAATACGCTTATATCAGACTCGGGGGTTATAAAATACCGTATTGTGACAGAACGATGGGAGGTAAATCAGGCTCGTAACCCGTCGCGCTGGATATTTGATAAAGGGCTTTTCATGGAACAGTTTGATGAGAAATTTCATGTAGAGGCATATATTCAGTGTGATACCGCTTATTATTTCGATCAAAAGAAACTGTGGGAATTGAGGGGCAGGGTGCGTGTCCGTACAATTGACGGACTGCGGTTTGCCAGTGAAGAACTGTATTGGGATCAAAGCTCACATGAGTTGTACAGTAATAAGTTTTCCCGTCTTGTAACTCCCGAGCGGGAGATGCAGGGAAGTTATTTTGTCAGTGATGAGCGTATGACACGTTATTCTATAAGCAATTCAAAAGGTTCTTTTGTTAAAGGCGGTATGGGCAACAGTGAGAAGGACAGTATCCTGACTGCTCCAGATACGACGAAGGCAAAGAAACGTTTACCTGTTTCACCGTCTGCCAGAACATCACCATTATAATTTTTTATGGAACAAGTTAGTCTGTCCCTTATATTGGGTATAATTATAACAATGTGCTTTTCTGCATTCTTTTCAGGAATGGAGATAGCATTTGTTTCGAGTAACCGCATGCTGGCAGAAATGGATCGTGACAAGACGGGGATTTCCAGCAGCTTGTTGGCAAAGTTCTACCGTCATCCCAATAACTTTGTCAGTACGATGCTTGTTGGAAATAATATCGCACTTGTTGTATACGGCATACTTATAGCATCGTTTTTTGACAATACGATATTTGCCTGTTTGGATGCCGGTTTTACCGTTCCGGCAGATACAATTCTTTCAACTGTCATCGTTCTGTTCACCGGAGAGTTTCTTCCCAAAACCTTGTTCAAGAGCAATCCTAACCGTCTGCTCACGTTTTTTGCCGTACCGGCATATCTTTGCTACATTATCTTATGGCCAGTCTCACGCATTACAACGATGATGTCGCGTATGTTGTTGCGCACAATGGGAATGAACATTGAGCAGGACGGCAACGATGAAGGTTTCTCCCGTGTAGATCTCGATTATCTGGTTCAGACGAGCATAGACAATGCCCGTGACAGCAAGATAGACGACGAGGTTCGTATATTTCAGAACGCTCTGGACTTTTCAGATACAAAAGTACGCGACTGCATGGTGCCGCGTACGGAGATGTGTGCCGTGGAATGCAGCAGTTCAATAGACGACCTCCGTAATATGTTCATAGAAAGCGGTAAGTCGAAGATCATTGTTTATAAAGATGATATAGACCATATTGTGGGATATATACATTCGCTTGAACTGTTCCGCAATCCGGACGACTGGCAGAAGCATATACATTCAATGCTGTTTGTGCCGGAGACGATGACGGCACATAAGCTGATGCAGATGTTCTTGCAGCAGAAAAAGAGCATAGGCGTGGTGGTGGATGAGTTTGGCGGTACGAGTGGACTTGTTTCTTTGGAAGATATTGTTGAGGAAATATTCGGAGAGATAGAAGACGAGCATGACAACTCCAACTATACGGCAGTAAGGACATCCGACGGCGATTATCTGCTTTCGGCGCGTCTTGAGATAGATAATGTGAACGAACAGTTCGGACTTGACCTGCCTGAAAGTGAGGACTATAAAACCCTTGGAGGTCTTATATTGCACGAATACCAAAGTTTTCCGAAATTAAACGAAATAATAAAGATAGGAAACTTTGAATTTAAAATATTGCGGAAAACAATGACAAAAATAGAGTTAGTCAGGCTAAAAGTAATGGAATAGCATAACTTTTTATTTGAAACATACCGTTTTGTATTATCTTTTTTGTAATTTTGTGCGCTAAATATACATATTATAACACGGAATAATAATTAAAAACAAACAAATAATAAATGGCAGCTTTAGGAAAAATCAGAAGTAAGGGCGTAATTCTTATCACTGTGATAGGTTTTGCCCTTTTTGCTTTTATTGCTGAAGAGATGTTTCGCTCTTGCGATTCCATTCGCAATGAAAACAGACAGCAAGTAGGTGAGGTCTTTGGAGAGAAAGTCAATGTACAGGATTTCCAGAAATTAGTAGACGAGTATACAAATGTCATGAAGGTTACGCAAGGTCGTGAAAATCTGACAGACATGGAGCTAAACCAAATAAAGGACGTTGTGTGGAACACTTACGTACAGAACAAGCTTATAGAAAAAGAGGCAAAAGAGCTTGGGCTGACTGTAACAGACAAGGAGTTGCAGAATGTTCTTGCAGAAGGAACAAACCCCATGCTGATGCAGACACCATTTGTAAACCAGCAGACTGGACGCTTTGATGTAAACGCGTTGAAGAAGTTCCTTGCAGAATACAAGCAGGCACAGACTGTAAACCCACAGATGGCGGAACAATACCGTAGCATTTACAATTTCTGGACTTTTGTAGAGAAGTCTCTGCGTCAGCAGATTCTTGCGCAGAAGTATCAGACTCTGTTTGCTGGCTGCATACTGTCTAATCCTGTTTCTGCAAAGATTGCATACAATGACGAAAATCAGGAGAGCAACATACAATTGGCGGCATATCCTTATTCTTCTGTAAAAGACGACGATATTAAGGTTTCCGATGATGACCTTAAAGCAAAATATGATGAGCTTAAACCGCGTTTCAAGCAGCATGAGGAGAGCCGTGACGTAAAGTATGTTGAATTGCAGGTTCTTCCGTCGCAGACAGACCGTGTAGCCTTGGATAAGACATTCAAGTCTTATGCACAGGATTTACAGAATGCGGCAGACCCGTCGGAAGTTGTACGTAAGAGTGCTTCATACGTGGCTTATTTGGGTATACCGCAGACAAAGACGGCTTTCCCGTCAGACATCGCGTCACGCCTTGACTCGATAGCTGTCGGTGCAATGGTTGGACCGTTTGAGAACAAGTCTGACAATACGCTTAATATTATACGTCTCTTGTCAAAGACTCAGATGCCTGACTCTGTACAGTTCCGCGCAATACAGGTTGCAGGTGCAACACCTGAGGCTGCTCGCAAGACAGCAGACAGCATTTACACTGCACTTCAGGGCGGTGCCGACTTTGAGGCACTTGCAAAGAAGTACGGTCAGACAGGAGAGAAGACATGGATAACATCTGCCCAGTATCAGAATGCTCCTTCCATGGACAAGGATACCAAGACTTATATCTCGGCATTGAATACATCGGCTGTCAATGAGACAAAGAATTTGCAGCTGGCACAGTTCAACCTTATTCTTCAGGTTACTGACCGTAAGGCGATGACAGACAAGTACACTGTTGCCGTTATCAAGAAGCCGATAGAGTTTTCAAAAGACACTTACTCTGCTGCATACAATAAGTTCAGCCAGTTTGTAAGCGAGAACCAGTCGTTGGAGGCAATGGAGAAGAATGCTGCGAAATACGGCCTGAAAGTTCAGGAGCGCAATGACATACGTAACTCAGAGCACTATGTTGTAGGTATAAACGGTACACGCGATGCCATGAAGTGGATATTCGAGGCAGAAGAAGGCGAGATTTCTCCACTGTATGAGTGCGGTGACAATGACCATCTGCTTGTTCTTGCCATGACAAATGTACACAAGGCAGGCTATCGTCCGCTTGATGATAAGAATGTGAAAGACTATATCAAGCAGGAGGTGATGAACGACAAGAAGGCAGAGGTGCTCATTGGCAAGCTGAACGGTGTCAAGAACATGGCAGAGGCTAAGGCTAAAGGTGGAAAGATTGCCACCGTTGAGCAGGTAACCTTTGCAGCTCCTGTGTTTGTACAGGCAACAGGAGCAAGCGAACCCGCACTTAGCGGTGCTGTTGCTGCAACGGCACAGGGTAAGTTCTCTTCACATGCCGTTAAGGGAAATGCCGGTGTATACTTGTTCCAAGTAAACAGCAAGAAGATGCGTCCTGTTAAGTTTGATGCAAAAGAATACGAGCAGCGTCTGAAGCAGAGGGCGTTGCAGTATGCTGGCAACTTCATGTCAGAGCTATATGCAAAGGCAAATGTAAAGGACAACCGCTATCTGTTCTTCTAATCAGCGGTGAGGATACAGATATTTTAAGCATATGAGACTGTCAGGCATTGCCTGGCAGTCTTTTTTATATAAAATAACGCATATAGTTTTATTTTATTTCAAGCGTATATATGGAACGCTTAGAGTAAAATATCCAAGTGTTGTATTGAAAAGTTCTATATGGTGGACATAATAAATAGTTCGTCCTTTCTTTCTATATCTATGCTCTAAAAACATAATTGTAAAATATGAAACCAAAAGTTTAATAAAAATGATAGGGGATTGAGTTTTATTTGTAATTTTGCATAATACATCAAGGTATTGTAATTAACAAGCAATTTAAAACGTATGGAATCACAAAAGATAAATAGGCTAAAAGTTGTGTTAGTTGAGAATGGCAAAACCGGGAAATGGTTAGCCGAGCAGGTAGGAAAGAATGAAGCAACCGTTTCCCGATGGTGTTCTAACAAAATGCAACCGTCTCTTGATATGCTTGTAAAGATTGCAAG
>ERZ778514.1938-NODE-1938-length-14155-cov-4.409007_pt1 | contig 14155 bp, 8 predicted proteins | sample MGYA00510344_ERZ778514 | MGnify/ENA primary metagenome ERZ778514 (study PRJEB29527, sample SAMN07138968) | mouse gut metagenome | material: feces | host: mouse | place: China:Nanjing | collected 2016-01-25 ... | reverse complement strand
GTATTAGATTTAAGGTAAGAAGATTATTCGTCGAGACGACGAGTAATTTTTTTTTTGCACCTGCACCTATAGCACAAACGCAACGGATGCCGGTATCCGGAAAATACCACCCGGAAAAGTAGTGGAGAAGAAGGACTAATTTCAAAAAAGCAGACTGATAAAAAGGAAATTTTTGCTAACTTTGCAGCCGACAACAGGTGACCGAATTAAAACCCCACCGGGGCGGATTGACGGTTGAAAAGGGAACAGGGTGAGAATCCCTGACAGACCCGCTGCTGTGTGTTTTCGGATTTCAAGGCTCGAAGAGTCGACACTTGTAAAATCCATCTTGTCTGGCCGGTTCCGTAAGGAAATGCCACTGCCCCCTGTCTGTAAAGGGGCGTGGGAAGGCAAGGCCGACAGGAAATGAAGATAAGTCAGAAGACCTGCCTGTGCGTCGTTTTTAGCCATCAAACCAACTGATATGTCTTCGAGGATTAAGACTGGGGCTGCCGACATTTTCCGTTTAAGCCAAACCGATTTCATCACAACAGGCGACCTGCGGGTCTGACTGCTTGCAACGACGAATCCCTATTCACGGTTTCGCCGGCATCGTTGTGTCTATCCTTTTTCAAACCGGCATCTCATTGTGTGGAAGATGGTTATCGCAATTATTGATAATTATTAACCAACAACACATTTTTTCATGAAACGTCTTCCGACTTTTTTGATTGCAATGTTTGCCATGGCTACAACCGTGGCGGCAACGCCGGAATGGAACCATCCGAAAAAAGACCTCCATACTGCGGAATGTGACTACACCGTAGGCCCCGAGGGTGTGATTTACCACAACATGGACTATCCATCAAATCCTCCGACTTTTTATGGCGGATGGGTTACTTTCTCCGCGGAGAACGAAGGGGATCCGGTGTCGATAACCTTTACCGACTTCAATTGCCTGCGTGGCGACAAGCCGGTGGTATTTGTCTATGACGGTGACGAAGCTCTTAAAACCAGTTTCACAGGCTATTCAAAACCTGCTCCGGAGGGATACCTCGTGGCGATGACACCTGCGGAGGAGGGAATTGAATACACCGCCGTTTCCGGTAAACTCTGTGTGCTGTATGCCGCCCCTGCGGCAAGTTCCGGCACAATCACCGGCACCTACACCGCAACGGTGACAGCCGGTGTGCCACACGATATGACCTTTGTCAGCGCCACCGCGACGAATGCCTCCACACAGGCCTGGCGCGGTGCAAAAAACATACCATTGCTGAATTTCGACATAGCCACCGACGGCACTCTCAACCCGCTGTCAATCGACAACCTTTCATTCGACCTGACAGCCACCGCCGCTTCCGGCAAAGTGGATAATATCCGCCTATACAGCACTGCTGAGCCTAAAGAAGAGGCCTTGGTGGCCACACTTGACGAGGGTGAAACATCTTTTGCCGTGTCAGGAGCCGTTTTGAAACGCACCAACCCCTATTCAATATATGCCGATGTGAAACCCGACGTGATTGGTGCACTCGCCGCTCCGGAGGTATCGGCGCTTTCGGTTGCCGGAGAACCCCGCCAGGTCGATGCATCAGCGGTCGCCACTCTCGAAATCGCCAACAGCATCCTGATAGCTGCCGACAAATCCCATCAGATTTATACCGTAGGCGATGATGTTGCGTTTTTCGACGCAGGTGGAGCAGACGGGAATATCCCGATGAACTCAGAGGGCACTGCAACCTTCATCCCCGCCACCGAAGGGCAGTCGGTGAAAATCGACTTCTCCCAGTTCAAACTTTTCGACAATTCCTCGGCTGTGTCGGTAGGCAACAACGACGTGATGAAAATCTACAACGGGCGGGAAGCATTGGAAGAGAACCTTATCGCCACCCTGGTTGAAAATCCGAAAAACATCAAATCATCTGCCCCCGACGGCTCTCTGACCGTGTGGTTCAGATCAAAACAAGGCAACGAAAACCAGCGGCAAAAAGGGTGGGAAGCCACAGTGTCGCAGTTCGTCCCCACGCAGATGACATTCACAGGCCTCGATGTTGAAGCCGCCGGAACCGAAACATTCGCCTATGCCGGTCAGCAGCGTGTGCCGATGCTCTATTTCAATATCAAGGCAGAAAACCAACTGAATCCCATTCAGTTAAGAGAAGTGGCCGTGACAGTTCCCGCAGGGGCTGAAAGCGCCGCCATCGAAAAAGTGGCGGTATTCCAACTCGGGGAAAACAAAAACGCCCCACTGTCTGGCCTTTACGCAGAAAGCCCATTCTCCTCATCAGGCACGGCACTTACAGGTGAATGCCGTCTCGCCGAGGGAGACAACTGGTTTGCCGTTACCGCCGATATCGACCCCGAAGCCCTCAATGCAATGGAGGCATCAATAAAATTAGGCACGGTGAAAATGGGTGATACTTCGGCCACTCCCGCCGAAGACATCCCGGCCAAAGTGACAATCAGCAACCATTGCACCATGACCGAAGGATCCCATTCCCACACCCTCTACAGCGAATGGGAATTCTACAGCCCTGCTGCGCCTCCCACATCTTACAGCGAAAACTATCCGGCTGTCAACGCCGACCATATAGTCACTTTCATGCCGTCGGAACCGGGGGCTGTGGTTGAATTGGAGTTTTCTTCGTTTGATGTTCAGTATGCTTCCACATCATATGGCACTAAAGCCCTTTTTGAAATCTACAGCGGCACCGATACCCGGCAGTCAAACCTTCTGTGGAAACTCGACGATGCCTCGAAAGCCGAAACCGGCCCCGGCAAGAAATTACGCTCTACGGCTGCCGACGGTTCTCTGACCATTAAATTCAACCCCAACACCACATCAAGCTATTACACCCGGAAAGGATGGAAAGCCGCCGTGCGCCAGTATATCGACCATGACGCGGAGGTGCGGAAAGTCGATGCCGTCCAGGCAAGCGATGCCATTCTCGCACCGGGTGCCACCGGCGAACCTGTCATCGATTTCAACGTCTACACCGAAGGATTGAAGAACCCTCTCCACCTCACAGGAGTGAAACTGCGCCTTAAAGGGGGTTCGGAGATTGCCAAAATCACCCTGCTGTCGACGGGCGACACCAACGACCCCACGAAAGCAGTGGTCTGGGGTGAGGCCGGAATGCCTGCTGAAGGCAACGAGGTCACTATTCTGCCATCGGCCGACAACACCTCGACCGTGCTTGCCGACCAGAGCAACTGGTTCCGTGTGGCTGTCGATGTTAATGAATCTGTTGAGAGCGACGTTGAGGTTGATGCCGCCTTGACGGCCCTCCTGTTCGGCGACAAGACCTACGCAGTTGAGAATGGCGACCCCGAAGGAGTTCGCCTTACCAAAAACATCCATATAATGCAGCCCGGCGAGGCTGTTGTGAATGTCGACAAAGCCCTGATTCTCTACGACGACGGAGGCCCCGACGGCAATTACACGAAGAACTTCCAGGGCCAGGTGACGCTTGTTCCACCCATCGGGAAAATCATCGGCATCAACACCGTTGACTGCGGCATCGGCTCAGGCCGCATGTATGTCTACAGCGGCCGTGAAGCCGTTGAAAACGCAAAAATAGGTTCTGTCACAGGCTATTCATCCACAACAGGCCCTGACAATCTCTTCTCCAAAGCCGACGACGGCACTATCACCATCACATTCACCGGCAGCACCTACAGCTCCACATCAGGTTTCGCAATCGCCATCACCCCTGTCGAACCTGTTGACCATGTGGTGGAATCGGTGGAATGCGCACCCGCCTCAGATGAAGATGTAACCCGTGGGGCGGAAAATGTGGCTCTGCTCCAGGCAACATTAAATGTCAGTGGAAACTATGGCAAAATATCGATTTCGGAAATAAAAGCAGACTTCACCCCATCGACCAATACTGCCGACATCATTTCCGCTTCGCTCTGCTACACCGGAAAGTCAACCTCTTATTCAGCCACAACGCAGATTGCAAAAGTGACAGAACTTGCCGACGGAGTGGCCACATTCACCCTCGATGAACAGATTGTGGTAGATGAGGCCGGAAGCTACAACCTGTGGATTGCCGCCGACCTTTCGGCGGAGGCTGTGCCCGACAATGTCGCTTCTGTGCGTCTGAGCAGCCTGACTGCCAATGGCGCATCTGTAGAAGTGCCTGAAGCCACCGGCTCGCGCCACATAATCACAGGCATGGGTGGCACATACCGCATAGGCCCGTCTGACCAGGCGCTTTATAAAACCATCTCTGCTGCCGTCAACGCCCTGAAATGCGGTGTTGAAGATGTCGTTATCTTCCAGCTTGAAGACGGGGAATACAAAGAAAACATAGAAATCGCAAACGTGCAGGGCACTTCCGAAGCCCATCCGGTGATTTTCACCTCCCTATCGGGCAACCGCGACGCAGTGCTGGTTACCGGCTCGCTCGACACGTCAAACCCGATGGTGACAGTCGAGAACACCCCTTACATCCACTTCCGTACTCTCACATTCTCTACCTCAAGCGCTACATACCCCTCGATTATCCTCTACCGCAACAGTTCCCGCTACGGTGTTATCGACAACTGCGCCGTAATCGGCGCCGAAGCTTCAGGCTCTACAGGCACATCGCTTGTAAAGACCGAATCGGGCAGCGAAGCCAACCAGAACTGCGACTATCTGACAGTCAAGGATTCCTATTTTGAAAACGGATTCATCTCAATCTATTCGTATGGAAGCCAGAAAGTGGCCGAACCAAACGAGAAAGGGATTGTGGTTAAAGGCAACACGATTGTTAATGCCCGCTCCAAAGGCATCTATCTGGCAAATGCCGAGGATTTCACTGTTGAAGGCAACACGGTGGCATGCTCCACGTCGACCAAAAACGACTACCAGGGAATGGATATCTACTGGCCCCACGGAGCATTCGTCATCGCCTCCAACAAAGTGGTAAACGACCTCGGCCAATACTCCACCGGCATCTATATGCGTGCCAACGGGGCTGCCGGCACTGAGGACGCCTCACATCCAGCAATGGTGGTCAACAACGCAGTGTCAATCGTCAAAGGTCATGGCACTTCTTCGAGAGGCATCCAGGCTGCCGCCCAGATCCACAACCTCGTGATTGCCCACAACAGTTCGTTTGTCGGCGGCTCTGAGACAGCCAAAGAGGGCTATCCCTTTGCAATCTCCGGCAAAACCTCCGACATTTCAGGCCTTGAAGTCCGCAACAACATATTCCAGGGCGGGTCAATCAGTCCGGTTATGACCGTGCCTGATGCCAATGTCTATGAATCTGTTTCTTTCAGCGGAAACGTCTATTATGGCGCAGCCGGAACTCGGAATATCGACAATGAAACCACCCCCACCACCTTTGAAAGCTACCAGGTTCTCGCCTCCGACAACACTTCACTTTGGCAGAGAGTGGAATTCCTTAGCGCAACCGACCTCCATCTGCTCCAAGCCCCGGAAGGGATAGCCATGGAGCGTCTCGACGCAGTGGCGGCAGATGCCGACGGAAAGGAACGCCCTGCTCAGACAACCGCAGGGGCATATGAGTTCGCTGCAGTGTCGCAGGATGCACCCGCAATCGCCGACGGTTATCCGCAGACAGGCCTCCTGACCGACGCCACAGCAACAGTCCGCACCCGCTGGAACATAGGGGGAAGCCTCTATTCAATGGTGAAGGAAGCCTCGGAAGAGGCTCCCACAGCCGACGACATCAAATCATCGCGCCCTGCGGCCTTCGAGGCTGATGCGGAAGTCACTACCAATTTCCGGTTCCTCGACCAGCTCACAGCCTATAAGGCCTACTTCCTTGCAGTGAGCGCATTGGGCATGGAGTCTGACATCATAGCATCCGAGGAGTTCACAACGCTTGAAACCATCGAGCCGCTGACCGTAGAGACCGATTTCGACGGCACGGCAATCAACGAAGGTGAGACACTTTCCGTTGAGGCATTAGCTGCAGGTGGTAAAACGCCCTACAGCTATGAATGGACTGACCAGATGGGCAATGTAGTAGGCAGCGACGCCGTTCTGACCCGCGAGGCTACTGTCAGCGGAACATACCGCATATGCGTATCCTCTGCCGACGGGCAGGAAGCCCGTGCGAAAATCCTTGTCGATGTGCTTAACGGCAAATTGCATATCGCCGATTTCGACGACCTGCCGCTTGAATCCGAAAGCTACTGGATGTTCGACACCACCCTGCCCGAAGATGCCACCTCCGACATGTTCTACAGCGGCTCATTCCGTTTCCCCAACTATCCCTGGTTCCTGTATGCTTCATGGACAGGCTACGGCTATGCCAACGAGACCTCAACGGAGTTCCGCGACTACCACGACCAGTTCCGCAATGTCGTGGGGGGAGGTGCCGACGGTTCGTCCAACTACGGGGTAGCCTACATGATGGGAGGCAACGACATGTCTGTTGCTATCGGGGCTGCTTCCGACGAAGGGCTTTCTGTGCCTGGAATCTATGTCACCAACACAGCCTATGCGATGAATTCAATGCTCAACGGCGATGGCTGGTGCGAGAAATTCTCTGCGGAAAACGGCGACTATTTCACCCTCTTTATCGAAGGACTCGATGCTGCCGGTACTGTCAAAGCCACGGTTGAAATTCCGCTGGCTGATTTCCGCACCTCAACAGAGACCCGCGCCGACGCCACGTCCGTTCTCTCCGACTGGAAATGGTTCGATTTGTCTCCGCTGGGCAAAGTCAGCAAACTCCGTTTCAGCTACGACAGCTCGCAACCCGACAAAGTTCCCGCCTACGCCTGCTTCGACCGCATCGGTGCTCCCGACCCGGCATATTCCGCTCTCGATGCAGCATCCTGGAACGATGTGAAGGTTCTCACTCCTAACGCAGACCTTCTGTCGGTTATCGGAATCGAAGGTGATTACACTCTCCGCATCTATTCGCCCGACGGGATGCTCCATGCAGCCCACGAACTGGAAGGGAGCGCTTCGGCATCTACAGCCACGCTTTCCCCCGGCACATATATCGCTGATATCGCCGACCGTAAGGGCAACCACACGGCGGTGCGCTTTATCAAGCGCTGACACAGATTCTTTCGCCACGACACTTTCCCAATGAAGACCGTGGATGAAAATACGTTTGGGTTTTAACGGAGACGCGGCTGCCGGCGAGGCAGCCGCGTTTTCTTTGACGGCTGATGGGCTGAAATTTTGCGGGTCAAGGTAAATGTAGTAACTTTGTGGCGCATTCGGGGGCGGGCGTGGTCTCTTCCCCCCAACAACGTAATCTGCTGACGACGATGAACAATCAATTTGAAATGGTGGCTAAAACCTTCCAGGGTCTGGAAGATGTCCTGGCCGAGGAGCTGCGCAATTTAGGCGCGGAAAATGTTGAACCCGGCCGTCGCATGGTGTCGTTCCAAGGCGACCTGGAGATGCTATACAAAACAAACCTGTGTTGCCGCACAGCCTTGCGCATACTCAAGCCTATCCATAAGTTCACCGCCCGCAACACCGACGAGCTATATGAACGCGCCAAGGAATTCGACTGGGGCAGCCTGATGTCGGTTGGAAGCACTTTCTCTATCGACACCGTTGCGTTCAGCGACGAATTCACCCATTCCCGTTTCGTAACCTACCGTGTAAAAGACGCGATAGTCGACTGGTTCAAAGACCGCTACGGCGAGGATAAGCGCCCGGGGGTCAGGCTCCAGGATGCCGATGTGATGATTAATGTGCATATCTCCGGTTCGGATGTGACCCTGTCGCTCGACTCCTCAGGCGAATCGCTCCACAAACGCGGCTACCGTGTTGCCCAGACAGAAGCGCCGATTAACGAGGTGCTTGCCGCCGGCATAATCCTGCGTAGCGGCTGGAGAGGCGATTCCCCGTTGGTCGATCCCATGTGCGGTTCGGGCACATTCCTCATCGAGGCCGCCCTCATTGCCGCAAATATCAATCCGGGGGTCTACCGCCGCCATTTTTCTTTTGAGAACTGGAAAGATTTCAACCACGAGCTGTTCGACAAGCTCTATAACGACGATTCGGGCGAGCGCGAGTTCAACTTCAAAATCTATGGGGCGGATATGTCGCCAAAAGCGGTTGAGATTGCCGCAAAAAACATCAAGAGCGCAGGTGTGGGGCGCATGATTGACCTGCAGACAAAACCTCTGTCTGCCTGGACCGAAGCCCCTGCCGACGGTGTGCTCGTGACAAATCCCCCCTATGGCGAGCGCATAAGCGCAGCCGACATGGACGGCCTGTATGAACTCATCGGGCAGAAACTCAAGAATGTGTTTAAAGGCTATCATGCCTGGATTATCGCCGCCAAAAACGAATATATCACCAAAATCGGGCTTGCCCCTTCGGTGAAAATCCCGATTCTCAACGGAGCGTTGGAATGCGAGTTGCGTGAATACATCATTTTCGAGGGCGACTACAAGTCGTTCCGCCGCGAAGGGGGACGCTTGCGCGAACTTGAGGATAAGAAGGAAGAAAAGCGCTCCGAGCGCCGTGAGCGCCGTTTCGGGCGTGGCGATAATGGCGACCGCCCACGGCGGTTTGCCGACAGGAAAGCGCCGCGCTGGGGCGAGCGTCGACGTTTCGACGACGATGAGGAAAGACCCCGTTTCCGCGACGACCGCCCGCGATTCCGGGATGAACGGCCGCGGTTCCGCGACGGACGTTCCAAAGAACGTGATTTCGCCGACAAGCGCCGCGAGCGTCGCGAAAACACAGCCCGGCCGCCGCGCAATCCGCTCGAAGAGCGCTACCGCCCCGGGCGTCCCGGTGCAGGGAAAACATTCCGCCGCAGCGACGACCGTTTCGACCGTAACGTGAAATTCGGCCGTGAAGAGAAATTCGGAATTTCTTCACGGTATGAGGCTCCGCAACAAAAGCCGGTGGATTCTGAGAACCCCCTGGCAGCACGCAGAAATGAAGACGCCCTGAAGATGATTACCGGCAAACAGCCGTCGTTGTCGCCTATGCGTTCACGCAAAAAAAATTCCGACAATAATTCAGAAGATTAATTTCCTGTAACCATATTACCCACCCCAAACACCTACCCATGAACCTCCTTCTTCTTGGCTCTGGCGGCCGCGAATCGGCTCTCGCCTGGAAAATAGCACAAAGCCCTCTCGTAGACCAGCTCTTTATTGCGCCCGGCAATGGAGGCACCGGCGCTTATGGCACTAATGTGGCATTGTCTCCGCTCGATTTCCCGGCTGTAGGGAAATTTGTGACCGAAAAAGCCGTTGACATGCTTGTGGTCGGCAATGAAGACCCGTTGGTAGCCGGAATCACAGACTATTTCCGCCAGGCACTTCCGTCGCTGCTGGTCGTAGGGCCTGAAAAAGCCGGTGCCATGCTCGAAGGAAGCAAGGATTTCGCAAAGCAGTTCATGGTTGAGAACAATATCCCGACCGCGCGTTACCGCAGCTTCACCCTTGCCGACATTGAAGAAGGCTACCGTTTTCTTGAATCTCTCAAGCCCCCTTATGTGCTAAAAGCCGACGGGCTGGCTGCCGGCAAGGGAGTGCTTATCATCGATTCTCTTGAAGAAGCGAAGCAGGAACTCAAAGCAATGCTTTCGGGCATGTTCGGGGCGTCTTCGGCCACGGTGGTCATAGAGGAATTCCTCAAAGGGGTGGAATGCTCTGTTTTCGTTCTGACCGACGGCCATGGAGGCTACCGCATACTGCCTGTGGCTAAAGACTACAAACGGATTGGAGAAGGTGATACGGGTCTTAACACAGGAGGCATGGGGGCTGTGAGCCCTGTTCCATTTGCCGATGAGGTGTTCATGCATAAAGTAGAGGAGCGCATCGTGCAGCCAACGGTCAACGGGCTTATCGCGCGCGGCATCGACTATCGCGGATTCATATTCCTCGGTCTCATCGAGGTTGATGGGGAGCCGATGGTAATCGAATATAACGTACGCATGGGAGATCCAGAGACTGAGGTTGTGATGTTACGCATCGAAAGCGACCTGGTGGCTCTGATGAAAGCCGCCGCCGAAGGGAATCTCGGCGATATGCCTATGGACATCGACCCGCGCACGGCTGTCACCGTGATGCTTGTGTCGGGCGGTTATCCAGGCTCATATCCCAAAGGGATGGAGATTACAGGGCTGGAAGCCCTCCTGCCGGCAGCAGGGGGAAAAGCCGAAACCATCCCCTTCCATGCAGGCACGGCTCTGAAAGATGGACGTCTGCTCACATCCGGCGGCCGTGTGATAGCCCTGTCGTCGTATGGCGACATGCTTCCTGATGCTGCCGAGGCTATAGCATCAGCCCTGTCGCGCAGTTATGATGCCGCCGGCAAGGTGTGCTTCGACGGCAAATATTTCCGCCGCGACATAGGCCGCGACCTGATGGCTTTGGCCTCAGGCCGTTGATCACATACCGCTCGCCGTTCTTAAACACCCTCGTCGTCCATGTCAATAATCAAAGCACGCTCGGTCACAGCTTTTTTACATGCCCAGTCCTCGGCGGTGGCCATGCTGGCGGTGGCGTGTTTGTGTGCTTTCTCCGCATGGCAGTGGGGGGCGGTCACACCCGACAGGGCCGATGTGGGGGTCTGCCTCCCGTCGGCAAATCTGTGGATTCCTTTCGGAGAGGCATCTGCGATAGCCAATATCGCGGCCAACGCCGCCGTGGCTATTCTGATAATCTATATAAACCGCGCTTTCAATATCCTGCGAAGCCTTACGGCTTTGGTGGCCACTATGTTCCTGGCCATGCAGATTGCCGTTCCATCTGAATTGGCACGGTTTAACGACGGCACGGTGCTGGCTATAGTGATGCTCGTGTGTTCGATGCTGTTGTTTTCCGTGTTCGATAACCCGGAGGGGCAGCGGCGGGTGTTCCTGGTGTTCTGCATAATAGGCGCCGCTGCGTTTTCGAGAGCGGCATATCTGTTTTTTGTTCCGGTGCTGCTGTTGGGCTGCGCCCAGATGAGGGTCTTGTCGTTGCGGGGTTTCCTTGCAGCGCTTCTCGGACTTATCACCCCGGCCTGGATAATATTCGGCTTCGGAATCGTTGACCCGGGGCTGATTCATGTGCGCGAACTTGTGGGGGAATGGGCTTTGCCCGGCAGCAGGGCTATGGTGCGTATAATGGCAGTGGCCGTTTTCACCATATTGACCGGCACGTTCTTCACCGTGGCCAATATCCTGAAAATTCTGAGCTATAACTCGCGAGTGAGGGCTTTCAACGGCTTCTTCACAATGCTGTTCATGTTCACTGCTGTACTCTCGGTGGTGAATTTCAGCAATCTTGCATTCTATCTGCCGTTGCTCAACTGCATGGCGGCATACCAGGTGGGGCACTTCTTCACCTATCGCCGTCACCGCAACAGTTTCATCCCCATTCTTGCAATAATCCTGGTTTATTTCGGTTTCTACATATGGGCCATGGCTGCCTGATGCCATGGAATGTTCCTTACCCCTCTTTTTTGTTGAGGATATAAATTCAACCGGCTATGTCACAACCGAAAATCATAATCGAATCGCACATCCCGTTTATCCCCGAGGGATTCCTGGCCGGGGCGGCACAGGTTTTACGTCTTTCCCCCGGAGAGATAACACCGGAGACTGTCAGAGACGCATGTGCGGTTCTTGTGCGCACGCGCACCCGTTGCAATGCCGCATTGCTCGGTGGTTCACAGGTGCGCCTTGTGGCCACAGCCACCATAGGCACAGACCATATCGACCTGCCCTGGTGCGCGGATAACGGCATACGGGTGGTCTCCGCGCCAGGCTGCAATGCACCGGCGGTGGCCCAGTATGTGTGGGCTTCCATATTCACCCTTCTGCCTGAGGACTGGCAACGGATAACCCTCGGCATAGTAGGACTGGGACATGTGGGTTCGATAATAGCCGACTGGGGGCGTAGGCTTGGCGTGGACATCATGGCATGTGACCCTCCGCGCCGGATTGCCGACGGGGGATGGAATCCGCAAAACCCGGCCATGGCCGGAAACGAGCCGTTTGTATCGCTCGAGGAGATTGCGGCCCGGGCGGATGTGGTTACATTCCACACCCCACACACCCTGTCGGGGGATTTCCCGACCCACCATATGGCAGGCAGCTCATTCTTCAACGATTTATCCCGATGCAGGGTTGTGATAAATGCCGCACGAGGCCCGGTTGTCGACACAGAGGCCATTTTAAACGCGCTGACGGCAAAAGAATCGCTTTCGGCGGCAGTTGACTGCTGGGAGGGGGAACCGGCCTTAAATCGCGAGCTATTGGAGCTGGCGGCAATCGCCACACCGCATATCGCCGGATACTCGACAGAGGGGAAGCAGCGTGCCACCCATGCGGCATTGTCGGCGTTAATAGATATGCTCCGGCATGAACGGTTGATAACCCCTCAAGATGCCGCAGACGCCCTTAAAGGATTGCCAGCACCCCCTCCAGCCATTCCCTGCGGGCTCGAAATAACTCCACAGGAGGTGCTTGCTTCATATAATCCGCTTGCCGACACCGCTGTTTTGAAGAGAGGCTTCACACCTTCAGTCTTTGAATCGCTCCGCAACAACTATCCCCTACGCCACGAACTCGGCTTCTGAGCCACCAACCGATATACCATGAAATGCAGCCTGTTTCTGCCGTTACTTCTTTTATTGGCCTCTTTCCCCGCCTTTGCGTCGGTCTATGAGGAGGTCACCGATGACCCGCGCCGCTCAGGGGGCATCTACTATGCCTATCCCGTCGAATCTGACACAGCCCCGTCACCCCCGGAAGGCTATGAACCGGTGTTCATAAGCCATTATGGCCGCCATGGTTCGCGGTGGGCGATAAAAGAGTGGAAATACACCATGGTGCTCAACATATTTGCCGCCCAGCGGCGAAACGGGAATCTCACCCCCGCAGGAGAAAGGGTGGAGAAGATGGTACAGAGCCTTTGGGATGATGCGCAAGGTAACGCCGGGGCACTCACACCTCTCGGGGAGAGACAGCATAAGGCAATCGCCTCAAGGCTGGCCGACCGCTATCCTGCCCTGTTTGCCGACAGCATGGCCGTCAGGGCGTATTCATCAACCGAGCCGCGATGCATCGTCAGCATGGCGGCATTCTGCGAGCGCCTCAAAGAGATGAAGCCCTCGTTGGAGATTATACGCACGGTGTCGCCCGGCAACATGGATTTTATCGCCTATTCCACCCCTGAAGCCAAGGCATTAGGCTCAGACACGGCCTCATGGCGCCCCAGGTTTAACGAATGGTGCGACACCCTGCTCCATCCCGCCAGGATTATGAGTGAGCTTTTTGTGAATCCATCCGAAGTCGATGACCACAGTCAGCTCATGTGGCTACTCCACGATATCGCCGTGGCCGAGCAGAACACCACTGTGCGCACCGGCATCCTCGGCATTTTCACCCCTGGCGAGCGGTTTGCCCTATGGCGCAGACTTAACGGCGAAATGTATATAAAACACGCCAATGCCACTCTGTCAGGCGGAATCGGGCCACGAAGTGCCGTATCTCTGTTGAAGCATATCATCGACGATGCCGACCGGCAGCTTGCATCAAACCATCCAGGTGTCACCCTCCGTTTCGGCCACGACACAAACCTAATCCGCCTGTTGGCACTTATGCAGGTTGAAGAGTGCGCCGACAGCGAATCCTCACTTGAGAAGTTCCATCTCGCCTGGCAAGACTACCGCGTCTCCCCCATGGGCGCCAACCTCCAGCTCATCTTCTTCCGCAACACTGCCGGCCACACCCTCGTTCTCCTGCGCCACAACGAGCGCCCCGCCGCCCTCCCTCTCTCCCCACATCCCGGCACCACCCACCTCTACCCCTGGGCCGCCCTCCGCGCCTACCTCCTCTCCCGCCTGAATAACCCGGACAATGAACCGCCAAACCGGGTAGTCAAATACAGCCGAATTGGGCAATAACCATTCTTGGAGCACGATAACATTTCCGGTTGAAAAGAAAGAGGGTGCAGTATGGTTTGAATCATGGTTCCTGAAGAGATGCCTTGGCGACATTGAGCAGCTTTATTTCTGTTTCCCTGGAAGTGGTGGAAGCGGCACATCCTTCAGCGATGTTATGTTTGCCGCTTCTGGCGGCCTGAACCATCTGGTCAACAGTCCGGTCACCTCTTTCAAGGAATTTGCGGGTGAAAAGCACGGTTATATCATAGATGCATTCAGATTTCTGAAAAGCTATCTGATTCCTGAAATTCCCGCGTTGAGGCAGGAATTATGAATTTCATATTGGTC
>ERZ778514.1922-NODE-1922-length-14237-cov-8.295727_pt1 | contig 14237 bp, 16 predicted proteins | sample MGYA00510344_ERZ778514 | MGnify/ENA primary metagenome ERZ778514 (study PRJEB29527, sample SAMN07138968) | mouse gut metagenome | material: feces | host: mouse | place: China:Nanjing | collected 2016-01-25 ... | reverse complement strand
CATAATTTAATTATCCACAATATTCCCAAAAATTCAAGTATTTTTTATAAAAATCAATAAGAAATATACAGAATAAAATGATATATTACAAAAAAAGAGATACATAGCTTAGTTCAACGCTTCATATCTCTTAATGAGTTAAAATATATATTTTGATATTTGTTCGTCCCACGGTTGAAACCGTGGGCTTTAGAAGGTTTTGTAAGGATCAGGACGAGCAGCAGTGAAGGATAGATCCGGATAATCCGGCTTTTGTAAAATGCGCGGACCGTATACGTGCCATCTGCCGTCTTCCTTTCGGAAGAAAGCGCCAGAAGAAAACCGGACAGGACGAAAAAGAGGCACACACCAAGCCATCCTCCTGTCAGCTGTGCAGGAAACAAATGGAAAAACGTAATGGCCAGGATCGCAAAGCCTTTCAGCGCATTGATCCCGGCAATCGAACTCGATCGATGATTCATGATAAGATCCCTTTCTTTTTCCATTAAAAGATAACAGAATTTTCATCTTTTTCCTAATGCTTTTCGGTTTTGGCAATATCCGAAAAATCTAATGATTTCTTGTATTTATGCATAAGATTCGCGCAAAAAAAGCGCAGAACGCTCCGATCGGAATGCGGTCGTGTCCTGCGCTTTTCTTCGTTTCTATTCAATAGGCTTCTGATAAAATCGTCCATAGAAATTATCAATTTTATATGTGTATACTATAGCTTCCGGATCAACGTGTTTCAGACAGTCGATCACCGGCTTTTCTTCATAGCTGCTCACGATCGATTTGCACAGCGAGAACGGCTTGCCGCTGTAGCCGCCCTGCCCGTTCACGATGCTCATGCCATGACGGAAGTTTTTCTTGAACGCCTGCGAGACGGCTTCGGGACGGGCTGTCGTCACCTCGACCATGATCTGCGCATAGCGGTGATAGAAGGTGGAAATGGTCCTTGTCGAAATGAACTGGAACACGATCGAATACCCTGCGTATTCCCACCCGAAAAATGATCCGAAGATCACGATGATGCACACATTGAACAGGAAAACCTGGTTCCAGATGCTTTTGTTGCGCTTGTCCGAAATGTACATCGCGATGAAATCGGTCCCTCCGGTCGAGCCTTCGGTGCGCAGAGCAATGACAGAAACAAAGCCGTACAGAAAGCCGCCGAACATGACGTTCAGGAACAGATCGTTGAAGATCGGCTGGAAATGACACACATCCAGAAGAAGCGAGGTCAGAGCGAACTGGATGCAGCTCAGCAGCGTGAACCGCTTGGAAATGTGCCTGCTGCAAAGCAGGGCGGCCGGAATGTTCAAGCACAGGATGCCAAGAGAAACCGATACCGGAAAGCCGGCCAGCGAAGTCAGCTTGTTGATCAGGATAGCAAGGCCCGTAAATCCGCTGGAAAGCAGGTTGGCCGGATCCATGAAGCTCTGGATCACGAAAGTCTGAAGGATCGAGCTGACCATGATCCAGAAGATGGAAAAGGCCAGCCGTGTCTGTTTGTTCTTGATCGAAGTCGTATCAAATATATTTATCATAATCATCACCTGCACCTAGTATAAGAAGCTGGTATCAAAAATAGAAGAAACCATTTCCTAACGCTAGGAAACACTTCGGAACAAGTTAGGAAATCCTGTGCATTACAATACAAACTGAGGAGGACATATGCTCACACAACGACAGAAAAAGATCTGTGAGATCCTGCGCCGGCACACCTGGCTCAAAGGCAAGGAGCTTGCCGCCATGCTTGGCGTTACCGACCGGACCATACGCAGCGATATCGAAACGATCAATATGGAAGGAAGCGGTCAGACCATCGAAGGCAATCCGCAGAAAGGGTATCATCTCATCCGTGAAAAAACCGATGGATCGAATGCCGGCATGACACGCATACCGCAGACCCCTCTGGAACGCCAGGAATATATTGTCCGTACGCTTTTGTTCGATAAACGCGAACTGAATATGTATGAACTTCCGGAACAGCTCTGCGCAAGCATGTACACGATCGAAGCGGATGTGAAAACGATCCGTACGCATCTGACACAGTACGGCAATGTCCGGCTCGCAAAACAAAAAAACTGGATCTGGCTCGAAGGACAGGAAGGCAGTAAGCGCAAACTGTGCAAGGACATGCTCAACAAGGAACTCGAAGACAATTTTTCCAATCTGAACGAAATGATCGGCCTGTACCCGAAATTCGATCTGCTGCGGGTCAAGGAAACGCTCGAAACAATATTGGAGGAGCATGACTACAAGATCCGCCCATCCAGCATGCCGATGCTGCTCATGCATATCGGCATCGCCATCGAACGGATGCTCAATTTTCATTATCTTGAAAACAAAGATGTGGAAAACGGCCTGAGCGATACGATCGAATACCAGATCGCTTCCACCTTTTTTGCGCGCATATCCCGCCAGATCCCGATCGAGATCAACGAAGCGGAGATCCGTCTGCTCACCCTGCTGCTGCTTGGCAAGCGAAGCAAGGCCTATACGCAGGAGGAAGTGGAGACCGGCAGCGCCATGATCCGCATTCCGGATCTGGTGCAGACAATGCTCGACGATGTATATCAGCGCTTCGATATCGACCTGCGCGCAGACAGGGAACTGCGCAACGGCATGGAACTGCATATCCGCTCGCTGCTCATGCGCCATGAGCAGAATGTCAGCGTCGACAATGTGTATCTCAATGATATCAAGATCAAGTTTCCGCTCATTTTCGAAATGGGCGTACAGGCGGCCCGCGCCCTTGAGCAGCAGCTCGACTTTACGATCAGCGAAAGCGAGATCAGTTTTCTTGCCCTTCATCTTGGCAACGCGTTCAACCGGCTCCAGTCATCCGGAAAATATCAGGTCGTTATGATCTTTCCGGACGACCAGTCGCTCGCAAGACGATGCAAGGAAAAGATCGAATCGCGGTTCGGCGACCGGATCGAGATCACAGCCCAGATGAACGTGTTCGAAAAGGAAAGCATCGAACGGCTCGAGCCCGATCTTATCCTTTCGTCCGTATATCTCAAGCACGATCTGCCCGTGCCGACACTGACCATCTCGCTTTTCATGAACTACGAAGATGAAAGCGAGATCTTTCAGGCACTCAATCAGCTGGATAAAAAACGGACAAGCGGCCAGTTTCAGAGAATGATCAGGGAACTGATCATGCCCGATTTCTTTTATCCGCATCTGCAGGCGGAAAACGAACAGGAAGTCATAGAAACAATGTGCAATACCCTGACAGAAAAAGGATATGTGGGCAAAGACTACTACACGCAGGTGCTCGAACGCGAACGGACCGCATCCACCTCGTTTTACACCGGCTTCGCGCTGCCGCACACCTTTGAAGGAACTGTCCTGAAACCGGCCATATCGATCGCGATCCTGGACAAGCCGCTGCGCTGGGGCCAGTTCGACGTCCAGCTCGTGATCCTGCTCGCCATACGGGATGTCGATCAGAATCTGCTCCGGGTCTTTTTTGACTGGCTCGCCCACTTCGTATCGGACGAGAAGCAGTTTCAGGACCTTATCAATCAGCGGGATGTCCATTTGTTTATCGAAACCATCACAAAGGAGGAAGAAAGATGAGAACACCGATCCGCCGTTTTTGCGCGATCCTCGACCAGCATACGACCAATGTCGAAGACGGGCGGCGCTTCGCCGCCTATCTGATCGACTGGTTCTTGAGCGCCTTGTGCATGATGCTGCCAATGTGCCTGAGCTGGCTGTATGTAACAAAAGAAGTGGAAACGATGCGTTATGTCAATGTATGGACGCTGCAGACGCTGCTCGGCACAAAAAGCGCTTTGCTCATTGCCCTGGCTGCTCTGGCGTGCGCCCTGTTTTACGAAGTCATCGTGCCTTGGAAGATCTATCCGGGACAGACGATCGGCAAACGTGTCATGGGTTACCGCATGGAAACAAAAGACGGGCACACGCCCGGACTGATGGCTCTGCTTTTGCGCCAGGGACTTGGACTGTTCGTCCTGGAAGGATGTCTGTTCAATGCCAGCGCCCTCATCTCGAACGCGATCTCGATGGTATCCGGACTGAATGTGACCGGGATCTTTTTGTGGGCTTCGATCGTCCTCACGATCATTTCGCTGATCATTGCTCTTTCATCGCCCAGCCGGCGCATGCTGCACGACTACCTGGCAAAAACGCACGTGGTCCGCACAGAAGAAACGACAAAATAAATAAAAAAAGGGAAGGTACAATCAATATGGAAAATATGGAACTCATTTGTTTTCAGATCATCTCGAACGTAGGGATGGCAAAAAGCGCGTATGTGGAAGCGATCCAGCTTGCCGAAAAAGGGGATTTTGACACGGCAGGAACGCGCATGAAAGAAGGAAAGGAATTTTTTGTCAAAGGACACGAAGCGCATGCCGGGCTCATCCAGAAAGAGGCGGCCGGAGAAAAAACGAACGTCAGCCTGCTGCTCATGCATGCCGAAGATCAGCTCATGAGCGCAGAAACGATCGAGCTGATGGCAAACACGGCAATCCGCAACCTGGCTCGCATTGCCGAACTGGAAAAAAATTCCTAGAACTAGGAACGAGCATTCTGAAAAGAATGACAGCGCTTTCGATACAATACGATCAACAGGAGGATTCACATTATGAAAAAAATCTATTTATTTTGCAGTGCAGGCATGTCCACAAGCATGCTCGCATCCATGATGCAGGACTGCGCCGACAGTCACAAGCTGCCGCTCGAGATCAAGGCGTTCTCGCACAACAAGCTCGAAGAGATCATTGCCAGCGACCGCCCGGACTGTATTCTGCTCGGACCGCAGGTCAAGTACATGTATGAGGAAACGGTTGCTAAATTCGGACATGAAGGCATCCCGATCGCCGTGATCGACGCGGGGGACTACGGAATGATGAACGGCGAAAAAGTTCTCAAGACAACGCTTGGCATCATGAAAAAAGCGAAACAAAAATAATGAAATAACGAGGTTTTGGAAATGGACAAATTAGAAAAACTGCTGATGCCGCTCGCGTCAGCTATCGGTAAAAACAAATATTTAATGGCCATCAGGGACGGCTTTCTGATCTCGACCCCGCTGCTGATCGTCGGATCGGTGTTCCTGCTGCTCGCCAACTTCCCGATCGCGGCCTGGACCGATTTTGTGGAAAACTGCATGATCGGCGACTTCTCGCTTGCCACGCTGCTTTCCAAACAGTCAGATGCCACTTTTACGATCATGGCTATCTTCGCCACTATGGGAATCGGCTATTACTTTGCCCGCGAAATGAAGACGACGCCGATCTTCGGCGCAGCCGTAGCTCTCATGTCGTGGTTCATCTTGATGCCGTACAACTTTACGGCAAAAATTGCCGGGCTCGCGGATGCGACCGGTGTGGCAGTCAACGTACCGGAAGGTGCGACAAGCCTTGTACGCGGCCTTGATCTTGGATGGCTTGGCGCCAAAGGAATCTTTGTCGGCATCCTGTGCGCCATCTTGAGCGTGCACCTGTATGCATGGGTAGAGAAGAAGGGCTGGGTCATCAAGATGCCGGCTGGCGTTCCGCCTACGGTCGTCGCTTCGTTTGCCGCCCTTATTCCGGCCGGCATCGTCATGCTCGTCTTCTTTTTGATCAATATGCTTTTTGCGGCATGCGGAACGAACGCGTTCGAATTTATCTTTCAGTTCCTGCAGACCCCGCTGCTCGGATTAGGCGATACGCTTGGCGCCATGATCGTGGCCTACATTTTCCTGCATCTGTTCTGGTTCTTCGGGATCAACGGCGGTTCGGTCGTAGGCGCGGTATTCAATCCGATCCTGCAGACGCTTGCGCTCGAGAACCTGAACCTGTATCGTGAAGTCGGAGCTGCCGGCTATACGGTTCAGAATGGTGCCCATATCATTTCGCAGCAGTTCCAGGATCTGTTTGCCACATTCGGCGGTGCCGGATCCACGCTCTCGCTGCTCATCGCGATGCTGCTGTTCTGCCGCTCGAAACGAATCAAGGATCTTGGCAAGCTCTCGCTCGTTCCGGGAATCTTCGGGATCAACGAGCCGATCATTTTCGGTCTGCCGATCGTCCTCAACCCGGTCATGCTCATTCCGTTCGTGCTCGTGCCGACAGTCAATATCATCCTGTCGTACTTTGCGATGAATATGGGCATGTTCCCGCCATGCAACGGGATCAACATCCCTTGGACGATGCCGGTCATCATTTCAGGCTTTTTGGCAACCAACTGGGTAGGTGCCCTGTTCCAGGCCGGACTGCTCGTGCTGGGCGTGTTCATCTACCTGCCATTCATCAAGGCAATGGACAAGCAGTATCTCGAGGATGAACAAAAAGCGATGGAAAACCAGGAAGAGGAAATCGATCTTGATGATTTCTCCTTTGACGATCTTTGATGAGAAACAAGGAGGACAGGACAATGAAAGTGATCATGATCTATGACCAGATCCAGGCCGGTGCCGGAACGAAAGACGATAAGATGATCGGATTGAAGGCGACCAAGGAAACCGTCGGTCCGGCCGTGATGATGGACCGCTATCTGAAAGCGAACGACGAACATGTCATCGCTACGCTGTACTGCGGCAACGGCTACTTCATGGAACATCAGCAGGAAGTCGTGCATAAGCTGTGCGCGATGGTCAAAAAGCTGAACGCGGACGGCGTGATGTGCGGGCCGGCATTCAACTATGCCGAATTCGCTCTCATGTGCGCCATGGTGGCCGATCAGCTCAAAAAGGAAAATATCCCGGTCGTTGCTGCGATGTCCGCAGAAAACGAAACGACCATCGAACAATACAGAAACAGCATTCCGATCGTCCGCTGCCCGAAAAAAGGCGGGACCGGACTGAACGAGACCTTGTCCAATATGTGCCGGGCACTGCACGATATCGCACAAGGCCAGCCGATCGCCGATCAGTCGGAAATTTGTTTTTAAAGAGAGCCCGGCTCTCTTTTTTTAAGGAAAAGGAACAGAGGTAACAGGAACATGTATGGAATTATCGCAACATGGAGAATGGCGCTCGAAGGCATTACAAAAGCAGAAGAGATGCTCAAAGAACATGCCGACGCAGGCGATGCGATCGAGACAGCCATCCGCGAAGTGGAAGATTTTGAATATTATAAAAGCATAGGATACGGCGGACTGCCCAACGAGGAAATGCAGGTCGAGCTCGATGCCGCCTATATGGACGGCGATACGTTCGATATCGGCTGCGTGGCCGCCATCAAGGATTTCGCCAATCCGGTATCGATTGCCAGAGCGCTCTCGAAAGAGCCTGTCAACAACTTTCTTGTCGGGGCAGGCGCAGAGAAGTACGCCCATAAAATGGGATTTGAGCGCAAGAACATGCTCACCGAAAGAGCGCGGATCCATTATCACAACCGCATGAAGGAAGTGCGCGAGCTCGAGCTCAAACCGTATTCCGGACATGACACGGTCGGCATGGTCTGCCTGGATGAGCGCCATCATATGGTCGCTGCCACATCGACCAGCGGCCTGTTCATGAAGCGGGCTGGGCGCGTCGGCGACTCTCCGATCTCGGGCTCCGGATTTTATGTCGATTCCGAAGTAGGCGGAGCAAGCGCCACCGGGCTCGGAGAAGATCTGATGAAAGGATGCATTTCCTATGAGATCGTCCGGCTCATGAAAGAAGGGCTGCATCCGCAGCAGGCATGCGAAAAAGCCGTCGCCAATCTGGACGAGCAGCTCAGGCGCCGCCGGACAAAAGCGGGCGACCTCTCGCTGATTGCCATGAACAATAAAGGCGAATGGGGCGTGGCTACCAATATCGAAGGCTTCTCCTTTGCGGTAGCGACCGAAAACGAAGCGCCGCAGGTCTATCTGGTAAAATTCGATGAAGACAGGAACCAGTACATCGAAAAGGCGAGCGATGAATGGATGGACAACTATATGAAGACGCGCACCGCGCCTCTGGAGCGCAAGTAGGATGACAGGCGACTGGCACAACCGGCTCATCCGCCAGGTCGAAACCAATCAAAAGGAAATGCTGCAAGGTATCCTGGACATCGTATCGATCGACAGTACCCGAAGCGAAGCGTGCGCAAACAAGCCATTCGGGCCGGGCGTGGACCTTGCCCTCGAACAGACGCTGCAGCTGGCCCGATCGATGGGATTCGTGGTCGAAAATGTCGATCATTACGCTGGGATCGTCAAGTACGGAACAAGACCGGGATGGGAAAGCGATGAGAAGTATATCGGTGTATTCGGCCATCTGGATGTAGTGCCCGCAAAAGGGCAGTGGACCACTCCCCCGTTCGAACCTTCCATCCGGAATGGACGCATCTTTGCCCGCGGCATCCTCGACAACAAAGGGCCGATCCTGTCGTGCCTGTACGGTCTGTATGCCATCAAACAGCTCGGGCTCCCGCTCGCCCATCCGATCTGGATCGTATTCGGAACGAATGAAGAGACCGGGATGGCTGACATGGACCATTTCCTGAAAAAGAAACCGGCACCGATCGCCGGATGGACGCCGGACTGCAAGTATCCGGTCGTATACGCAGAACGTGGCCGTGCCGTATTCGAGACAGCGGCAGACACGTCATCGTTCACGCCGGAACAGTTCGGTCTCGATATCACCGACCCTGAATTCGGACGGCTGGAATTCCGGCTCGACGAGGAGCACAAGCTCAAGGTCAGCTATCCGGCCAGCGTCGATCTCGAAACGATCGAAACGAAAGTAAAAGAACACATCGACGCAACTCTTGTCGACAATATGCCGCCGGTGTTTTTCCCGAAAGAAGGCGTTCTCTGCCGCATTTTGAAGGAAACGTATGAGCAGATGACAGGAATGGATGGCACGCCGGTCACGACAACTGGAGGCACGTATGCCAAAAAGGTGCCGAACATCGTGCCGTTCGGGCCAAGCTTTCCGGGACAGAAAGGGATCGCCCATCTGCCCGATGAATGGATGGATGTCGACGATCTCATGCAGAACGCGAAGATCTACGCGCTCAGCCTGTATCGTCTTGGAATCGAGGAAACAGTATGAACGAAATAATAACGATCGAAGTGTGTGCCGGAAGCCTGGAAGACGCGCTGGCAGCCTATGAGGGCGGGGCACAACGGATTGAACTCAACAGCGCGCTGAGTGTGGGCGGCTTATCGCCGTCTTTGTATGCGCTGACTGAAACAAAAAAACGGACAAGCCTGGAAGTCATCTGCATGGTGCGCCCAAGAGCAGCGGGCTTCTGCTATTCGGAAATCGAAAAGAATGTCATGATCGAAGAAGCAAAGTGTTTCCTTGAGCACGGAGCGGACGGGATCGCGTTCGGATTTTTGAACGCCGACCGCACGATCGATACACAATGGACAAAAAAGATGGTCGAGCTGATCCACAGCTATGAAAAGACGGCAGTGTTTCACCGGGCGGTCGATGTAGTCTCTGATTATGAGTCTGCTTTTGAAACGCTCGTTGATCTCGGTGTGGACCGGGTCCTGACAAGCGGCACGCACGCCAAGGCAATCGATGGAGCCGACCGTATCCAGGCTATGCAGGAAAGATTTGCAGATCAGATCGAGATCCTGCCAGGATCAGGGGTCAATGCGCAAAATGCGCGCAGCCTGATCGAACGCACAGGGACGGATCAGGTGCATTCCTCGTGCAAAGGGTATCGCGCCGATCCGACAACGAGCGGCAGCCGCGTGTCGTATGCCTATCTTTCGGACGGGCATGAAAACGAGTATGACATTGTCGAAGTTTCCAGGGTGCGCGCACTTGTGGAAGCCGTAAAATAAGAACGGAAAGAAGAAACGTGTTCACTGCCAGAATGCGTTTTTTTGTATAATAATACAAGCAAAACGGAGGGGAGAAACATACGTATGAACTATTTAAGCTATATTCCGGTCTTTGATCATCTGGCCCGATCCGAACAGGAACGGCTGAGCCAGGCCTCTTTTATTCGAAAATTCAGAAAAAACGAGATCCTGCATAACGGTTCGCAGGACTGTACCGGACTTGTTCTTGTATTGTCAGGCCAGCTTCGGGTCTTTACGATATCCGAGGAAGGCCGGGAAATCACGATGTATCGTCTTTTCGAACGCGATCTTTGTCTTTTTTCGGCTTCCTGTATCATACACAGCATTCAGTTTGATATGACCGTTTCGGCCGAAAAGGATGCCGAAGTTCTTATGATCCCTTCAGAAGCCTATAAAAGCGTCATGGAAGTTTCCGCGCCGCTGGCCAATTACACAAACGAAGTGATGGCAAGCCGCTTTTCGGACGTCATGTGGCTGATCGATCAGATCCTGTGGAAAAGTTTTGATAAAAGACTGGCTGGCTTTCTTTTGGAGGAGATGGATATCGAAGAAACGGATACGCTCAGGATCACGCATGAAGCGATCGGCAATCATCTGGGAAATCCGCGGGAAGTCGTGACCCGCATGCTGAAATACTTTGTGAATGAAAATCTGATCTCGCTCTCGCGCGGAACCATTGAGATCAAAGACAGAGGGGGCCTTCAAAAGATCGCGGGAAAGTAAAAGCGCCGGATCCTGAAAACAGGACACAGCGCTTTTTACTGTAGAGAGGTTAGTTAGAGTTTGTTTGAGTTTATTCGAGTTCACTTTTACTGATCCATCCCGCATGGGGAAGATCTTTTGCTGAGTTCCTTTTCGCTGCGGACCGCTTCATAGAACCGGTACCCTCCGGCGAAGTTGTAAGCATCCAATCCATGACCGCTCAGGATCCGGCACGCAATATAGCTTCGTAATCCGCTCTGGCACATCACATACACCGGCTTGTCCGTATCGAGCTCATCGAGACGTCCGCGCAGCTCGTCGACCGGAATATGGATAAAGCCGTTTATATGGCCTGCATTGAATTCAGCAGGCGTGCGTGTATCAAGGAGCGTGACCTTTCCGCTTTTCAGAAGGGGCCCGAGATCCTCGTAGTACCATTGTTTCACGAGTCCGTTTTTTATATTTTCGATCATGAAGCCGGCCATGTTGACCGGATCCTTCGCCGAAGAATAGGGCGGAGCGTAGGCAAGATCAAGTTCGGAAAGATCATATGCCTTCATTCCGGCACGGATCGCTGCCGCCAGCACATCGATCCGTTTATCGACTCCGCTGTATCCTGCGATCTGCGCGCCAAGCAGATGATAGGTATCCTTTTCGAACAGCACTTTCAAGGTCATGAGTTCGCCGCCTGGATAATATCCGGCATGATTCATAGGCGACAGGATCACTTTGCCGTACTCTATACCAAGCGCATTGGCGGTCTTTTCATTGATGCCCGTGGCCGCCGCTGTCATATCGAAAAGCTTGATCACAGACGAGCCCTGGCCACCTTTGTAATGGCTGTCCAGACCGCAAATCGTATCGGCAGCGATCCGGCCCTGCTTGTTGGCCGGTCCGGCAAGAGAAATGAGAGTGTCCTGCCCGGTCACAAAATTTCTGATCTGCACCGCATCGCCGACAGCATAAATATCAGGAACGGAAGTTTCCATTTGATCATTGACCACGATCGCGTCTTTGATTCCGAGTTCCAGACCAGCTTCTTTGGCAAGCGTCGTTTCAGGCGCTACGCCAATCGCCATGATCACCATGTCCGTATGGAGGGCGGGTGTGTTTTTAAGCTTCACCTCCATATGGTCTTCGTGATCGGCAAAGCCCTGTACCATCGTATCGAGCATCAGATGGATGCTGTTTCTGCGGACCTGCGCGTGAATCAAGGAGGCCATGTCCTTGTCGAACGGGGCCATGAGCTGATCAGACGCTTCCACAAGCGTCACATCAAGACCGAGATCACGCAGATTTTCTGCCATCTCGATCCCGATGAATCCTCCGCCAACGATCACAGCAGAAGCTGGTCGTCTGGAATCTATGTAGTTTTTGATCTTCAATGTGTCCTCGACTGTTCGGATCGTAAACACTTTGCCGCTGTCCATGCCTTCAAACGGAGGGGTGATCGGTCTGGCGCCTGGCGAAAGCAGCAGCTTGTCATAACTTTCCTTAAAAAACTGTCCGGTTTCCACATTTTTAACGGCCACTGTTTTTGTTTCGGGATGGATGGCTGTTACTTCATGATGCACGTGCACATCAATGTTGAAACGGTCCTGGAAGCTTTGGGGTGTCTGCAAGGTCAGCTCCTTTTCGTCTTCGATCGTGCTGCCAATATAATACGGCAGTCCGCAGTTTGCGTAGGAAATGAATCCGGACCGCTCAAAGACAACGATTTCTGCCTGTTCGTCAAGTCGGCGTATTCTTGCGGCTGCTGTCGCGCCGCCGGCCACGCCCCCTACAATGATCACTTTCATCTATCTCATCGCCTTTCCTTTGTAGCGGCTGATCCCGCCAATGTTTTCTGCTTTCACGAAGCCGGCTTGCGTTAAATAGGAAACGGCCTGCCGGCTTCTTGCTCCGCTCTGGCAATATACGTAAAGCGGGGTGTTTTTGTCTTTGATCTTTTTGTCGATCGTAGAGATTTTATCAAGAGGAATATTGATGCTGCCTTCGATATGTCCGCTCCGGTATTCCGGCGGTGTCCGCACATCCAGAAGAACGGCTTGTGGATCGGCTTTGTATTTGCTGACACCGGAATTGATGTCTGTACCTGCGCCTAAAAAATTAAACAGTCCCATTTTTTCCTCACAGCAGCTGTTCGATCTGGCTTTTCGGCCGATATCCCGTAACCCGGTTTTCCATTTTTCCGTTTCTGATCACGGCAAGAGTCGGGATCCCTGCCACCTGGAACCGTGCGGCCAGTTCCGGCTGTTCGTCCACGTTGATCTTGCCCACTTTGATGTCGCTTCTCTCTTTTGCGATTTCTGCAATAACGGGTCCAAGCACGCGGCATGGACCGCACCAGTCGGCATAGAAGTCGAGAAGCACAGGCTGGGGGCACCGGATCACTTCATCTATAATATTTTCTTTTGTGATTTGAATTTCAGACATTTGTTTGTTCTCCTTTCAGTTATCATGTCTTCATTATAATTGTCGATCCGCTCTTGTTCTGTGACATTGTCACGTAATTCGTTTGTTTATTGTGATGTATCGCTCTTGTTCTTTGACATTGTCACGTAATTCGTTTGTTTATTGTGATGTATCGCTCTTGTTCTTTGACATTGTCGCGTAATTCGTTTGTTTATTGTGATGTATAATGCGTTTCTGGCATCGCAGGAGCATCCGATAAGTAAACTGAGAAGATGCCTGTTAGACTGATTTTAAGAAAAGAGAAAAGATCATAAGCAAAGGAGGGGTGTTATGAACACAGTGATGAGACAGGAAAAAAAATATCTGATCGACCGCGTGAAGATGGTAGAGCTCAAATCGTATTTTTCACATTTTCTTACGCTCGACCCCCACACAAAAAACGGAACGTACCGCGTACGCAGCCTGTATTTCGATTCGATCGACGACCGGGACTATCATGAAAAGGAGGAAGGGATCGAGCTGCGGCGCAAGATCCGCCTGCGCATTTATGATCCTGACAGCCCGTATGCGATGCTCGAAATGAAGAAGAAGGAAGGCAGCAGCCAGCAGAAGCGTTCGATGGCCATGTCGCGTCAGGATGCCGAAGAGCTGATCGGCGGACGGTATGATGTGCTGCTCCAGTACGATACGCCTTTTGCCAAAGAGTGCTATGTCGTCATGAACATGCATCTTTACCGTCCCCGCTCGATCGTGGAGTACGAGCGGATTGCGTATTGCGGGCCGGCCAATAATATCCGCATCACTTTCGATCATGATATCCGTTCGACCGAAACCGACTTCGACCTGTTTTCGAAAAATCTGAATCTGTATCCGGTTTTCGGACAGGACCGGGTCGTTCTCGAGGTCAAATACAACGGGTATTTGTTCAGTCCGATCAAGATGGCGCTGCAGAGCTGCGATCACAGCGAAGTGTCGGTCGGAAAGTACAGCCTGAGCCGCTCTGCCGGCCTGCACTATATTTATCAACTATAGGCAAGAAGACTCCCACCTCTATAGGTGAAAGATGAATTGCGAAGCTCAGTTTTTTCTGTGGATAAAGATACAAAATGCAGTATAATGAAATCAGGGAAAGCGAGGAGGAAACGATATGCCAAATAAAGCCTGCAAATTCAGACTCTATCCAACGCTGGCACAGAAGATCCTCCTTGCAAAGACATTCGGCTGTGTCCGCCTTGTCTACAACCATTGGCTCGATCGAAAGATCAGCCAGTACAAAGAAGACCAGACGACCTTGAGCTATACTTCCTGTGCCAAAGAGCTGACCGTACTGAAGAAAACAGAAGAGTACGCCTTCCTGAAGGAAGTCGACAGCATTTCTC
>ERZ778514.1913-NODE-1913-length-14327-cov-4.819226_pt1 | contig 14327 bp, 15 predicted proteins | sample MGYA00510344_ERZ778514 | MGnify/ENA primary metagenome ERZ778514 (study PRJEB29527, sample SAMN07138968) | mouse gut metagenome | material: feces | host: mouse | place: China:Nanjing | collected 2016-01-25 ... | reverse complement strand
AATGGCGATAAATTCGCCGTCCGTTACGCTGAACGATACTTTATTAAGGCTTGGGCGCTGTGATTTTGCATAAATTTTAGTTACGTTTTTCGCTTCCAATAATGTAGCCATTTCTTTTATTCTCCTTTGCTTTTTGATAACAGTATTGTAATTTGGGGACTTTAAAAAAGAATGAGTAAATTACGCAGATTTTTTGCGTGATTTCCTCATTCTTTTTAATAAGCAGGGTGGTAATCTATTTTCTGTATTTGTAATAGCTGTTTCTCTGCTGTATAGAAAACAGAAAGGTTATATTGTTATCCCTAATTACGAACAGTAAAGAAAGGAAATTAGGATGGAAAAGATGAAATTAAATTAAAAAAAATATTGTTTGGTTATGTGTAAACTATGGAATATTTGTTTTTGCTTTTTTTTCGTTAGGACTATTTGGTGAAAAGTATAGAATGGTACTCTGGATTAACTTTTTTCTTGATGTAGCCATTTGTATTATATCGCTTATACTCAATATTATTTTGTTTGCCACGAAACATAAAATCTCTTTGCTTGTGAAAATACTTCTTTTTCTGATAACGTTGTTTTTTGCAGCATTTACAAGGCACTGTGTATGTGATGCCACGCCGTACTTCGGCAGCGTCCGTATAGTTCTCCAGTTTCCTGCTATGTGTAACGCCCAAAAAAGTAAAGGTAGATGATTTCCCTCTTTTTCTCCGACAGAGAGGACAGGCTTCGGCAAGCTCCACGTTTGTGAGGATAACCCTCTGACCGCATATCATAACCGAGTATTGCTTGTAGGGGTCTGTAAAATATTTATCTGATGTACTGAACGGATAAAACTTTTCCTCTGTGAGGTATTCAAAAGATATTTCCCTTTGCCGTCGTTTATCCCTGTCACGCTATGTGTTGATAGCCACATAGCGAATGACAACTCGCAAAAGGTGTTAAATGTATATGTGATATGCTCCCTTGTATGCTTCTGTGCAAGTCATAAATGATTCCCCATTTCTCCCACATAGGGCAGTGCATGGTTGACAGTTGCACTTTTATAATTCAGAGAGGCGGCAGCAACTTTAGTTCTGTCGCTTTTCTTTTCGGAAAGTTCATATTTGAGTGATTGATATAATTCGTTTAAACGGCTATAATGTATATACAATACACAGCAGGAGGTAAAAAATGTTTGAATATATGACTGCACAGGAAGCCGCAGAAAAATGGAATGTATCACTTCGGTGGGTACAACGGTTATGTAAGGAAAACCGTATTGATGGCACGATGAATATCAACCATGTATGGCTTATTCCCAAAGTGGCAAAAAAGCCCGTTGATAAACGGAGAAAGGTAACGGATTATGAAGAATAAAATTTTATTATTAGAAGATGATGTAAGTTTGATAGACGGACTGCAATATTCGCTAAAGAAAAATGGCTTTGATGTCGATTTTGTCCGTTCTGTGCAGGAAACCTTGGCTTATTTACCAGAGATAGAAAAATACGATATGCTTATTCTTGATGTCACATTGCCAGACGGAACAGGTTTTGAGATATGTGAAAAGGTACGAAAGAACGGAAGCCAGATACCGGTTATTTTTCTGACAGCTTCCGATGAAGAAGTCAGCATTATCCGTGGTCTGGATTGCGGTGGTGATGACTACATAACAAAGCCGTTTAAGCTGGGCGAGCTATGTTCACGCATCCGGGCGTTGCTGCGGCGGGCAGGATTGTCAAATCAAGGAACAGGAACAGTTATGGAATGTGGGGATATTAAGATAGACCTTTTAGGCAGCCGTGTCTTGTTAAAGGGAAAGACATTAGAACTTACAGCCGCAGAATACCGTTTAATATGCCTGTTGGTAAAGAATGCAAACCGTATCATAACAAGGAATATTATTTTAGACGAGCTATGGGACAGCACAGGAGATTATGTGGACAACAACACCCTTTCCGTCTATGTGCGGCGGCTGCGTGAGAAAGTAGAAACAGACCCATCACATCCAGAGCATTTATTGACAGTCCGAGGATTTGGCTATCAGTGGAAAGAGGTGGACAAATGAGCCTGTTACATGATAAGTATAACCGTTGGTATTGCATTTTCATTGCTGCCCTTGTTCCTCTGCTTTTTCTGATAGTCTTAACAGTGATAGATACGCAAACGGCGGCTGCAAAAGAAATGTTTCTAACACACGATAATGCGATTGCAACTTCTTTACTGGAAGAAGGAGTTTCAAAGGAAGTAATTGCAACAGCCTTAATGAATACGGAAACAGACACTACAGGAAATAAGTTTTTAGCCGGAATTGGTCTTTCAAACAACACAGATATAGAAAACTTACCTTATGTTTCTATTGTTAAAAATACAACACTGATATCTCTGTTTGTGATGTTATTTCTATGGACGCTGCTACTGTTTTTGGGTACAATGCTGTTTTTGTATCACAGGGAAAGACTGTATAAGAAATCAGAAAACATCATTAAGGACTATATAGATGGAAACTATACTGTTCACCTGCCGCAATCCAATGAGGGAAATATTTATCAGCTCTTAGCTTCTGTTGACCAACTGGCTACTATGCTTCAAGCAAAAAATAATACGGAACAAAAGACAAAAGAGTTTCTTAAAAATACAATTTCTGATATATCCCATCAATTAAAAACGCCCCTATCAGCACTCGTGATGTATCAGGAAATTATTGAGAATGAACCAGATAACCCCGAAACAGTCAGAGAATTTTCCTTAAAGTCAGGAACTGCATTAAAAAGAATTGAGCAGCTTATTCAATCAATACTGAAAATCACAAGAATAGATGCAGGTAGCATCTATTTTGAAAAATCCAATTACAGTATCCCGGATATTCTCAGTCACGCAATCAGCGAATTGACAACACGGGCAAACAATGAAAAAAAAGAAATTGTGATAAATGGCGACTTGGAACAAATGCTTTATTGCGATATTGAGTGGACGGGCGAAGCCATTGGCAATATTGTCAAAAACGCACTTGACCATACAGATGTTGGAGGGAAAATCACTATATCGTGGGAGCGGACTCCTGCTATGATTAGAATATTTATTACAGATAACGGACACGGTATCGCCCAAGAGGATATACACCACATATTTAAGAGGTTTTACCGAAGCAAAAACACTTCAGACAGTCAGGGGATTGGACTTGGACTGCCATTAGCAAAGGCGGTTGTTGAGGGACAAGGTGGTATTCTTTCTGTCCAAAGTGAACGGTTACAGGGAACAACTTTTACATTGTCTTTCCTTACATAATCGTAAGGTCAAATTCATCTGTTTGTAAGGCCGGGGTGTTATCCTTTATCGAGAAAGGAGGTACTTAAATATATGGAAATATTGAAAGTACAAAAATTATGCAAAACATACGGAACGGGTGCGGTAAAGGTTGATGCCTTAAAAGATGTGTCTTTTTCTCTGGAAAAAGGAGAATTTGTTGCTGTCGTTGGTGAATCTGGTTCTGGAAAAAGCACGCTGCTAAACTGCATTGGTGCATTAGATGTTCCTACTTCTGGCGTGATTGCGATGGACGGAAATAATCTTTTTACGATGAAAGAAGAAGAACGTACGATTTTCAGAAGGAGAAATATCGGATTTATTTTCCAGTCTTTTCAGCTTGTATCTGAATTGACGGTTGAACAGAATATAGTGTTTCCGCTTCTTTTGGATTACCGCAAACCGAAAGCCTCTGATGTAGAAGAAATATTAGAATTGCTTGGCTTAATAGACCGAAGAAACCATTTGCCAAGCCAGCTTTCTGGCGGTCAGCAACAGCGTGCCGCTATTGGCAGGGCATTGATTACAAAGCCAAAGTTAATTCTTGCGGACGAGCCGACAGGCAATCTGGATAGCAAAAATAGCCAGGATGTTATTGATTTGCTGACAAAAGCATCCAGACATTACCAACAGACAATTCTTATGATTACGCACAACAACAGCCTTACTTCTATGGTTGACCGTGTATTGCGTGTCATAGACGGCGTACTGGCAGACTTGGGAGGTAATGCGGATGAAAAGTTATCTTGACCTTGTTCCTATTTCTGCAAAAGTACACAAAAAGCAAAATCGTATGTCTATTATTTGTATTTTGTTGGCGGTCTTTCTGGTAACGGCTATTTTCGGTATGGCAGATATGTTTATCAGAGGACAGATTTTGCAGGCACAACAGGAAAACGGAAATTGGCATATTGGAATAAGAAACATAAGTGATGAAGATGCAAATTTAATAGCTTCCCGCCCAGAAGTAGCTGCCGCAGCTGATTATGGGGTTTTTAATTATCGAGGTGGGCAAGGCTATACTTTGTCGGGGAAAAATGTAGTGATATGCGGCAGTGATGAAAGTGCTGTTACAGAAATTTTCACTTCATTGGACATAGGTACATTTCCCGCAAACGAAAACGAAGCATTGGTAACAAATAATGCAAAAAATATGCTGCATTTAGAAATTGGAGAGCAAATTGTTATCACTATGCCGGATGGGAGTGGAATATCATACACAATATCGGGGTTTATGAATAACACTGTAAGAATTATGAGCAAAGACTCTTATGGTGTATGTTTGACAACTGAAAGTTTTCGTGCCATTTACCCAGATGGGACAAACAGTAATCCCGCTGACTACACAATGCGCTTATTGAAATTTAAGAGTACCCGGAATATTCAGGGCAACATAGCTGAGATTAAGCAACAGTTTGGATTATCCGATGAGCAGGTGTCCGAAAACACAGAATTGCTTGGACTATTAGGACAGAGCAGTAATTCTTTTATGTTACAGGTGTATGCTGTTGCTGTCATATTATTTATCCTTGTTCTGATTGCAGGCGTATTGATGATTACAAGCAGTATGAACAGCAATGTGGCACAAAGAACAGAGTTTTTTGGAATGGTGCGCTGCATAGGGACAACACCTAAACAAGTTATGCGGTTAGTACGCAAAGAGGCTTTGAATTGGTGTCGCTTTGCAATTCCGCTTGGTATTGCCGGTGGTATTGTATTGGTTTGGGTATTGTGTTTTATTTTGCGGCAGCTTAGCCCGGAATTTTTTGGCGGTATGCCTGCTTTTAGCATAAGCTATCCAAGTGTTATAGCGGGTATTGTTGTCGGTCTGCTGACCGTTCTTCTTGCTGCCCGTTCTCCTGCTAAGAAAGCATCCAAAGTTTCTCCTTTGGCAGCGGTATCTGGAAACGCAAATGACCTACAGCCTGTAAAAAAAGCGGCGAATACCAAATTTTTCAAGATAGAAACTTCTCTTGGCATTCATCATGCAAAAGCAAGCAAAAAGAATTTTATTTTAATGATTGGCTCTTTTTCGGTAAGTATTATTCTCTTTCTTGCATTTTCAGTTACAATTGATTTTATGAATCACACATTGACGCCTTTACAGCCGTGGACTGCCGATATATCTGTTATCAGTCCAGAAAACACCTGCTCGGTAAAGGCTGAATATATTGAGGAATTGCGGCAAAATTCCGCCGTAAAAAATGCTTATGGGCGGATGTTCGCTTACAATGTTCCCGTAATCGTAAATGGTGAGGAAAAAGTTGTTGACCTTATTTCCTATGAAGATATGCAGTTCGGTTGGGCTAAGGATTATCTCTTGTCTGGCAGCTTGGAAAAAGTACAAAGTGAAAATAATACAGGACTTATCGTCTTTGATTCACAAAACAACATTGAGGCAGGCAATGTTATTACCTTAAATCTGAATGGAAGTCAGGCAGATTTGGAGATTGCCGGTGTGGTATCGCAATGTCCGTTTAACAATAGCCCAGGGGTTGGAAAACTAATTTGTTCCGAAGATACCTTTCGGAAATTAACGGGAGAAACGGATTATACCATCATTGACATACAGTTATCTAAAAATGCAACGGAAAATGATGTCAGGGATATTCACAGTCTGGCAGGTTCACAGTACACTTTTTCTGATGAGCGGATGGGTAATAGCAACACCCGTGGAGCTTACTATTGTTTTGGTCTTTTCATCTATGGCTTTTTAGTATTGATTGCATTGATTACGCTATTCAATATCATAAATAGTATAGCCATGAGTGTGGCTGCAAAAATGAAGCAATACGGAGCCTTTCGAGCGATTGGATTAAGTAACAGGCAACTGGCTAAAATGATTGTTGCCGAAGCATCTACTTATGCAATCACAGGTATTATCTGCGGCAGCGTTTTGGGAATCGTTTGCAACAAGATTTTATTTAGTAAACTTATAACCTATCACTGGGGCGATGCATGGAGTGTTCCCTTAGTTGAGCTTGGTATCATTATTGTTGTTGTAGCCATTGCAGTAATTTTGGCAGTAAGAAACCCCATCAGGAAAATGAAAGAAATATCCATTGTTGATACAATCAGTGCGTTGTAAGTGCGATGATACCAGGGAGGATGAATTAGGAAATCTGGCAGAAAACCTTAATTATTTATCTGCTTCTCTTTCTGCTACGATAAATGAGCTTACCTCTGTAAACGAGCAGTTACGGACAGATATTGAAAAGGAGCAGGAACTGGAGCGTCAAAGGATTGATTTCTTTGCGGCTGCTTCCCATGAGATGAAAACACCTTTAACTATATTAAAAGGGCATTTGAATGGAATGATAAATAATATCAAAGGGTATAAAAACCATATTGATTATATGAAACGCTCTTTAAATGTTGTTGATAAGATGGAAACATTAGTAAAAGAACTACTATATATTTCACGTTCAGAGAACAATAGAGGATTTGGTGTATATGAAACTGTAAATTTAGCAGAGATATTCCGTGTGCAGATTGCAGATGTAGCAGATTTGTTTTTAGGGAAAAGTCAGTCCCTTGATGTGTGGCTTCCCAGCTGCGTTTTATGTGAGGTGGTACGTTCTCAGGTGGAACGGGCTATACAAAATATAATTGTAAATGTAATACGCTATTCACCAGATGGAGCACAGGTTAAGGTGGCTGTATCAGTTTTTCATGGAACTGTGCATTGTGAGGTTGAAAATACAGGAATTCATATACCAGATGAAATACTGCCGCATTTATTTGAAGCGTTTTACCATGCAGACCGTTCCTACAACAGTGGGACTGGAGGAACGGGGTTAGGTCTTTATATTGTGAAAACTGTAATGGAAAACCACAAGGCAAAATATGGAATCAAGAATACGGAACAAAGGGTAATGTTTTGGTTTGAACTTCCAAAGAAAGAAGTACCAGTTAGCAACTCCATATAAATTCCATATTGTTTGCAAATAAAATTCAAAACGATTTGTTATATTATAGCCGTCCATTAAGAACGGCTGGTATGATGGTCAGGGAACATTCCATAAATGGACACGAGAAAGCGTAGATGACATAATCGATGAATATTACCAGACATTAGAAAGCATTAAGAGTGGCACTCTGTATTCTAAAGATTCTGGAGATGGTGACAGCTGTGCTATGATTACGCCAAGTGATGATGTGGAATGTAGTTATGGGACTGATGTTGTAAAAGAAGATGGGAAGTCAATCCATTTGGGTGATTATTCTACGAAAGAGGAATTAGAGCAGGCAGTTAAAGAAGCTGTTGAAAGCGGACAATTGACAGAGCAGGAAGTGAAGGATGCATATTTACAATAGCATTTTATTGTAGGTATAAATATATGTAAATTTCTCAAAAACAGATATACCAGTACAGAGCCGGTAAGCTTGCAAGGAAAAATGGCAATCCATTGGTTTTGTACCATTTCATAGGGTTTTAAGGCAAACGCCCACCATGTAAAAAACCAGCGTGTGGTGGGCGGTATTGCTATGCCCGGAAAGACTTAACATACACTCTCCAGACTGTCATATACCCAAGTAAAGTTACACTATCAAAATTTGGTAAGAAATTTGACATATACAGCATGCCATGATAAAATAATTGGAAATAAATAATGATAGTTCGTTTGCGCCATCCTATCAAAAAACAAAACCAGGGCATCTAGTAAAAATATTTACGGGAATATTGTTATGCCAGATGCAGCCAGTTTTTACCGGCTGCTTTTTACTTTGCGGGAAATTGATGTAATTCTAAAGGGTGCTAAAGTGTATGTACTGGTGTCTGGTTTTTTATGGTGCAGACTGGATAAAGAGGGAAGAAGCTATGTATTTTTTAAAAACATCTGCGTCATTTGACAGCGCACATTTTTTGCATGGATATAAAGGAAAATGCGCCAATCTGCATGGACACCACTGGGTAATTGAAGCAGAATTTTCAAGCAGTCATTTACAGGATGACGGAAGCTGCAGGGGTATGCTTATAGATTTTGGTGATTTGAAGCGGGCTGTCCGGAATCTTGCTGATAGCTTTGACCATGCATTGATATATGAAAAAAATTCATTAAAACCAGACACAGAAGCAGCACTTTTATCAGAAAATTTCCACTTGGTACCGATGGATTTCCGTCCTACCGCAGAAAATTTTGCCCGCTGTTTTTATGAAAAATTAAGAGAGAAAGACCTGCCAGTTTACAGGGTAACAGTTTATGAAACACCAGATAACTGCGCAGTTTATGAGGTATGATTATGCACAGCTTACCAGTAGCAGAAAGATTTGTCAGTATTAACGGTGAAGGCAGGCGTGCAGGTGAACTTGCGGTTTTTTTACGGTTTTGTAAATGTAACTTGCAATGCAGTTTTTGTGATACACGCTGGGCTAATTCTGATGATGTAGATGCAGAGGTAATGACAACCAGGCAGATTACCAGTTATGTAATGTCTACAGGCGTTCAAAATGTTACGCTTACAGGTGGAGAACCTCTTTTGCAGAAGAATATTGGAACTTTGATTGCTAGTCTGGATGCGCTTGGACTGGATATTGAAATTGAGACCAACGGAAGCGTGCCATTGAAAACTTTAACACCATTTCCAGCAAATACAAGTATTACTATGGATTATAAACTGCCAGGGAGCGGAATGGAGAAATTTATGTGTTTAGAAAATTTCTCTTATCTGACAGAAAAAGATACCATAAAATTTGTTGTCAGTGATATTATGGATTTAAACCGTGCAGCAGAGGTTATCCATACATTTGGTCTTACTGCACGCTGTTGTGTTTACTTTAGTCCGGTATTTGGTAAAATTCATCCAGATACGGTTGTATCTTTTATGAAGGAGCATATGCTGAATAAAGTGAAACTGCAGCTGCAATTACATAAATATATCTGGAATCCGGAACAGCGTGGAGTTTAATTTTCAAATTAGAAAGGTGTGTTCATAATTATGGATACAAAAGCGGTTGAATACCATGTGCGTGGGATTTTAAAAGCAATTGGCGAAGACCCAGACCGGGAAGGGCTTCGCGAAACACCACGCCGGGTCGCAAAAATGTATGAGGAAGTATTTGAGGGAACAAAGTATTCAAACCATGAAATTGCAGAAATGTTTGGAAAAACCTTTGCGTCTGATGACATGGAGCAGGCAGGCTCTGTTGTTGTGATGCGGGATATTAGTGTGTTCAGCTATTGTGAGCATCATATGGCGCTAATGTATGATATGCATGTCAGTGTAGCTTATATCCCTTATGGACGTGTACTTGGTCTTAGCAAAATTGCCCGGATTTGTGATATGGCAGCAAAAAGGCTTCAGCTACAGGAACGTCTGGGGCATGATATTGCAGAAATAATATCAGAAGCTACGGGTTCACCAGATGTTGGTGTCCTGATAAGTGGCTCACATAGCTGTATGACGGCACGTGGAATTAAAAATGTTTCGGCGAGGACAGTGACAAAAACATTTTGTGGAGCGTTTAAAACAAACACAGAATTACAAAATTTACTGGAGGAAAAATAAATGAAAGCATTGGTTCTTTTCAGCGGAGGGGTTGACAGTACAACCTGTCTCGGATTGGCGGTTGAAAAATATGGTGCAGCAGAAGTTCTTGCACTTTCTGTTTTTTATGGGCAAACCCATGATAAGGAACTTGCAGCAGCGGAAAAAATAGGGGAATATTATGGTGTTACTGTCAAAAAGCTGAATCTTGCGCTGGTTTTTGCAGATTCCAATTGTGCACTTTTATCTGGTTCTGCTAATGAAATTCCGAAAGAAAGCTATGCGGACCAGCTGGCTCATACAGAGGGTAAGCCAGTGTCTACATATGTCCCTTTCCGGAATGGGCTTTTTCTTGCATCTGCATCAAGTATTGCGCTGTCACATGGATGTGAGGTAATCTATTACGGAGCACACAGCGATGATGCAGCAGGTAATGCTTACCCTGATTGCAGCGATGCATTTAATGCTGCCATGAACCGTGCTGTTTATTTAGGAAGCGGGCAGCAACTGAGGATTGAAGCTCCATTTGTTAAAATGAATAAAGCACAAATTATAAAAAAGGGGCTTATTATTGGAGTTCCATATGGATTAACATGGAGCTGCTATGAGGGTGGAGAAATGCCATGTGGTGTTTGTGGTACATGCCGTGACCGTGCTGCGGCATTTGCAGCAAACGGAATAGAAGATCCAGCAATGAAAGGAAAGACATATGAACGGAAGAAATGATTATGAGAAAGGAAACATAACTTTGCTTGGAAACCAGCATACACAATATGCGTCAGATTATACTCCATGTATTCTTGAGACATTTCCCAACAAGCATCCTGGCCGTGACTATTTTGTTAAGTTTAACTGCCCTGAGTTTACCAGTCTTTGCCCAATTACAGGGCAGCCAGATTTTGCAACGTTATATATTTCCTATGTCCCAAGAGAACTTATGGTTGAGAGTAAATCATTAAAGCTGTATTTATTTAGTTTCCGGAATCATGGAGATTTTCACGAGGATTGCGTTAATATAATTATGAATGACCTGGTACAGCTTATGTCACCTGCTTATATTGAGGTGTGGGGAAAGTTTCTGCCAAGGGGCGGTATTTCCATTGATCCATACTGTAATTATGGCAGGCCAGGAACAAAGTGGGAACAAGTTGCCTGGGAACGGCTGACACACCATGACCTTTATCCAGAAACAGTAAACAACAGATAAAATGGATTGGAAATAAATATATCATTAAAAACTGTTAAATTAAGATAGACAAGATATAATAGTTTTTTATACTGGGCAGGCTGGTCTGTGTTTTTATTTTGCTAATTCCTTTTAAACAGCAAAAAAGCGGGCAGAGTTTTTACTTTTATCTACTTAAGACATATCTGAAAATTAAAAAATGCACAAAAGTATTGTAAATGATTTCCTATTTAAACTAATAATACGGGTAATTTCTCTGTTATATGCAAAAAAAGTGTTATTTTTTATGCATTAATTGATGTTTTTCAGCATATTGACGGAAAACAGGTATTTTTCAAACACGCCCTAGTAATAAACAGTATTTGGCAAGAATGTGAACTCTAAAAACTGTTTGGATAGAATAGTAGTACAACCAATAATTATATAACACCACTTTGTTTAATATATATTATTAATTAAATTATATATTTTTATCTAAAGCAGGCAAATTAATATTCAACTTTTTATAATTCTGTCATATAATATCAGGAATAATATAACTGGAGGGGTTATATGGCAACAGTTATGCTTGATGCCGGACATGGAGGATATGACAATGGCGCTTCATTTGAGGGAAGAAGGGAAAAGGATGATACATTAAACCTTACCCTGGCTGTTGGAAATATTCTTGAAAACAGGGGGGTAAATGTGCTTTATACAAGAACTACAGATATTTACCAGAGCCCTGCACAAAAAGCGCAGCTTGCTAATGAAAGTGATGCTGATTATTTTATATCAATCCACAGGAATTCAAGTACATCACCTAATATGTATTCAGGTGTACAGACGCTTGTGTATGAAAATAGTGGAATACCTGCTGTTTTTGCAGAAAATATAAACAAGGAACTTGAAAAAGTTGGATTTAAAAATATTGGTGTAGAAGAACGGAAGAATTTAGCAGTCCTCAGGCGTACAAAGATGCCTGCGGCGCTTGTTGAGGCAGGCTTTATAAATACTGAGGCTGATAATAATATTTTTGATTTGAAATTTCCAGAGGTAGCACAGGCAATAGCTAACGGGATAATTGATACAGTAAGTGGTGCTGATATTGAAAGAAATGAATTAAATGGCTACTGGATTGAGACTGGCTTGTTCAGGCATTATGACAATGCAAAGAACCTTGCAAAAAATATGCAGGCTGACGGGTACAACAGTGTAATAGTGCCAAATAATGAATATTACAGTGTATACCATGGTGTTTATGATGATTATGATAAAGCTGAAGCAGTAGGTAAAACTTTGTTTGGAAAAGGTTATGAAACAAGAATTGTACAAGGAAGTGTAAAGTAATAAAATAAAAGTGTGCTGATTAAAGCTAAAGTGGAAAAGATATTAACTCCCCACTTTAGCTTTATGTTTAATTAAAAGAATCTGTAATAAATTTAGAACAGCTTTCCCTTATTACAAGCTTACCTTCTAATTCCATGCGTACTATGCTTGAATGGCCGCCTTTCATACGGTCTGTTAGTAAATATAATGCAAATTTCCCCATTTCTTCTTTGGAAAGTCTTACTGTAGTAAGCATAGGCCTGCAGTTTCCAGCTTCTTCAATATCATCACTTGATATAACAGATGGTATTAAAGGAAGGTTTTTATGCCTGTTTAGTGATTTTAACATACCAATAGCAGTTATATCATTTGCACAATAAATTCCTGTAGGGCAGTTCCTGGAATTTAAGAAATTTTCCATTACTTCATATCCTTCTGCTTCTGTCTGTTTTGTTTCAATAATATATGCAGGATTTAGTTTTATGCCATTTTTCTTTAATGTTTCAGTAAAACCATGGTATCTTGCTTCATTCTGGCATTCACCTGCATAGCCTATGTTTTTATGTCCAAGGCTTATAAGATACTCCACTGCTGTAGATGCAACTTTATATCCATCACATAGAAGTTCATCAACCTCATAATTTGTAGAATTACGGTTTACTGATACAACACTTTTATATTTTGAATTAAGTTTTTTTAGTGCAATGCTGTTACACTTTCCAACTATAACAAGACCATCACATTTTCTGCCAGCTTCTTCATACATAGAATTAATTATTGAATCCAGGTTTATATTGCTGCATTTCCTGTCATCTGAAAAGACAGGCATATACCATACTTTTGACAATATACAGAAATGTTTATGTATTTCACTTTCAATTACACGCAATAATTCTGAAAAGAAAGGGTCTGTCCTTGATTCGTCCATACGCGTCATAAGTACATTAATATAATAAGTTTTATTTTCTTCTTTTGCCTTTTTCCCAAGTTTTAGACTTCTTGCTGCCTCATTTGGAGTATAATTTAATTCCATTGCAGCTTTCCATATTTTATCCCTTGTTTCCTCAGAAGAACAGCGGTAATTTGGGTTGTTAAGTACACGTGATACTGTAGATGGCGATACACCTGCCATTTGTGCTATTTTATTTATTGACATAATATGCCTCCGTATTTATAAGCTTGTGGCTGGGTTCTGTATTTAATTAGTTGTCCAAGTTTGTAAATGCGTTTTTCTGTGTGTTTAAAGAATATTTTATATGCTTTACATAAAGAATTTATTCCAGGCAGTCCATTTGTAAATGGTTCCCTCCACCTGCGGCAACCGCCTCTGCAAAGCCTGTAATATGGACATTCTTTACATTCTTCAGCCTGGTATCTGGAACTTTCTATAAATAAACCTGCTTTTTCAGAAGCAGACAGCTTATCAAAGCCGTCTTTAACATTTCCAAGTTTCCAGTTATCTGTACAATAGAAATCACATGGGTAAACACTGCCATCTCCCTCTGTTGCAAAGTAGCAATGGCAGAAACCATTCATGCCACATTGTTCAGCAGCATAACCTGCTGCCATCTGTGCAAGATTAGAAAACATACGTATATCCATATTGCTGCCTGCAATAAAGTCTGTATACCACAAGTCAAAAAATTCACATAAGAATTTACCATATAGTTCTGCATCAACAGCAAAGCCAGTGTTTTCTATGGTATCCCTGCCAGCTTCATCCATACATGGAACAATCTGTATATATTCAAATCCATGGCTTTTATAAAATTTATAAAGATAAGATGCTTTTTGTGCTGTGTCATTTGTGATAACACTTAGAATATTAAAATCTGCATTATATTGTTTAAGAAGGCTGGCAGCATGCATTACATCTTCAAATGTACCATTGTTGTCTGTTGTCTTGCGGTATTTGTCATGGATTTTCTTAGGACCATCAAGTGAAAGACCTGTAAGAAAATTGTTTTCTGCCAGGAACTCTGCCCATTCTTCATTAATAAGAGTACCATTTGTTTGTATTGTATTTTCTATATGAAGCCCTTTTGTATTGTATTTTTTC
>ERZ778514.1910-NODE-1910-length-14356-cov-4.675198_pt1 | contig 14356 bp, 11 predicted proteins | sample MGYA00510344_ERZ778514 | MGnify/ENA primary metagenome ERZ778514 (study PRJEB29527, sample SAMN07138968) | mouse gut metagenome | material: feces | host: mouse | place: China:Nanjing | collected 2016-01-25 ... | reverse complement strand
CAAAAATTACTGGAAGACGGTACTTTGTCCTCAGCCTGTACAGATAACCAATTTCGGAAGCGAGGACGGTATGCTCTACTTCACATCCGACAGGACAGGTGTAAATGAATATTACAGGCTTGACCCGGATTCAGGAGAATTGGTCCAGCTGACATCCACAAGATACGGTGCCAATGATTTTGTCTACAGCCCGTCCGGAGAATATCTCTATTACAGCGCGGAAAGGCACGGAGGCAAACTCATTGAAAAGACACCTTCAGACTCATTGCTCGAGAAAAGGGTTGATTTTGCAGACATCCATAAATACCGGGTGGCGGACAAGCTGTCATTGCAGGAGAAGAAAAGAGCTGAATCCGACACCACTTCAGCAGTATCCGAAAATTTTGAATTCACTCCTCCTGAAAGATACAGACGTTTCCCGCATCTTCTTAAAATACATTCCTGGGCACCGGTCTACTTTGACTCGGACAATCTGAAACAGCTGAGCGGTGACAGATTCTATGAAGTGCTCTCCCTCGGAGCAGCGGCAATAAGCCAGAACGATCTTGATAATGCAATAGCGAGTTTCGGATATTCCGCACACAAGGATCCGTACAACTACAGCAGGTGGAGACATTCAGGACATATCAAATTCACCTATACGGGATGGTATCCTGTAATAGAACTTGCACTTGACATCAATGACCGGGGAGCAAGGACCAGAAGCATCAACTACAATTACACAGGAGTCAGCCAGATCATAGGTACCCAAAAATTTGTAGACCCGGAGTACAGTTACATATCAAGCACTTCCAAAGAAAACGGACATCCTTTCATAAGCGGAAAGATAGCAGCATATATACCGTTCAACTTTTCAAAAGGAGGATGGTACCATGGACTCATTCCAAGGGTATCATATACAATAACCAATGACAGATTCAAACTCGATCCGAATACCATACTGTACAACGGTTCCGGACATACTGTTGCGGTCATTCCTTCAATATCCGACGAAATACTTGTCCAGAGCCTGAACGGTTCTGTCAGATACTATATTCAAAGACCTGTTGCGGAAGCCGGAGTATATCCGAAATGGGGCATCGGGACTGAATTCGGTGCTTCGTATGAGATAGGGCTTGAAAAATTCTTTTCACCGGTAGGATACGGATATGTGTACGGATATCTGCCCGGAATTATTCCTCAGCACGGTCTGCGCCTTACCGCAACGGTCCAGTCAAGGTTCAATACGGAGTCCATATCCGGACTGTATGCAGCACCCACAGTTCCGCGCGGATTCAGAGACAACGGTCATCTCATATCATACATATCAAACGTCTACAGTACTCAGACCAGGATGACAGCCGACTATGCCATACCGATCTATATAGGTGATATTTCATTGGGGTCATTCTTATATATCAAAAGGATTGTACTGACACCCCATTTTGACTATACTCTTCTGGGGACACACAGTAGAACAGGGCTGTATTCAACAGGAGCTTCATTGACTATAAATTTCAGCAGTCTGTTCTGGCTCAAATATTCGTTCAATATTGGTGTGGAATATTCATACAACGGAGGCAATGCGTTCAACAGTATAAAACAGAGCGGCATCCCGATGGGACGCTATTCTTTTCAACCGGTATTCAGTGTTGATTTTTAACAAAATCAACACCGAATCAATCCTAACCCCCTGAACACTGTTCAGACCCCTGAAGGGGTACTTCGCTCCTGCCCGGACCGGTCCCTCCCGGGACTGCATTGTTGATTTTCAACAAAATCAACACCGAATCCCCTACACCCTACCCTTGTATCACATTGATTATAAAATACTTACAAAACAGTATACCTTTTAAACGGCATACTGTTTTGTAAATCATTGTAAAACAACACATTACAGATGTAGGGTAACTGTTTTTTGCTTCTGCTCTCGACTTTGACTATATTTGACACAAATGAAGGGAGGGATTGATTATGGAAGGGAAAGTCTATCACGTGTTTGCAAGAGGTATCGACAAGAAAAAAGTTTTCTTTAACAGGATGGAGAACAAACGTTTTCTTTTCTACCTCAATAAATCCATAGAAAAATACAATTTATCTTTATATGCTTTTGCCCTTATGGGCAACCATTTCCATCTTTTGATAAAAGGAGAAAAAGTTCACGAAGCAATCCGTGAGCTTATAATAACATATACAGGATGGTTCTGCAGAAGACACTCTGGTCACGGTAAAGTATTTGACTATCCGGCTCATTTTGTCGAAAAACAAGTACTGAAATGGCAGATTGATACTTTGTTGTATATACTCAATAACCCTATCGTGGCACGTATGGGCAAAACTCACTATCTATATGAATTCTGCTCGTACCGTTTCCATACGAAAAACGGAAGCCGGTTAAAAGAAATTATAAATGTGGACACTTCTTTTGTCAACAGCCATTTCAAAAATCTGAAGAATCTTAAAACTGCACTGCAGACAAAACTAAAATACCAACACCTGCTGGACAACACCAACCCTTCATCTATATATTGGTGATTATATATACTGTTACAATGACGACAGGATCAAACCTGGACTTCTTCTTTTATATCGTGCACGACATATATCAGATTGGAATATTATGAATGAACGTATCATACTGCCAGTGCTTGGTGATGCATTTCTGTTTCTTGCTTTCACATTTGGGAACCATACAAAACACGAGCAGGATGGATACTTGCAATATACTGAGAATCAAACATATAAGAAAATCAACCTTGCTTTGCCACCGTTGAAATGGAGGGGCAAAGCAGGATCGGTTTCCATATATTACTGATAATGTTACACTTACAAAAAAGGACCCTGCTCGTGATTTGTATATAATCCTGAAAAAGGTTTACCGGAACACAGCAACACCTGATGATGCGCCATCCGGTACGTCTACCGCCAGAACCCTTACCTTGTAAAACATTGACTACCAAACATCTGCAAAATAGTATATCATCTAATAACACTCAACAACTTACAGACTGAGGGTATTTTCAATACCAACGTCTCCAAAAACCATTTGATGTACCACGAAAGATTTTCTATGAAGGATGAGACATATCAGCAAAAGGGACAAGGGACAGACACAAAAAGGGATTGAACAGAAAACATCAGTCAATCCCCTTTTATTCCAATTATGGAATGTATCATAAAATTTTCAAACCGTCCAGATTTCGGAGGTCACATCACCCTATAAGTTACGCAAGCAATGGTTTGACAATACCGAAGATGACGTATGATATAATCAGCGTAACAATTATATTGAAAGCCTGTGCAGTAAGGAAGACTGTCAACGGTTTCCTGTTCTCTTTGCTGAAAATCTCTTTGAACCTCGTCTCAAGGCCTATACATACGAAAGCTATACTGAACAATGTATTCTGGAAGCCTTTCGTAACTTTTCCCACAGCCTTTGCAGTCTCAGTGTCAAAGCAGAAACTGAAGACCAGAGAAGCAAGGATAAATCCTACAACAAACTTAGGGAACCTGTCCCATATCACTCCCAAAGTAGGTTTTTCCTGCTGGTTCTTGCCCTGGTAGCTCCACATAAGTGAAATGATGAATGCAGCAGCTCCCAAAAGAACATTCTGTGAAGATTTTACTATAACCGCAGTCTGTGCGGCAACATCACCGTTACCTTTATCAGCAAGTGTTCCAGCAGCGGCAACAGCTCCTGTCGTATCAATTGTTCCTCCAAGCCAGGCACCGGTAACCTCCGGAGAGAGCCCCATAAGATTACCGAGCCAAGGAAGCACATACATCATAGGTATAGCTATTATAAGCACCAGTGAAATGACGTATGAAAGCTTTTTGTTGTCTCCTTTGATGACTCCGCAGGTAGCGATCGCAGCAGAAACTCCACAGATGGACACAGCACTCGCCAGCATAGTACCCATCTCAGAATCCACCTTCATCTTCTTTGCAATCCAATATGCAAAATACCACACGGTAAACACGACTATAAGCGACTGGGCCAATCCGTAAGCTCCCGATTTCATCACTTCTCCGAAAAGAATTGTGGAGCCGAGGCAGATTATTCCTATCTTTATATAGAACTCACTCTGTACAGCGGTCTTAAGCCATTCCGGAACACGGAACAAATTGCTTATCAGAAGACCGAGAATAACGGCAAAGAACACCGATTCAAATCCGAATTCCTTTACGGCAGGAATATTTGCTATCATCTGAGCACATAGAGTCAGACCGAATATTACAAGCAATGAAGGAAAAATCCATTTAAGCGGCTTTCCAAGAAGCGCAGATGTAACATAAGTCAGCACCAGTACGAAAAGAAACATATATCCGGCTGACAACCAATCTGATAAAGACGTCAAAGTTTTTGGTATGGAAGGCATTGACTGTGGAAAGATTGCAGCAAGGGCAAGTATCGCAGCTCCTGCAAAGACTATTATCCAATCTTCAGAACCGAATTGTTTTAGCCATTTTTTCATTTTATTCAAAAGTTTAAGTGTCAGTATTGTAAAAAACGGTGCAAATATATTACAAAATCAGGCATATTCTAAACTATGAAAGAATTATCTTTGCAAAGATAAACTAATCAGATTATGTCAATTGTCACAGAAGGAAAAGCACCCTGCAGCAAATGCGGACAGCAGAACACAATAAAAGTATATAGAAGCATCAACACATCAGAAGACCCCCATCTTAAGGAAAAAGTCAAGGACGGTTCCCTGTTCCTCTGGGAATGCCCTCACTGCGGACAGGTAAACCTGGCACGGTATGAAACACTCTATCACGATCCTGAAAAGAAACTGATGGTATGGTTAGTCCCTGAAGGAGATGTATCAGAAAGTCAGATGAAGGCGATATCCAACCACACAAAAGCGATGGGAGGATATACTCTGAGACGCGTGACCGATATGGGAAGCCTTATGGAAAAGGTCCTCGTCAATGAATCCGGTCTTGATGACGTCGTGCTTGAAATGTGCAAATATGTCACAAAGATGGAGATCGCCTCAAAGATGGAAAACAATGAAAAAGCAGCATCGATAATGACTTCCCCATTCCATTTCTACAGAATATCAGGAGAAGACAACGAGAGGATTATGACATTCATGTATCCATACGAAGGCAGAATGACAGGAGCTGATGTAGGTTTCAATGTCTACGAAGACTGCCTCGGAATACTTGAGCGCAATCCGCACATAAAACCAGACGAAGGATTCGAGAAGATAGACTCGGAATGGCTCTCTTCCAAAATGAGATAAAAAAGGATGTCAGACAAATAAAAATTTCCCCGAGGATTGTACAAAAATCCTCGGGGAAATATATTCTCAACATTATTTTTAAAGCATACGCGCTCCGTCGGAAATGACAACGTCAATCACCTTAGGCTCATGACCGAATTTATCGGCAAATTCCTTTTTCGCATTCTCTATGAAACTGTCATAAAGCTCTGACTTGACGAGGTTGATGGTACATCCTCCGAAACCGCCTCCCATAATACGTGAACCTGTAACACCGTATTTTTCAGCTGTCTCAGCAAGGAAATCAAGCTCTTCGCAAGATACCTCATAGTCTTTTGACATACCCCAGTGAGTCTCATACATACGTTTTCCTACAGTATCATAGTCACCTTTGTTCAGTGCATCACATACATCAAGAACACGCTGCTCCTCACCTATCACATATCTTGCACGTTTATAATCCTCTTCCGAAATCCGGTCCTTTACAGAATCGAGCTGTTCCATAGTGGCACCACGAAGGAATTCCTGTCCCAACGCTTTGGCCACACGCTCACAGGAAGCCCTGCGGTCGTTGTAAGGAGAACCTACCAATTCGTGTTTCACACAGGAATTGAGCAACACAAGACGGTATCCGTGGCTTGCAGGATCAAACGGGAAATATTCAAACTCCATAGATCTGCAGTCAAGACGCATAAGGTTGCCGGCCTTGCCGAAAACAGAAGCGAACTGGTCCATAATACCGCATTTCACTCCACAGTAATTGTGTTCTGTGCTCTGACCTATCTTTGCCAGTTCAAATTTGTCTATACCGAGATCAAACAGACTGTTCAATGCAAAGGCGAATGTACTTTCCAATGCCGCAGAAGAGGACATTCCTGCTCCGAGAGGAACATCTCCAGCAAATACAGTATTGAATCCTGAGATTTCACCTCCCCTTTTGATGATCTCACGGCATACACCGAAGATATAACGCGCCCAGCTCTGAGAAGGAGCATCCTCCTCGTTGAGACCGAACTCCACATATTCATCAAGATCAAGTGCGAAAGCACATACCTTGTCCGTTCCGTTGAGTTTGATTTCAGCTATAATTCCCTTGTCTATAGCACCAGGGAATACGAAACCTCCGTTATAGTCAGTATGCTCTCCGATAAGATTGATCCTACCGGCAGAAGCAAAAAAATCTCCTTCAGTACCGAATAATGTTTTGAATTTTTCAGCTATTCTTGATTTCATATCAATGTTTGTTTTGTTTTTGCGACTTCAAAGTTATCAAATAGTAAAGACAAAACAACTTTTATCAGCTTTATTTGCCAATATTTTTAACTGTTGTCACTCAGTATATGCTCCGGATTTCATCGTCCGGCTTGAAATGTAAATATTATACGTTGAACAGGAAGTGCATAATGTCTCCATCCTCAACCACATACTCTTTTCCTTCTATACCGAGTTTTCCGGCGGCGCGGCAGGCAGACTCCGATTTGAGGGAAATGAAATCTTCATATTTTATGACTTCAGCACGTATGAACCCCTTCTCGAAATCCGTATGGATCACACCCGCAGCCTTAGGTGCCTTGTCCCCTTTGTTTATAGTCCACGCACGGCATTCATCCGCACCGGCAGTAAAGAATGTATGCAGATTAAGAAGAGAATATGCACTCTGGATAAGCCTCACGACTCCCGACTCCTCAAGCCCCATCTCTTCCAGAAACATCTGCCTCTCCTCGTATGTCTCAAATTCAGCTATATCAGACTCTATTTTTGCGGCAATCACAAGTATTTCAGCATTCTCATCCTTTACAGCCTCACGTACCTTCTCCACATATTCATTTCCTTTCGCCGCAGACGACTCGTCAACGTTGCATACATACATGATAGGCTTGTTGGTAAGCAGGAAAAGTTCCTTTGCAAGCTGCTGGTCTTCAGGATTGTCAAGTTCAACAGTCCTGCAGGATTTACCCTGCTCAAGTACAGCCTTATATTTCAAAAGCAGTTCAAACAGCCTTTTCGCACTCTTGTCTCCTCCTGCCTGAGCCTGTTTCTGTACTTTCGCAAGGCGGTTTTCAACCGTTTCAAGATCTTTCAGCTGAAGCTCCATATCAATGACTTCCTTATCCCTGACAGGATCCACACTGCCGTCTACGTGCACTATATTCGGATCATCGAAGCACCGCAGCACGTGAAGGATTGCATCAGTCTCACGGATATTCGCAAGAAACTGGTTGCCGAGGCCTTCTCCCCTGCTCGCTCCTTTCACAAGACCGGCTATATCCACTATTTCGACTGTTGCAGGCACCACACGCTTAGGATTGCACAGCTTTTCAAGTTCTTCAAGACGTTTGTCAGGTACTATCGTCGAACCTATATTAGGTTCTATGGTACAGAAAGGAAAATTCGCGCTCTGCGCTTTTCCTGAACTGACACAGTTGAAAAGTGTAGATTTTCCGACATTCGGAAGCCCGACTATACCGCATTTCAATGACATAATATTCTATTTTTTAATTTTACAGTATGATTTTCTGAAAGACAGGCCGCAAATTTAAGAATTTTCTCTTTTTTATATGTAATTTTTCTTTTTCTGAAGATGTTTTATAACAGAAATGACAATATTGCCACCTGTTGTGCAGACATTGAAAAATATGAAAGGAATTATATATTCAGCAATCCTGATACTGCTTCATACAGCAGCCTCAGCACAGGAAGGAAAGGAAAACATCGTGATGTTCTGGAACATTGAAAATTTCTTCGACTTCAAAGACGAAGGAAAAAACGACAGCGACAGGGAATTCTCACCGGAAGGTGAAAGGAGATGGACAGGAAGCAGATTCTATGCAAAGTGCAATGCCATAGCAAAGACAGTCTTATGGATAAAGGACATATACGGCAATATTCCGGATGTGGCAGGATTCGCGGAAGTGGAAAACCTGTTTGTATTGAAATCAATAATAAATTCCGGACCGTTGAAAAAATCAGACTACAGGATTGTACATTATGATTCATCTGACCCAAGAGGAATAGATGTCGCGCTTATATACAGGAATGACATATTTGAAAAAACAGCTTCAAAACCGTGCAGAATAACCGATTCTTCAGGCAATCCGGCAAATACCAGGGATATTCTGTGCGTAACACTGAAAAACCGAAAAACAGGACATTTGACGGCATTTATAGTAAACCATCATCCATCCAAATTCAGCGGAGCATCATCATCCAGGCCAAAGAGGGAAACGGCAATGAGACGGCTGAAAAGCATTTGTGATTCCATCAGGTCGGAACACAGAGGAATCGATATAGTAGCAATGGGAGATTTCAATGACACGCCGGACAACGGGCTTTTTTCAATATTGGAGGACAATATGACAAATATGTCTTCGGAACTGTACTGCAAAGGAGAGGGAACCATAAGATACAAAGGCAGATGGGATCTCATAGATATGTTCATAGTGTCCAATCAGCTTGCAGGACATTGCAGGATGTCAATATTGTACCCTCCTTTTCTTATGACCGCAGACAGGACATACGGAGGATTGAAACCTCTCAGGACATATTCAGGACCAAAGTACGAAGGAGGAGTCAGCGACCATTGCCCCATAATACTGAAAATCGGCCTGACTGAATAACAGCCAGGCCGACCACACATTATGTCAGAACCGTCCTTTTAGAAGAAACGTGCCCTGTTGTCCTTAACATCAGCATCATCGAGCATCACAGGCATAAGCATCTGAAGACTGTACTGTGACATCTGTGAATCACGTGTCTTTGCATCATCCTCAGTGAAGAACGCACCTGTATCGTGACCTGTCACCTTATATACATACACTCCGATATTTCCTGCAAGAGGCTTGCTTATCACGCCAGGCTCAGCCACTGAAACAGCTCCTATGAACTTAGGATCAAGTCCCTGTGAAGTAAGTGAAGCGAAAGTGATATTGTCCTTGGTGCTTACAGTGGTACCGAGAGCCTCTGCGATTGCGGACATACTTCCGAGACCTTCTATCTTTTCAGCAACCTCAGCAGCTTTCTTTTCGCCCAATTTCTCAGCATAGATGATATTTCTGATACGTGGAGCGACCTCTGCAACAGTTGCATATCCCTCTTTGTGAATATCCTTTACAGCTACGACAAAGAAATAGTTGTTGTTTACTGTGATGATATTCGAAACCTTTCCTTTCTTGGCGTCAAATGCCCATCTTGTAATCTCCTTGGTATGGTCGATAGAACCGAGACGGTCAGTACCCTCAAGCATTCTGTTTACAGGGTGAGCATAAAGACCCTCCTCAGCAACAGCATTTTTGAATGATTCGTACTTTCCTGCAGCCTTGGTAGCAAGTACATTGGCTTTTGAATAATAGTCATTGTATGTAGCCTTGCTTGCAATGATTGATTTTTCAAGTATAGCCACCTGCTTCTTCTCAATAGGAGCTGTCTTGCGAGTAACCTCAACTATATGAGTACCATACTGAGTATCAAGAGTATAAATTTCACCGGTCTTGGCAGTCATTACCGATTCCATACCAGGAATCATATAATTCTGAGTCATCCAGCCTATATCACCTCTTTCAGGAGCATTCGCATTCTGGTCAGCTGAATAGAGTGCCGCAACATTCGCAAACTTGTCAGTACCTTTCTTAAGTACAGTCACAAGGCTGTCAGCAAGAGCAACATCCTCTCCCTGAAGGAGAATATGTCTTACATACACTGAATCCGGAAGCATCTTGGTGTCCATAACCTTAGCAGCATAGAAGACATTGTCTTTCTTGTATACAGGAGAAATATCACCTGTCTTTGAACTGAAGACGAATTTGTCAATGTCAGAGAAAACAGTATTCAGTTCGCCTTTCTTGTAATAACGGTCAGAAAGCTGTCTTTCTGAATTCCTGAGAAGGAAACTCTTCATATTATCAGTCTCGGCAAACTCATCGTGAAGTCCATTCACCTCGACAGTAGCCGCTGTAACATCAGCCTCAGAAGGTTCAACCTCAAATACAACATATTCGATATCCCTGCTTGCAGCCTGCTTGTAGAAATCCTTGTGTGACTTGTAATATTTCTTTATCTCGCTGTCAGAAACGACTATTGTAGTGTCCTGTGCATACCCGAAAGGAACCATCACAAATTCAACGTCAGTAGTATTGTTGTTGTCCTCTATCTTGTTTGTCATCATAAGAGGATTGGTAAAATTGCTCTGGGTGAACAGAGAACCGTATTTTGCATAATACTGCTGAGTGTATATCGTATTCTGGATATAGTCCCAATAGATTTTGAGATTACCTGTCTCATCATCGTGCATATTCTGCACAAAGCTTACGAGCCTTTCTTTTGAGAAGTTTCCGTTTTCGTCACAGAAAACAGGATTCTGTGCAATTATAGGGGATACCATATCACCTGTGGTCAGGTTAAGCATTTCGGCCTCTCCTACCTCAATACCTGCAGCGCGTGCATTCTTGATGAAAAGATACCTGTCTACAAGAGACTGCCACGCAGCATTCCTTATCATTTCCTGCTGCTGCTCACTCTGAACGGCACCGCCGCTGATTATCTCATTGATTGTAGTAAATTCCTCTATATCATTTTGAAAGTCCTGATAAGATATGGATTTTCCGTTTATTTCTCCGACATCATATTTGGAAGACATCGAATCAGATACAGACTGGAGTGTATTCGGATCTATAATGAATGACAACAGAGCCAATGCAATGACTACTGTGATGAAGACACCGAATTTAACGCGAATTTTTTCAAGAACCGCCATCTTTTTATGTAATTTTAATTATTAGCTTGTATATTATGGGCTGCGAAGATAACAATTTTCATCCAAAACACCACTATTTTTTTAGCAGCGGACCGATAAAATTGACCGAATCAATCAAAACCTCAGTACTGTCCTGAACTATGAAGGCAAAATTGTCAAAAGGATTCAGAATGATTGAGTTTCGTGCTCTCTGGTCAGATCTCATACCGTATCCCTGCATAAATCCCTGAGGTGAATGCAGCTTGACGTAGCAGTCAGTGTAGATTTCCTCATTCTTACGATCCCAATACAGGGTATCGGTCTCCATCACTTCCTGCTTTATTATGTTCTGGACCACCACATTTCCGAACGCCTCCCAACTCTCACGCCCGTCCTTGTATTTCAGATGCCTTGCATTGTCCGATGTTATCTCTGTCTCAAGCAGATTGTCCTCATTGTATCCGAAGACAGCTATACCTTTCGGAAAGAGTTCATAAGAGACCGTATCCGCTTCATAACGTTCCATAAGTTCAGCTTCCATCCTCATCTGAAGACGTCCGTTTTCAGTCTGGACTATGAACATATCGTCTACTGTCTGCACAGGCACTGCTTCAAGGTCAAGTTTGCCTGTCGTATCAAGCTTACCTTTGCATGAATAAACTATGAAAGCAACCGCAATTGCGGTTGCTATCATCATTATAGTATTTGCTTTATTGCCCAATTCCTGTTATTTCTGGGTTCTCACTGTTGTAGTGGCCCTCATACCGTTGCAGGAAACAGTGTATGACTGACCATCCTGAAGATCATACATAAATGCCTCGGCAGTCTGAGGGAAATATGTCCTGTACTGCGCGATCAATTTGTTTGCCTCATCAGTAAGAGCACTGTCAGCAGCCTTGGCCTTGTTCATATAATCCACTGCTACCCAATAAGGTGCCCTTGTCTCGATTTCATTTCCCTTACATACTGTAGAACCCCAGATGGTACCGGCAAGCATATATGCCTTTCCTACAGTACTGTTGTCTTTGTCAAGCTGTACGGCTTTTGTCGCATAATCCAATGCTGCCATGTTCTTGCCGTTCTTGAAGCAGTATGCAGCAAGTTCAAAATAGAGGTCAGCATCCTTGTCTTCATCAGATTCAGGATAATTGATGGCTTCCTGCATAAATGACACAGCCTCATCATAATTTCCCTGTGAGTTGTAAAGCCTGTAAAGGAAGTAAGCGGAATTGTATGAAGGGTCAAGCTTATGCATTGAAGTCGCAGCATTCACGAAAAGGTCATTGTCAGTACAATCATCCGCTGTGCTCATTATTCTTACTATATTGCTTACAAGCTCAACATCCTCAGGATTGGCTTCATATCTCGGAGTGAAAAGAGCTATCAGATTATCACAGCTTGCCACTTTGCTGGAAATGAAAATATTTTCAATATCTCCCCTGAGTTTCTCTATATTCTCATTCTGCTCCATCATACCAAGATAAGACATAGCTGTCTCATACTCATTGATAACCTCTTCAGATGAAAGCACGCCATCCTTATAGAGAGCCACTGCAGCATTGAGCTGGAAAAGGAAAAGCTGAGGACGTGTCTTCTCTTTGTTGGCCTTGATAATCTGGTCGAAACCCTCATAAAGCCTCTTGTTGTCATTCTGGATATACTGGACCATATCCAATCCCTTGTTGTTGTATGCCGTAAGAGCATATTTAGGATAATACTCGGCCCTGATATCGTGAAGCATCATAAGAGTATCGACAAGAGCCTCTTTGTAGATTGAATTGTTCCTGTTTTTATTGATAAGGTTCCTTATGAGCGCGGTACCGTCCACAATCATAGTCTGATTGGCAGTAGGAGGACAAAGCCTGAAAGCATTTCTCCAGTGAGGAATCGCCTCATCATAATTTTTCTGCTTGAAATATTCCTTATAATAGGAAAGGTATTTGATACAATCAGCACTGTCAGCACCATACTTACCCTGTGCTGAAAGCACATTGCAGTTGATCATCACAAAAACTGCAGTAAAGAACAAAATAGCAAGTCTTTTCATTATTCTAAATATTTTAATTATTCATAACGAGGTTTCTGGAACCATATATCGTGGATATTGAATCCGACTACGAACATCATATATCTCTCACGTACCATACCGGATTTAAGACTTCCACGCTGTCCGAGGTCAACTCCCAATGAAATTCCGTTGTACCATCTGAACACAGGAAGAGTGACTCCCAACGTTACACCGACAGCATCAACCCTGTTGCCATAGTATCTGTAGTATGACTGGTCATAATATACTCCTGCACGATATGCGCATTTGCGGAGATAGTATCTGATGTCATTCCTGTTTGGAACAATTTCAAAACCGGCCCTTATGGACTGTGAAGCGGATGCTGTAAATCCGTGTGTATCAAATCCTGTAGCAAGAGGATTTCCTATATTGGTATTTCTCCAGTCCGACCTGAGATAATCTACCTCGACGCTCCATTTGTCACCTCCCCTCAAAGAAATACCTACACCGAGTTCATCACCGAACTTAAGCCTCTCGCCATTGTTCATGACACTGTGCGAAATAGTATCACGTATACTTGAAAGCTCAGCGTATGTATATTTGGTAGTCCTTCCCTTCATATTGGTCTTCAACCTGTATGTAGCACCCAAAGTAAGGTTGACATTATTTCCGAGAGGCTGGTCATACTGAAGACCGAACTTGCCTGTCACACCACGTACAAGTATAGTAGAGCCTGTATTGACATCCCTTATTGAAGAATCAACATAGTCCATATACGAAGATTTGTCAAGGGTTCCGAAATAGTAGAGGAACTCCGCTCCCACGGACAATCTTTTCCAGAAAGTCACTCCGGCTCCGGCAAACAGCTGATATACGCTGCCCTCACCGTAATATGTCCTGTTTATGTTATTGGTGTTTCCTATGATATCCTTGTCAGTCTCGTAACTTGAATAATTGTATCCGACATCGCTGAAAGGTGTTATACCTATCATAAACGCAGAAGACCTGTATATAGGGAAACTGATGACAAAATCAGAAATGTTGAAGATATTGTTTCCTGATCTTAGGTTCTGTCCGTCAAGCCTCTGGTTGAATATTGTATTCTTCTGTGTAAGACCGAAATCAGCCATAAAGGAAGACGAGTCTATGGCGGTTATCGCAGCCGGATTAAGATAATTTATGAATCTTTTGTTTCTCGCCGCTATACCGACGCCTCCCATACTTTTATTGTAGGCAGTACCCTGTTTGTTTATATCACCTATACCGAACACAGTATAAGGGGAATACGCACCGTACGCACTGCCGCTCTGCGCATCTGCAAACACGCACAGGCACAGCGACACCACAACAAAAATTATTTTAATCAAGCTTTTTGTCATATTTATCAGCTATTAGAGCTAACCCTATCAA
>ERZ778514.1898-NODE-1898-length-14417-cov-5.819315_pt1 | contig 14417 bp, 12 predicted proteins | sample MGYA00510344_ERZ778514 | MGnify/ENA primary metagenome ERZ778514 (study PRJEB29527, sample SAMN07138968) | mouse gut metagenome | material: feces | host: mouse | place: China:Nanjing | collected 2016-01-25 ... | reverse complement strand
CATTGTTTTTACCAATAATTTTATTAATTTAAATATTTTAAAATTTGCATTTCTAATATCACTTTTGATAGCAATAATTACTCTTTCTTTAAAATTCAGCTTAACAACATAATATATTAATTACATTTTCAGATAAAATTATTTTAATAAAGTGTATATGGAAATCATCCCTTAACAGAATGGAAGCATAATAAATGCGGGAATAATATTTCCATATACACCACACCTGCCGTACAAGATATTAATAATAATACTCTGGTACGGCAGTACATGTAATACAAACAATAGTTACGTTTATAATGTTATAAATTCCAAGTTATGTAACTTTTGTTTTAATAAACTACGTCATCCCTGTATCCATTAGTTACAGCAGCATTCTGTGATTCTATTGCTTCATATCTCTGTGCCATATCCTGCAGGTCTGTTACATGCTCATTAACCATCCTGAGCATTCTTTCAATATCATCACGCAGATTGTTAAATTTCCTTTTATAGTTATTTGCTGCTTCACCAGACCATACACATCCGCTAAGTGAATTTACTGTATTTGTCATATTATTAGTCATATTGCGGATAGTACTGCCTGTTGAATTAAACTGGTTAGCTGTTGCCCTAAGTTTAGATGTATCTACCTTTATTGTTCCTTCCATATCCATTTACCTCTCTTTCTTAATGATAAGTACGCTGCTGCGCTTTACAACGGTTCTGGGCTTCTGTTCTTTCATAATTTTTTGCAATCTCCTCCAGTGCAGCTGCATATTTCTGTATCTCATCATAGAAATTCTCCATCTGCTGTGCATCTCTTGAAAATGCACCATGGAATGTGTCATTTGCCTCACCATCCCACATTGAGTTTAATGATGATTCCTGTGACCTTAACTGGTTAATCTGTGCCCTGAATGAATTATTTGCATTCCTAAGTTCTGATGCTTTAGCTCTTAGGGATGATGGTGTTACTACAAAACTTTTTGCCATAACTTTTATCCTCCTTATGTTTTTTATATTATTAAATGCATAACACATTTAATTACGTTATATGTGCTTTATAACAATATCCAAGGCTTCCTGTTCTGCCTTATATGTATTTTCTATTATTTCTTTTATCTCTTCTGAAATTTTATAAAGATTCTTTGATATTGCCCTAAATTCTTCTGCACGCTTATCCATTTTCCCGAGATATTCTGGTGCATTGCTGCTGTCCCAGCAAGTCTTAAGCATACTATGGTAATTTATTATATCTTCTTCTAATAATCCAATTTTTCTTGCGAGGCTTTCCAATTTCTCTATTTCTGCCTTTACCTGGTCATAGTTTAACTTTATCTGGTATTGTGTCTTAGGCACCAGAACCACCTCCCCGCTATCTGATTAAACCACTATTTAATGTATCCATCTTTTCTACAGCCTGTTCTTCGCTTCTCTCATACAACCCTGCCATATTTAACATATTTCTTGGATGTTTCTTAAGACGTCCCATGATTTCATTCATATCTGTCTGTATTTCACGGAAATAACGCCTGTAAACCTCTCCTGAATTGCCTTCCCAGTAACTGCATGATGAATTTACAACAGAACCAATTCCACTAAATGCCCTCTCTATATTGGCAACTTTCTTAGAAATATCAGTAGCTTTTTCCTGTAATGCTCCTGTTGATATTTTAATATCTGGTTCTGGAACCATATGCCTCACCTTCCCTTATACATTACTTCATATCTGATATAACCCTTGCAACATGTGACTCACACTTTTCATATTTTGATTTGGCAATCCCTGCATAGCGGAATATCTTTTCCATATTAAAAACCATAAGTGTTAGTGCTGTAAGGTCTTCCATAAATATTTTCTTAAAGGTTCCACTTGCACTGCCGCCCCATATACGCCCGATATCTGCAAGGTCATCTGTAAGACCACCCAGCTCATGCTCAATCTGTGCAGTATAATTATGTATAACCTCTGCATCAGACTTTAATTTTCTTGTACTTACCTTAAAATCCTCCATAGAACCCCCTCTGCCTTTACATCTAAAATAGTAATGCCTCACTACACCCCATGCCTTCCATGGACAAATCATACCAGCATAAGACGTGAACCATCTTTAACATTTGATGTGTATAATGTTTTATGTTTCTCAAGCACTTGTTTCACATCCATGTTATATAGAAGAAATTCCTCAATATGCTCCTTTTTGCTGCTCTGCATCTTTTTAGAAATCATTTCATATATTTCCATAATAATTTTTTCTATCTCTGTATTTTCATCCAGCATAAAGTCATATGTTTCATCCACTGCTGGGATATACACATCAACAAGAATCATATGATATGTTTCTCCTTTCTGGAAACCTGCCACTTAATTACCTTCTTGCAAGTGGCACAATAATTTTCTGTGTATTATGCTTTTCATCAATATTAGTTAAAGTACCAATACCTGCCCTGTCTGCAATAGTCTGCTCTTTATATTGCATGTAGTCAAATGACAATAATGGATTATCCACAACTTTACCGCCAAAATGTATTCCTGTCTTATAATCTGCAAATAAATCAAACAGCTGGTATCCACGTACTTCTGCTGCCTTAGCCAATGCCAGCTCTGCTACAAAATAAATATTGTGCAGGCTTCCTCTTTCTATAAGGTTTTCAAGAATATCCTTTATGCCAGTCCCAGTACTGTATACCATCTTTACAAACCAGGCAATATCTGCAATAAATATAAAACAAGGCTTCTCACGGCTCATAATCCCATAGATTTCACTTTCTTCCATATCATTGCCAATCATCTGGTTTTTCAGCTTATTCCTAGTTAAAAATTCTGGTTTAAGTATATTTATAATATAAGAAGATATTTCCTGTTCCTCTTCAAGATAAGTAACATTCTCATTCTTCTTATACGTTTTCAATTCTTTTCCTGGACTGTCAATTATACAAACCATGCTTCTCTTATCAAGTACTGACTGTATAAACACCTTCATAAAGTTTGTCTTTCCACTGTGTGGTGAACCACATACAAGATAGCAGTAAAACATATTAAGTGGAATTCCATATATACTTGCACTTGCCATATCATAGCCCACAGCTACATAGTCTTTATTTGAAACCATATCTTTATAGCTGTCATTATTTGTAAATACAGACCATATTGGCTTATCTGGTATCTCTGGTATTTCCTTCGCTGCCTTGCCCTTCCAGCTGTCTTTCATTCTCTGGCATTCTTCACTAATCTTTTCCATACGTTCATAGTTATTTTCTGCCTTTACTGCAAGTGCTGTCTGGTATTCCAGGATTCTTGTACCATAATAAGCAAGTCCTCTTCCCTTAATACCACTTTCAGGAAGTACATCTATCTGCATACTGTGAAGAAGTTCTCCATATGCAAACTTATCCTGCAACGATAAACAAAGCACTGTTTCAATATTTTCACCAACACGGTTTGAAATATCTGTATATCCAAAGCCTGCACCAGTAACTACTAAGAATATGCCTAAACTTATTCCCTCTTTTGAAATCTGTATAATCTGCTCTTCATATGTTTCCTCTGTCTTTTCTTTAAATGAAGCATAATTATCAATAAATATAATAATTGCGGGAATAACTACACCATTTAATTGCACATACTGTTTGTAATTTCCTCCACGGAATAAAACTTTGCGTTCTTCCATAATCTTATCTAGCATATTGAAAAACTTGCCAATTTTCTCTATGTCATTCTCATACATTACACCACCAACCTGTGGTGCGTCTTCAAATGAAGCCATCATTTTGCTGCTGAAATCTATTGCATAAATATTAATATATTCTGGTGAAAACTTTTCTACCAGTGCATATGTCATAGTCTGCAACATTGTACTTTTTCCTGAAACAATATTGCCACATACAGCAATATGCCCTTGTACTGCAAAATCAATTTCTAATGGCATCTGGCTCTGGTTAGCTGGGTCATCCATACGCCCTGTCACTATGCTTAAACTCCAGTCCCCTGAAATTTCTTTCCAGCTTCCATCCTCCATAAAACTGTTTGTAGTAAACTCTTTAAATTCATCCAGATAAACCTGTTTGCCAAGCAACGGCATCCAAAGCTCAATTTTATTAATATAACCATTTTTCTTTGCCACTACTGCCAGGTACTCTTTAGTTACATCAAGCTGTGTCTTCTCTTTTGCTTGCGGAAGCTTTTTTCCATATTTTACAGAAAGATTTACTACAAGTTCTGGCAATGGTACTGGGCTTTTTTTGCTTACAGCTTCCATAAAAATACTTATAAAATCACGCAGCCTTGCTGTATTGTATTCATTCTCTGCATAATCAATTTTATTTTTCTCTAATATCTTATAAAGCATAGCAGACATAAGATTAAGTCTTCCAGATGCACTGGAACATTCACGTATCTCGTCCATATGTTCTTTAACAAGAGTACCCATACATTTACATAAAGTTTCAATCCATATAGTTTCTGCATGCTGCTTCTGTGATAATTTAACAGAATTTCCTGTCAGATCTACCTTTCCAGGCATTGTAACCAGTTTGGCAATTTCTTTGCTTCCTGAAACCATATTTTCATCAAATACAGCCCCGCTAAAACCAGACTGGAACATCTCATATACTTCATCATTACCAACCTGCAGATACCCACGTCCAGCTTGTGTAATATATGCTGCATCTGTTTTATGAAGCATATCTTTACTGTCCTGCTGGTCTTGTACACGCAGGCATATCCTGAATTTTGAATTACTCCATATATTGTCATCAACAGTTCCACTTGGCTTCTGTGTAGCAAGTATTAAATGTACACCAAGGCTTCTTCCTACCTGTGCTACACTTATCAGTTCCCTCATAAACTCTGGTTCTTCCCTCTTTAACTCTGCAAATTCATCAATAATTATAAAAAGATGTGGTACTGGTGTACGTGCTTCCCCATTTTTATAAAGCTTGGTATAAAGATTAATATTGTTGACACCATGTTCTGTAAATACACGTTGTCTGCGCCTGTTTTCACTTTTAATTGAAATCATCGCCCTCTTAACCTGGTTACCAGAAAGGTTTGAAATCTGTCCAATCATATGTGGTAACCCTTCAAAAAGGTTTGCCATCCCACCGCCTTTATAATCAATAATAAAGAACCCAACATCATCAGGACTGTAGTTTACTGCCAATGATAATATATAAGTCTGCAATGTTTCACTCTTTCCAGAACCTGTTGTTCCTGCTACAAGTCCATGCGGGCCATGGTATTTCTCATGTACATCCAGGTAACAGGCAGCACTGCCTGCCCTCTGTCCCAGTATTCCCTTAATATTTTCATATGTCCTGCTTTTTGCCCACATCTCTGCTACAGGATATTCCTCAATTCTGTCTATTCCAAGCATATCAAAGAATGTAATTGTATTTGGAATTTCACCACCTTCTTCTATTTCTGCTATATGGAGTGATGCAAGATGTCTTGCAAACCTTTCCAGTTCATTTCCATATATTTCATCAAAAACTATCTTCTGCCTGTTTTCTTTTCCTTCATATACATCATACATTCCGCAAAATGAACTTGTATTTTCAATAATATACTCACATCCATTTGGAAGTTCCTCCTGGTGGTCTGTAAGAAGAATTGTTGTAAGCCCGTATTTTTTATCACAACTAAGCGCATATTTAGTAAAAAGTTCACCTTCAAGCATTGATATATCTGAAATAAATATTACATAATATGGTTTAACAAATCTTTCTTTATTTGTTTCTTCCTCTTCACGGCTGCGGAATATTTTAACCAGTTCATAAAATACCTCACTCGCTTCTTCACGTGAAGAAGCTACATAACGTGTCTGTTTATCTTCAGACCAGACATGAGGAAACCATTTTGCAAACTGAAACTTACCATAATCTGCTGATGAAGCATTGTCGTATATATATCCCAGCTTAACATCTGTATAACAGTTATTTGCTGCAAGCTGCACGGACAGAAGTTTAGCAACTTCAACAGCTTTAACCTTATTATCACCACCTACTATACCTATAAGGTTCTTTTCAAAAAGGTCTACAGTAACAGGTACATTATACAATGTTTCATAGTTCTTCTTGATGAACTCTGGCTTTTCAGAAAGTTCATCTCTGTATAAAGAAAACTGTTTCTTTGGTATATCCATTTCAAACTGGAAAGGCAGTTCACCAAGACCCAGCCTTTGTTTTAAGAAATCATCATGTGTATGGTTACGGTTCCATAAAATACCTTTACCCTCATCATACTCCAGGCAGACTGTTGCAGCAGGATATGTTTCTTCCAGTCTTCTGTATGTTTCCTGGTATTTTTCTTTTACTTCATCCCCCTTTTCAATTAAATATTTGCTATATGCATTAAAACGGTAATCTTCTTCTTCCTTATCTGTCTTCTGCTGGTAACGGATATTTAACATAGTCCACAGCACACTTACACCAGCAGATGCAAGTGCCATAACAAGCCCTGAATACATATAGAGTGCTGAACGTCCTCCTGTATTACCTGACGAATAAATCATCATTGCACATCCAAGTATCATTGGCAGTGCCATTGTAAGTGAAGGTCCTGCTATCATATAAAATGGCTGTTTCTTTGCCTGGTTCTTCTCTGGCGGGGCTTCAATCTCAATACATCCTGTATCCAGTTTCTCATAATTCCTTGGTGCCCTGTGATACATTGTCTGTCCCTCAGATGTCTGGTTGTCAGAACCAAGAAGTACAGTTGCTTCTCTATCAAAAACATAAGGGACAAGAATATTATTATTGACAACAACATTCTCCGAAACGTCAACTGCCAGCATATCCCCAAGATATACAATATGAAGCCCCATAATATTTATATAAGCTCCAAATTCAAGCATCTCACTGTCATTTACCTGCCTTGAATTTACATAGACCCCATTAGGGCTGGTATTTTCAATAACATATCCATCTGGCTGTTTCACAAGTTTTGCATGGTTTCTTGAAACCATTCCCAGATAGTCATAACATATATCATTCTGCAAATCTTTTCCTATTGTGACAAGATTTGCACCATGCAGCACAAATTTTTTATATACATTAAAAACTGATTCTACTTGTTTTACAATAACTGAAATCTCATCATTGTACATAGAATGTACCATAAGTACATCTTTGTCCTGTAAAGGCTGCTTATCATATAAAGCATTATTTTTTATAACACTATATCCAAAACCCTTCCTTATACACCACTCTCCATTTAAAATTTCTAGTTTAAGTACAAGGTCCTGTGCTATATGGAAATAGTCTTTGCGTAATGTAACCTCATAATCTGAGTTGTTAATTGAAGGTAAAATATACTCCTTAAATGCTGCTTCTGTATAAACAGACAATACTATAGCCATATTATTTTACCTCCTTCCCATATTCATAAGGGACTGTTTAAGCTTTCTCTCTTGTTCCTGCACAGCGGCTTTTTCATTGTCAAGCTTTGCTGCTTTTTTCTGTTTACCCAGAAATATATCTAAACCTCCAAAAATTAAAATGCCTGCTGCTTCGTATACAACAACCATCAAATCAGATGTAAGCATTTTTATCACTGAGTCCATATATGTATCTCTCTTTCCTGTATTTTATTTTTCTGTATTAATTAATAAGGCTCCATGTTGCACCATCATCCTTTTTTGGCTTTGGTGCTGGTTTTGGCTTTGGTGCTGCTGGTTTCTTCGTTGCTGCTGGTGGTTTATAAGAAGAACCACTGCCTGATGATGAACTACTGCTACTATATGAGCTGCTGCCGCTGCTGCCACTGCTGCCTGGTTGACTGCTGCTGCTTGTATATGTACTTGTCTGTGGTGCCTTTGTTGGTACTGGTTTAGCTCCTTTGCTTACTGTAATAGTAACAACTGTGCCCCTTTCAACCTTTTTTCCTTTTGTTATGCTTTGTCTTATTACAGTACCTAATGGGAAGTGTTTACTATATTCCCTTTCAATTTTATATTTAAGTTTATTTGATTTAAGAAGCTTCTTAGCCTTTTCTAATTTAATCCCTTTAGTTCTTGGCACAACTGAAGGTTTCTGTCCTTTACTTACAATAAGCCCTATACTGCTGCCCATCTCTGCTTCTGTCCCATTTGGAACATCCTGGCTTATAACAGCCCCCTTCTTTACAATGTCCGAAAATTCTTCTTTAATATTTACCAAAAGTTTATATTCACTTGCCCTTTGTTCTGCTTCATCCTGTGAAAGGTTTTCAAAATCTGGAATCAGTATTGTTTGTATCTCTTCTTCCGGTTTCTCTATAACTTCTCTGCCTTTACTTACGGCAACCTCTATAACTGTTCCCTGTTTTGTTTCTTCACCTTCTTTAAGGCTTTGTGACATAATCTGCCCACTGTCTGCTGTATCTGAATACTTCTCTTCTACTATCTTTAAAACCATTCCATCTGCATTAAGTGTCTCTTCTGCCTTTTCTACTGACATCCCCTCAAGGTTTGGAACTTTTGCAGAGGGCTCTTTACCTGAAAGTGCTACAATCCCTATTATTGCTGCTGCCATTATTACCACTGCTCCAGGAATAATAAACTTTAAAGCAGGTTTAAACGCCTTGTTTTGTTGTATTTCCTGTGAGCTGGTATTGCTAAAAGGAATATCGTTTTTTTCAGCAGCACCAGATATAACCTGGCTGTTGTTTTCTTTATTACTGATAAGACTGTTGCCACTGATATCTATATTATGGCTGTTTGGCTTAATCTCTTCCATTCCAGCATCCGCTGCTGCCTTGGCAATGGTCTCTTGTGCAGGCATGTTCTTAGCTTTGGAAACACTTCCAGCAGCAGAAACATTGCCAGCTTGTGAAACACCTCCCTGTGTCCCTCCGTTAAACAGGTAATATGTCCTGTCCTCTGGTTCTTCTGGTGTCTCCTGGACCTGTTTCTGTGTACTTCTGTTAGTTTCATCCAGAATATAATCTGCTTTTTTATTTTCTAATGTATCCCCTGCTGGATAAATCAGCTTTCTTTCTGAATCTGAATACAGAATCTCTTCAAGTGCCTGGCGCATAATACCTGCACTTTCATAACGTTCACTCGGATTATAAGCACATGCTTTTAACACAATTTCTGCAAGTCTTCCACTAGCATTACATGGCTTTGGCATACGCTGTCCGCTGATACGCATAATATTTGCCTTTTCTTTATCTGAATAACGGATTGGCTGGGACGCAGGCGGCATAAACGGAGAACGGTTATTATTTAAAAACCGGTATAATACAATTCCAAGAGAATATATATCAACAGTTGAATTATACTCAAGCCCCTTATATACTTCTGGTGCCATATATGTAAATGTACCTTTTTTAGACAGTCCTGATGATGTCTTTTCCAGCTGTCTTGCAATTCCAAAATCACCAAGTTTATATGTGCCAATATCTGACACAAATATATTTTCTGGCTTTATATCACGGTGTATAATATTATATTTCTGGCATACTTCAAGTGCCTGGCATATATCAATGCCTATCTGTATAACATCCCTGACCGTCATTTTATGCTGTTTAATATAACTAAATAACGGGGTCAGAAGTTCCATACGGATATAGATATTCCAGCCAAAACCATCTCTTCTTTTTTCCACAGAATGGTCTTCATAACTGACTATATTAGAATTCCCTTTTAACTTTGACATCAGGGCAAATTCCTCAACAATATCCTCAACTACACTTTGGAAATATTGTGTTACATTCTGTTCTGACATACCGTCATTACGTACAGCATCTACTTCTGACTGGTTCTGTGGCACTTCAATAACTTTAAGCGCAGCATCATATACATGTCCAAAATCCTGTCTTGAAATCTTATATACCCTGCCAAATGCACCCTCACCTATACACCCGTCAACATTCCAGTCCCTGTAAGTCTTCATTTCCATATGTAACACCTCGCCTTAAATAATCTTAATATTAACCAAAACAGGATAATAACAATAAGGTAATATTGTCCCTTCCTCCTGCTTTAAGCGCCATTTCCCTTAACTGTTGTGCTTTCTGCATTATATTGCATGGACTTCCTAATACTTCTTGTATGTTTTTATCAGAAACCATCCCTGACAGCCCGTCACTGCATAACAGGTATATATCCCCGGCGTACAGGCTTGACATACCTGATATATATGGTTCCAAAAGAAAATCTTCTTCTGAAACACCTAAATGCTGTGTAAGTACATCTTTCATCTCTGGTATACTGTCTTCCTCTTCCTGCATTAAGCCAAGCTCTTTACGCATCCTTTGCAAACTGCCACGTTCTGTATGGTCAATGGAAAGCTGTTCTAATGAACTGCCCCTGTATAGATATGCCCTGCTGTCACCTACATTTGCCACCTGCGCAAAACCTGCCTGTATACTTAGTACTACTGCTGTACTTCCCATATTTGCCTGTTTCTTTTCCATTTCGATGCACAGCGCTGCATTCATATAGAGAATTGCTTCTTCACCAGAAAATATTCTTTCTTTGGCTGTTATTTCTTCAAAATACTTTCCAAGGTTCTCTGCTGCAGTAAGTGAAGCTGTCTCTCCACAGTCTGCACCACCCATTCCATCAAATACAGCAAATACAGAAAGCTTTCCAGCGTCCCCTTTTTCGTCAAAAATATAAACTGGCATAGATACATCTTTTTTGTATATGCCATTACAAAAAAAATTGTCCTCATTATTCGTTCTTACATTTCCAATATCTGTTAATGCATATGCTTCATATTTTAACATCAGCCGCCTGCCCCTTTTTTAACCAGGCATATACTGCCCTTTTGTTTTTATATGGATTATATATTAATTTCTACAAATTGTGTGGCTTATGGTTATTAAACGTGTATATTTGGTTATTAAATGTATAATTATTTATTTAACTTTAACCTTGCTCCACTTGCCATAGTATACGTTTTTGTCTATATTTTTATAAGAACGTATCTTCATATAATATATCTTGCCACTTACAATATTATCTATTGTTAATAAACCCTTGTTTTTTTTAACAGATGTACTCTGTTTCATTTTAAAGCTTTTGTTTTTATCAATATAGACTTCATAGCCAGAAATATTTTTTTGCTTTTTCCATTCATACTGGATTTTACCACGTGATGGTGAGAATGCCTTTTTTATTGATACAGCCTCAGGAATAACTGTAATTGTAATTCTTTTGGATGCACTTTTATATTCATTAGTTTCCTGTGCATTGATAATAATACTTGTTTCTCCATATCCTGTTATATATACCTTGCCATTACTATCAACATAAGCAACTTCCTGGTTAACTGATGAATATTCCAACATTCCATTACCACTTGTCACTGCATTTAAATAAAAATTTTTACATCCATATACTTTTGTAACAGATTTTGCTTGTATATTCTGTTCCTTTTTTAATTCAAATGGAATATAAATATTGATATTAAAAGTCTTTGTTGTCTTTGTACCTGTCTTATTTGAAATTACTGTAAAGCCTGCTTTACCACCTTGTTTTGCATCTGAGCCAGGATTTACAACTACAGAAGCATATTTAATCCCATCTATTGTATATAAATCACCTGCGCTGGATACACTGTCTACAAGCATTGGATTGTCTACAATAAATGTAAGTTTTTCTGGGTCATACTTCTCTGTATCACACACATTTCCATTCTGGTCTTTTGTTATATATAAAAGATGCCATGTATCTTTTGCAAAATCTGAAGGAAGTGATACTTCTATCTTTTTTCTATTACTCCTGCTGTTTACAAATCCCACCATTTCAACTTCATCTATAGCTTGTACCATTCCAATCACAAAAGTTCCATTAACAGATTCACCATTTTTTACATCAACACCCACTATATAAACCTTTGTACCATATGTATATGTTTCTTCACTATCTTTGTTCTTTTTTATAGTAATCCTGCCTGATGATGTATCAACATCTACTATAACAGAATCTGAAACAGACCAGGAAATATTGACAGATTCTCTTACCGAATTGCCATATTTGCCAATTACATCATAATATATGTATGCTTCTGTTTTATCTTCATTTGTATAGGCTATTTCATCCACTCCTGTAAAGACAATCTCCGTTCCATCTGCCGCCTGTGCATATACTACAAAGTTTGCAACACATGAAAAAAAAAGTAAAATTATAGCACATACCATAAATATACAGTTATGGATTTTCATATTTTTCTCTCTGTCCAAAACACTTCCTCCTTATATTTTTTAAGTTCTATACTGCTAAGGCTATATATTGCTTTTTAAGCCTTACAGATTTGACGGTTATTAAATGTATAATTATTTAACTTTAACCTTTCTAACCTTACTCCACTTGCCATAACACTTCTTTTTGCCTATATTTTTATAAGCACGTATCTTCATATAATAGGTCTTACCACTTAAAGCGTTATTTATTTTTAATGAAACCCTGTCTTTTGTAACCGATGTACTTTGTTTCATTTTGAAGCTTTTATTTGTATCAATATAGATTTCATAGCCAGAAATAGTTTTATGCTTTTTCCATTCATACTGGATTTCACCACGTGATGGTGAAACTGCTTTTTTAATTAATACAGCTTTAGGGATAACTGTAATTGTAATTTTACTGGCAGCACTGTTATACTCATTAGTTTCCTGTGCACTAATAGCAACGCTTGTTTCCCCGCATCCTTTTACTGACACTTTGCCTGTACTGTCAACAGAAGCAACTTTTTTGTTACTTGATGAATATGACAATATTCCATTACCACTTGTCACTGCTCCTAAATAAAAACTCTTACATCCATATACTTTTGTAAAAGATTCTGCCTTTATTTCCTGTTCCCGTTTTGAAACAGAAGGAAACGAAGGATTTGTGTTATTTGCCCCTGGTACTGTACTTTGTATAAGCTCAACAGAAATATGTTTGTCTGCTGCATACCTTTCAGCATATGAACCTTCTACAACATATATTGTTAATGTGTTTGGTACCCCTTCAAATACCTGGTCTCCAATATTTGAAACACTTTCTGGTATTGTAATGCTTGTCAATGCAGTACATCTGCTAAATGCACGGTTTCCAATACTTTTTACACTATTTGGCAAAACTATGCTTTTCAAAGAACTGCACCCATAAAATGCGCATGCATTAATATCTGTAACAGAATCTGGTATTATAATACTCTCTATACTTGAACATGCATCAAACATAAACCCGCTTATACATGTTATATTTTTAGGCAGGACTACTTTTGACAGATTAATACATCCATTAAATGCAAGTTCCCCAATTTCCATAATGTTATCTGGTATAGTTATACTATACAAACTTTCACATTTCTCAAATGCCTGTTTGCCTATTGCTGATACAACCATTCCTTCAATTTTGCCAGGAATTGCAACAACTGCCTGGTCTCCTATATATTTAGTAATAGTAACATGTCCATCTACGCCTGCTAAATATTCCCACATACCATCACTGCTTTTTAACGGCTTATTTGCCGCTGCAGCTGCCCTTACAACAATACTTATAGAACACACACAACAAAGCAATATTACAGTATATACCAATAATTTACATTTACCATATTTAATATTCTTTTCTTTTTTCAAAACATTTCCTCCTTTTATATTCTGTTTAATTTATAGTTTTATTTAAACCTTAATATTACCAAGCATTATATCTTACTTTTTAATCCTTGTGTCCTGAATGGTAATAAAGTGTGCTTATTTGGTTATAAACTGCAAAATTTTATTTATAAAACCTGTTGTTTTTTACCAGTAAACTATTTAAAATGTATTATGTATCTGCGTAATACAACTTTTTACTACAATTCATTCCAGCGCAGAAGTGAGGTTAAAAATGAAAAAGAATATACTACTATTAGAAGATGATGCCATACAGGCAAAAGCACTTAAACAAATGATTAACAACTATTCAGCAAACATTGAAGTTTACTATGCAATGAACCTTGAACAGGCAGATAACCTTTTAAAAAAAGAAATTATATTTAATGCATTCTTTCTTGATATTTCCCTGGACAATAAAAATGCTGACCATGCAGGGCTTTCACTTGCACGCCAGATACGTTCTGTTACACGCTACCAGCACACACCATTTGTATTTATTACAGCGTTTCCAGAACATATTTATTCTGCTGTAAACCAGTTACACTGTTTTGCTTACCTTGTTAAACCTTATTCTGAAAAGGAACTGCATAAACAATTAGCATGCCTTTTTGAACCTAAACACACTATTTTATTAAAAACTTCCGAAAACATACATATACGGCTATCTTTAGACGCCTTGCAATATGTAAATTCAAACGGGCGCTATTTAACATATGTGACTGCATCATCTAAATACCACTCAAGACAGTACACATTAAAAAAACTTATAAATATATTGCCAGATGGATTTATACGGTGCCACCGCTCATATATAATCAACCAGGCATTTGTTAAAAATTTTGACTTTGTAAACCATTTT
>ERZ778514.1893-NODE-1893-length-14434-cov-4.958620_pt1 | contig 14434 bp, 9 predicted proteins | sample MGYA00510344_ERZ778514 | MGnify/ENA primary metagenome ERZ778514 (study PRJEB29527, sample SAMN07138968) | mouse gut metagenome | material: feces | host: mouse | place: China:Nanjing | collected 2016-01-25 ... | reverse complement strand
GGACCGTCGACACGAATCTAGTTGTGATAGTTGGTGGGGATGTGATGTCTATAAGGAAAATACATACATGATGAGTGGGCTCCGCAAGAAACATTGTAAGGAAAAAAACGATGTAATTTTACATACTCTGTTGTGCTTTTCGTATATTTGCAACGAAATCTGATGCCGTTGACATCACTAACCTTTTAATATTACACAATTTATGAAACCAACTTTATTCTTATTGGCAGCCGGTATGGGTAGCCGTTACGGTGGCTTGAAACAATTGGACGGTCTGGGTCCTAATGGCGAAACTATTATGGATTATTCTATCTATGATGCCATCAATGCCGGATTTGGCAAACTTGTATTTGTAATCCGCAAAGATTTTGAGCAAGATTTCCGTGATAAAATTATTTCCAAATACGAAGGTCACATTCCTTGCGAACTGGTATTTCAATCAATCGACGATCTTCCGGAAGGCTTTACTTGCCCGGCAGACCGTACCAAACCTTGGGGGACTAACCATGCAGTGATGATGGGCGCTGATGTGATTAAGGAACCGTTTGCAGTAATCAACTGCGATGACTTCTATGGTCGCGATTCTTTCCAGGTAATGGGTAAATTCCTTTCCGCTCTTCCTGAAAATTCAAAGAACATTTATTCGATGGTAGGTTTCCGTGTAGGAAATACATTGAGTGAAAGCGGTACGGTATCTCGCGGTATCTGTAGTACCGACACTAAAGGATTGTTGACATCTGTAGTAGAACGTACAAAAATCCAACGTATGGACGGTGAAGTGAAGTACATTGATGACAATGGCGAATGGACAGCTACTCCTGACACTACTCCGGTTAGTATGAATTTCTGGGGATTCACTCCTGATTACTTCGCTTACAGCCAGGAATTCTTCAAGGCTTTCCTTAGCGATCCGAAGAATATGGAAAATCTGAAGAGCGAGTTCTTCATCCCATTGATGGTAGATAAATTGATTAATGACGGAACTGCAACGGTTGAGGTGCTGGATACTACCAGCAAGTGGTTCGGTGTGACTTATCCGGAAGACCGTCAGAGCGTAGTAGACAAGATTCAGGCATTGGTTGATGCCGGTGAATATCCTGCCAAGTTGTTCTAAAGAAGAGCTATTGATTAAGATAGAGAGCAGTCATTCATAAGAATGACTGCTTTTTTGTTTTTCATAACGTATCATACTAAGTAGTATCTAATAAATATTCAGTATCTTTGCGGTCCAAAATGTTATAAATCAGAAGCAGAAGTGATTTCAGTAGAAGGATTATCAGTAGAATTTAATGCGACGCCGCTTTTTGAAGACGTCAGCTATGTAATTAATAAGAAGGACCGCATTGCGTTGGTCGGCAAGAATGGCGCCGGCAAATCAACCATGCTGAAGATATTGGCCGGTTTGCAGTCGCCGACACACGGAGCGGTAGCTACTCCGAAAGATGTAACCATCGGATATTTGCCGCAGGTCATGATTCTTTCCGACAGCCGGACAGTGATGGGAGAGGCGGAACTGGCGTTCGAACATATATTTGAACTTCAGGCAAAACTGGAACGGATGAATCAGGAATTGGCCGAACGGACAGACTATGATTCGGAAGAATATCACCAGTTGATAGACCGTTTCACGCATGAAAACGACCGGTTCCTGATGATGGGCGGTACGAACTATCAGGCGGAAATCGAACGGACACTTCTCGGACTGGGATTCAGCCGGGAAGATTTGGAACGCCCTACTTCAGAATTCTCCGGTGGATGGCGTATGCGTATCGAATTGGCAAAATTGCTTTTACGACGCCCGGACGTGCTTCTGCTCGATGAGCCGACCAATCACCTCGATATAGAAAGTATCCAATGGCTGGAAAACTTTTTGTCTACACGTGCCAATGCTGTCGTATTAGTCAGCCACGATCGTGCGTTCCTGAATAACGTAACTACCCGTACCATCGAAATCACCTGCGGTCAGATTTACGACTACAAAGTGAAGTACGATGAGTTTGTAGTCCTGCGTAAAGAACGCCGTGAACAGCAACTCCGTGCTTACGAAAATCAGCAGAAACAAATACAGGATACGGAAGACTTTATCGAACGCTTCCGCTATAAGGCGACGAAAGCCGTACAAGTACAAAGCCGTATCAAGCAACTGGAAAAGATAGACCGCATCGAAGTGGACGAAGAAGATAATTCCGCCTTGCGTTTAAAATTCCCTCCAGCCAGCCGTAGCGGAAACTATCCCGTGATTTGCGAAGATGTGCGCAAAGCGTATGGCAGCCATGTCGTTTTCCATGATGTCAACCTGACTATCAACAGGGGAGAGAAAGTTGCTTTCGTCGGGAAGAATGGAGAAGGTAAGTCTACCTTGGTGAAATGTATCATGGATGAAATAGATTTCGAAGGTAAATTAACGATCGGACATAATGTGCAAATCGGTTATTTTGCGCAGAACCAAGCACAAATGTTGGATGAGAACCTGACTGTATTTGATACCATCGACCGTGTAGCCACAGGAGATATCCGTCTGAAGATACGTGATATACTGGGAGCTTTCATGTTTGGAGGCGAGGCTTCGGATAAAAAGGTGAAAGTCCTTTCCGGAGGAGAACGTACGCGATTGGCAATGATTAAACTTCTGCTGGAACCCGTAAACCTACTGATTCTGGACGAACCGACCAATCATCTGGATATGCGTTCGAAAGATGTTTTGAAGGAAGCTATCCGCGAATTTGACGGAACTGTGATTCTTGTCAGCCACGACCGTGATTTTTTGGATGGGCTTGCGACTAAAGTATATGAGTTTGGTGGTGGACTTGTAAAAGAACACCTTGGAGGCATCTATGAATTCTTGCAAAAGAAAAAGATAGATAGCTTGAACGAGCTTCAGAAAGGAGCAGGATTGTCGGCTTCTCCTACGGCTTCAGCTAAAGGTAATCAACCCGAAACCGTTCAGCCTTCGGAGAATAAGCTTTCTTACGAAGCCCAGAAAGAACTAAATAAGAAGATCAAGAAACTCGAACGCCAAGTGGCGGATTGCGAAGCCTCGATAGAGGAAACCGAATCCGCGATTGCTATCGTAGAAGCGAAGATGGCAACCCCCGAAGGAGCTTCGGACATGAAACTGTATGAACAACATCAGAAACTGAAGCAGCAGTTGGATGTCATTGTTGAAGAGTGGGAGCGGGTTTCGATGGAACTGGAAGAAGTGAAAGGCTAGAACTTCCTTTTAGATAGCATGATAATTCTATAATTATTATATTGAATATGAAAGTAACCAAGTATTTACCAATTCTTGCCGTATGCCTTATGACAACAGGATGTAACAGTAAGAAAGAGGCCGTGCTGACGTCCGGTATCGACCTTGCTAATCTGGATACCACGGCTATGCCGGGTACAAGTTTTTATCAATATGCCTGTGGAGGTTGGATAAAAGATCATCCGCTGACAGACGAATATTCATGTTTCGGAACATTCGACATGTTGCGCGAAAACAGCCGCGAGCAATTGAAAGCACTGATTGCCGAACTGGCTGCGAAGACAGATAACGCTCCGGGCAGTGCCGCTCAAAAAGTGGGCGACCTTTACAACATCGCAATGGATAGCGTGAAGCTGAACCAGGAAGGTGTAGCTCCGATTAAGGCTGAACTGGAAGCTATCGACGCACTCAAGGATAAGAACGAAATCTATGCATATATTGCTGAGAGCCAGAAGAAAGGCATCCGTCCTTACTTCACCATGTTTGTAAGTGCGGATGATATGAACAGTTCCATGAATATGGTGCAGACCTATCAGGGCGGTATCGGAATGGGACAGCGTGACTATTATCTGGAGGATGACGAGCAGACTAAAAATATCCGTAATAAATATCAGGAACATATCGCCAAAATGTTCCAGCTGGCAGGTTATGATGAGGCTACTGCACAGAAAGCTGTGAAAGCGGTGATGAATATCGAAACCCGCCTGGCGAAAGCCGCTCGTTCACAAGTGGAATTGCGTGACCCTCATGCCAACTATAACAAGATGGATAGGGCGACGTTGAAAAAGAACTTTCCTACTTTTGACTGGGATACTTATTTCACCGTTTCCGGTTTGAAAGATTTGGAAGAAGTAAACATTGGTCAGCCTGCTGCCATGAAGGAAGTAGCCGATGTGATTAATACCGTATCACTGGACGATCAGAAACTGTACCTCCAATGGGGATTGATAGATGCCGCCGCTTCTTACCTGAGCGACGATTTTGAAGCACAAAACTTCGACTTCTACAGCCGGACAATGTCTGGCAAGAAAGAAATGCAACCTCGCTGGAAACGTTCCGTGAGCACTGTAGATGGTGTACTTGGCGAAGTGGTAGGACAGATGTATGTAGAGAAGTACTTCCCGGCTGCCGCCAAAGAACGTATGGTTACATTGGTGAAGAACCTGCAAACTTCTTTAGGAGAACGTATCAAAGGTCTGGAATGGATGAGTGAGCCGACCAAGGAGAAAGCTTTGGAAAAACTGGCTACCTTCCATGTAAAGATAGGTTACCCGGATAAATGGAAAGATTACTCCGCACTGGAGATTAAAAACGATTCTTACTGGGCAAACATCGAACGTGCCAGCCAATGGGATTACAATGAAATGATTGCCAAAGCCGGCAAGCCGGTCGACAAGGACGAATGGCTGATGACACCGCAAACTGTCAACGCATACTATAACCCGACTACCAACGAAATCTGCTTCCCCGCAGCCATCCTGCAACCGCCATTCTTTGACATGAATGCAGATGACGCGATGAACTACGGTGCTATCGGAGTCGTTATCGGACATGAAATGACGCACGGATTCGACGATCAGGGACGTCAATATGACAAAGACGGAAACTTGAAAGACTGGTGGACGGAAGAAGACGCTAAGAAGTTTGAAGAACGGGCACAGGTGATGGTTAACTTCTTTGACAGTATCAAAGTGGCTCCGGGCGTACAGGCTAACGGTCAATTGACTTTGGGAGAAAACATTGCCGACCACGGCGGTCTGCAAGTTTCCTACCAGGCATTCAAGAACGCGACAGCTGCCGCTCCTCTCGAAACTGTTGACGGATTTACTCCCGAACAGCGTTTCTTCCTTGCCTACGCTAATGTATGGGCCGGAAATATCCGTCCGGAAGAAATTCTCCGGTTGACCAAACTCGATCCTCACTCGTTAGGCAAATGGCGTGTAGACGGTGCACTTCCTCAAATCGGAACATGGTATGAAGCATTTCATATTACCGAGCAAGACCCGATGTTCGTTCCTAAAGACAAACGTGTGTCTATCTGGTAATAGTTTTTGAATAGAAACTAGCTTTGCGAAGAAGCGTTGATTTTTCATATAGAAGAGTCAACGCTTTTTTTTATTAATTCACACCTTATTTATTACGTACGATAAACAATATTTCGTAACTTTGCACATCAAATACTTAATAAGCAATTCAATGTCAGAGTCTAAAAGAATAAAAACAGCATTGGTATCTGTATACCACAAAGAAGGTTTGGACGAAATTATTACCAAACTTCATGAAGAGGGAGTAGAGTTTCTGTCAACAGGCGGGACTCGCCAGTTTATTGAATCATTGGGATATCCCTGTAAGGCGGTGGAAGATTTGACTACTTACCCTTCTATCCTCGGTGGTCGGGTAAAGACATTACATCCGAAAATCTTCGGAGGTATCCTTTGCCGTCGCGGACTGGAACAGGATATGCAACAGATTGAGAAATATGAAATTCCCGAGATAGATTTGGTAATTGTTGACTTGTATCCGTTCGAAGCTACCGTAGCTTCCGGTGCATCTGAAGCAGACATTATTGAAAAAATCGATATAGGCGGAATCTCTCTGATTCGTGCCGCAGCCAAGAACTATAATGATGTAATCATCGTAGCTTCTCAAGCTCAATACAAACCGTTATTGGATATGTTGATGGAGCACGGTGCCACTTCTTCACTTGAAGAACGCCGCTGGATGGCCAAAGAAGCGTTTGCCGTTTCTTCCCACTACGACTCGGCTATCTTCAATTATTTCGATGCCGGCGAAGGCTCTGCTTTCCGTTGTTCGGTGAACAATCAAAAGCAACTCCGTTACGGTGAAAACCCGCATCAGAAAGGTTATTTCTACGGAAATCTGGAAGCAATGTTCGACCAGATTCACGGAAAAGAAATCTCTTATAATAATCTTCTCGACATCAACGCAGCCGTTGACTTGATTGACGAATTCGATGACCTTACTTTCGCTATCCTGAAACATAACAATGCTTGTGGTCTGGCTTCACGCCCTACCGTATTGGAAGCATGGAAAGACGCATTGGCAGGTGACCCGGTTTCTGCTTTCGGCGGCGTGCTGATTACCAACGGTGTTATCGACCAGGAAGCAGCCGAAGAAATCAACAAGATTTTCTTCGAAGTGATTATAGCACCGGATTATGATGTGGATGCACTCGAAATCCTGGGACAGAAAAAGAACCGCATCATCCTCGTCCGCAAGGAAGCCAAATTGCCGAAGAAGCAATTCCGTGCCTTGTTGAACGGCGTGTTGGTGCAGGATAAAGATACTAATATTGAAACGGTAGCCGACCTGAAAACCGTGACAGACAAAGCTCCTACTCCGGAAGAAGTGGAAGATATGTTGTTTGCCAACAAAATTGTGAAGAACAGCAAGTCCAACGCCATTGTATTGGCAAAAGGCAAACAGCTTCTTGCAAGCGGTGTAGGACAGACTTCACGTGTAGATGCATTGAAACAAGCAATTGAAAAAGCTAAATCATTTGGTTTCGACCTGAATGGTGCAGTGATGGCTTCGGATGCCTTCTTCCCCTTCCCCGACTGTGTGGAAATTGCGGATAAGGAAGGTGTTACGGCTGTTATCCAACCGGGAGGTTCGGTAAAAGACGACCTGTCATTTGCTTATTGCAATGAGCACGGTATGGCGATGGTGACTACCGGTATCCGTCATTTTAAACACTAAAAAATAAGAATTAAGAATGGGATTGTTTTCTTTTACACAAGAAATTGCGATGGACTTGGGTACAGCCAATACCATCATCATCACGAATGGAAAGATCGTGGTGGATGAGCCTTCGGTTGTAGCTTTGGACCGCCGTACTGATAAGATGATTGCCGTTGGGGAAAAGGCGAAGTTGATGCATGAAAAGACCCACGAAAACATACGCACCATCCGTCCGTTGAGGGACGGTGTAATTGCCGACTTCTATGCTTGCGAGCAGATGATGCGCGGTCTGATTAAGCGGGTGAATACCCGCAACCACTTGTTTTCACCCTCTCTCCGTATGGTGATTGGTGTTCCTTCGGGAAGTACGGAAGTCGAACTCCGTGCTGTCCGTGACTCTGCCGAACATGCCGGCGGACGTGACGTTTATCTGATTTTCGAACCGATGGCTGCGGCAATCGGTATCGGTATCGATGTGGAAGCGCCGGAAGGGAACATGATTGTTGATATAGGTGGCGGTTCAACGGAAATTGCTGTAATTTCTTTAGGCGGTATCGTATCCAACAACTCCATCCGTGTTGCCGGTGATGACCTGACCGCAGATATTCGCGAATACATGAGCCGTCAGCACAATGTGAAAGTCGGCGAGCGTATGGCGGAACGTATCAAGATAAACGTAGGGGCAGCCTTGACCGAATTGGGCGAAGGTGCTCCCGAAGATTATATCGTTCGCGGTCCGAACCGTATCACGGCTCTTCCGATGGAAGTACCCGTATGCTATCAGGAAGTGGCTCACTGTCTGGAGAAATCAATTTCGAAGATTGAAACAGCTATTCTGAGCGCATTGGAGAGCACTCCGCCCGAACTCTATGCGGATATTGTGCACAATGGTATTTATCTTTCCGGTGGCGGTGCATTGCTTCGTGGATTGGACAAGCGGTTGACTGATAAGATCAATATTCCTTTCCACATTGCGGAAGACCCTTTGCACGCTGTTGCCAAAGGTACAGGAGTTGCGTTAAAGAATGTAGACCGTTTCTCCTTCTTAATGAGATAAGTCAGGGATGAGGAATTTAATAAACTTCCTTCTGAAATACAATTACTGGTTTCTCTTTATCATATTAGAGGTAGCCAGTTTTGTTTTGTTATTTCGGTTCAACCGCTATCAGCAGAGTAGCTATTTTACTTCTGCCAATACGGTTGTGGGGGCGGTTTATGAAGTCTCGGGAGGTATTTCCTCTTATTTTCATCTGAAATCGGTCAATGAAGACTTGCTGGACCGCAACATGCTGCTTGAACAGCAAATCACAAACCTGGAGAAAGCGTTGAAAGAACGTCAGGTCGATTCGGTGACAGTCAGCAGTATCCGCCAAATGCCGCAGAATGATTACCAACTGTTTAAGGCGCATGTGATAAAGAACAGTCTGACACAGCCTGATAACTACATTACCCTTGATAAGGGTTCTTCTTCCGGCATCCGTCCCGAGATGGGAGTGGTAGACGGCAATGGTATTGTAGGTATTGTGTATGAGACATCTCCGTCCTATTCGGTCGTGATTTCTGTGTTGAACAGCAAGTCCAATATAAGTTGTAAGATAATAGGCAGTGATTACTTCGGTTATCTGAAGTGGGAGCACGGGGATTCGCGCTACGCCTATCTGAAAGACCTGCCCCGCCATGCGGAATTCAATTTGGGAGATACAGTAGTGACCAGTGGTTTCTCAACCGTATTCCCGGAGGGTATCATGGTAGGTACGGTAGATGACATGGCCGACTCCAACGACGGACTATCCTATCTGTTGAAAATCAAGCTGGCTACCGATTTCGGAAAACTCAGCGATGTGCGTGTAGTAGCCCGCAACGGCCAGGAGGAACAGATGAAACTTGAAAACAAGGCAACGAAACAATGATTATCACCTATATACATAGAATCGGATGGTTTATCGGCTTGGTACTTCTTCAGGTGCTTATCCTGAATAACGTGCATATAGCGGGATACGCTACCCCCTTTCTCTATATTTACTTTATACTGAAGTTCAGCTCCGGCACTTCACGGAATGAACTGATGCTGTGGGCTTTCTTTTTCGGACTTACCGTCGACGTATTTGCCGATACTCCGGGAATGAATGCGGCTGCCACGGTGTTGTTTGCTTTTCTGCGCCCTTCGTTGCTGCGTCTGTTTACTCCCCGTGACAACCTGGACAGCTTCATCCCTTCTTTCAAGACAATAGGAATCACTCCTTTCCTGAAATATACTACTGCAAGTGTTTTTGTGCATAGCTTGGCACTACTCTTTATTGAGTTTTTCTCGTTTTCCAGCATTTGGCTGTTGCTGTTGCGGGTGCTGCTCTGCACCATTCTGACTGTAACTTGTATTGTGGCTGTTGAAGGTATAAGGAAGTAAAGATGGCAAAAGATTATAGATTAGAGAAACGCAAATTTGTTATCGGCGGCATTGCTCTGTCCATTGTCCTGATTTATCTGGTACGGCTTTTCGTATTGCAGATTACAACGGATGACTATAAGAAGAATGCCGACAGTAATGCTTTTTTTAATAAGATACAGTATCCCTCGCGCGGAGCTATCTACGACCGTTCAGGTAAACTGCTGGTATTCAACCAGCCTGCCTATGATATTTCGATTGTCCCGAAGGAAGTCGAGAATTTGGATACGCTTGACCTGTGCCAGTCACTGAATATCACCCGTGCCCAATTCCTGAAGATTATGAGCGATATGAAAGACCGTCGCCGCAATCCGGGGTATTCCCGCTATACCAACCAGTTATTCATGTCGCAGCTTTCGGCAGAAGAATGTGGTGTCTTTCAGGAAAAGCTGTTTAAATTCCGTGGCTTTTATGTCCAGCGGCGTACAATTCGTCAATATTCCTACAATGCCGCCGCACACGCTTTGGGAGATATCGGAGAGGTTTCTGCCAAAGAAATGGAAGCGGATGAGGATGGATACTACACTCGTGGCGATTATGTCGGCAAGTTGGGGGTGGAGAAATCATATGAAAAGTATCTGCGTGGAGAGAAAGGAATTGAAATCTTGCTGCGTGATGCGCACGGCCGTATCCAAGGACATTATATGGATGGCGAATACGACCGTCCTTCCGTCCCCGGTAAGAATCTGACATTAAGCCTGGATATTGATTTGCAGATTTTGGGCGAACGTTTATTGAAGAATAAAATTGGAAGTATCGTTGCCATCGAACCGGAAACCGGTGAAATCCTCTGTCTGGTATCTTCTCCGAACTACGACCCGCATCTGATGATTGGCCGTCAGCGCGGTAAAAACCATCTGATGTTGCAGCGCGACAAGATGAAGCCTCTGCTGAACCGTGCTTTGATGGGAGTTTACCCGCCGGGGTCTACCTTTAAGACTGCACAAGGCTTGACCTTTCTGCAAGAAGGCATTATCACCGAGCAAAGTCCGACGTTTCCCTGTTCGCGTGGTTTCCATTATGGCAGGCTGACAGTAGGTTGCCATGCTCACGGAGCACCGATTCCGTTGATACCGGCTATCGCTACATCGTGCAACTCCTACTTCTGTTGGGGGCTGTTCCGTATGTTCGGCGATCGTAAATACGGCTCACCGCAAAATGCTATTACCGTTTGGAAAGACCACATGGTTTCGCAAGGATTCGGTTACAAGCTGGGAGTTGACTTGCCGGGGGAGAAACGTGGATTAATCCCAAATGCCCAATTTTATGATAAAGCCTACCGCGGACATTGGAACGGACTGACAGTAATCAGTATCTCTATCGGACAGGGAGAAATCTTGTCTACTCCTCTTCAGATAGCCAACCTGGGGGCGACGATTGCCAACAGGGGATATTTCGTCACACCGCATATCGTGAAGGAAATCCAGGATAACCAGATAGACAGCCTCTATCGTACCCCACGCTATACCACTATTGAGAAGAGACATTACGAATCGGTGGTGGAAGGTATGCGTGCCGCCGCTACGGGCGGTACTTGCCGGATGCTTTCCATGATGGTGCCGGATTTGGAAGCCTGTGGAAAAACGGGTACTGCGCAGAACCGCGGACACGACCACTCGGTATTTATGGGCTTTGCGCCGATGAACAAACCGAAGATTGCTATTGCCGTCTATGTAGAGAACGGCGGATGGGGCGCTACATACGGAGTTCCTTTCGGGGCACTGATGATGGAGCAGTATTTGAAAGGCAAGCTCTCGCCGGAGAACGAATTGAGGGCGGAAGAATTTAGTAACAGAGTGATATTATATGGTAACGAGGAACGATAGTTTGTGGAAAACGCTGGACTGGGTAACGATTTGCATTTATCTGCTCCTGATTGTCGGCGGATGGTTTAGCGTCTGCGGAGCGAGCTATGACTATGGCGAACGCGACTTCTTCGACTTCTCTACCCGTGCCGGAAGACAGTTCGTATGGATTATCTGTTCGTTCGGGTTAGGCTTCGTACTGCTGATGTTGGAAGACCGGATGTATGATATGTTCGCATACATTATATATATAGGGATGATTCTCTTGCTTATCGTCACTATCTTTATTGCGCCGGACACGAAAGGGTCGCATTCTTGGCTCGTCATGGGGCCTGTCAGTCTTCAACCCGCCGAGTTTGCCAAATTCGCCACTGCCTTGGCGTTGGCAAAATACATGAACGCCTACTCATTCAGCATCAAGAAGGAAAAGTGTGCTTTGATTCTTGGATTGCTTATTCTTCTTCCGATGATGCTGATTATCGGTCAGCGGGAAACCGGTTCCGCGTTGGTATATCTCGCCTTTTTCCTGGTGCTCTATCGGGAAGGAATGCCGGGTGTGGTACTCTTTGCCGGAGTATGCGCGGTGATTTATTTTGTGGTCGGCATCCGTTTTGACGAAGTGTTTATAGCTGATACTCCCACGCCATTGGGAGAGTTCGTCGTATTGCTCCTAGTCTTATTGTTTGCCGGAGGCATGGTATGGATATATCGTAAGAAAGCCGTGCCTACCCGCAACATCATTGGCGGAAGCCTGGGGGGATTATTAATCGCCTATCTGATATCCGAATACTGGGTACATTTCAGCTTGGTTTGGGTACAATGGGGGCTTTGTGCGGCGGCGATAGGTTACTTGATTTATCTGGCGTTAAGTGAACGGCAACGCACCTATTTTTTGATAGCCTTGTTCACCATCGGCTCCATCGGATTTCTGTATTCCAGTAACTATGTCTTTGACAATGTATTGGAACCTCATCAGCAAATCCGTATCAAGGTAGTGTTGGGCTTGGAAGAAGATTTGATAGGTGCGGGATATAATGTGAACCAATCCAAGATTGCCATCGGCTCCGGCGGGCTGACTGGAAAAGGTTTCCTGAATGGCACGCAAACCAAATTGAAGTATGTGCCCGAACAAGACACCGACTTTATCTTCTGTACGGTAGGAGAGGAGCAAGGCTTTGTCGGTTCGGCTGCCGTCCTGATAGCTTTTCTTATTCTGATTTTGCGGTTGATATTCCTGTCCGAACGACAACCCTCTACTTTCGGGCGGGTCTATGGTTACTCCGTCGTCAGCATTTTCCTCTTTCACCTGTTTATTAATGTCGGCATGGTGCTGGGATTGACCCCGGTTATCGGTATCCCGTTGCCGTTCTTCAGTTACGGTGGATCTTCTTTGTGGGGCTTTACGATATTGCTGTTTATTTTCCTGCGTTTGGATGAAGGGCGGGGAAGAAGGCTCTAGGAGAACTTTTAATTCTCTATGTGTTGTTTCTCAATCCGTATTCCTATGTCATTTATTCCTTGCAATTTCTCGTCTTTCATTCCGCTCATTACCTTAATGGTATAATTGCCCGGATGCAAAGGACGGACGGATTTGACAAATGTTTCTGTCTGATAAACGCTTCCCCATCCTTTCCCTGTCCATCTGCTTGTGGAATGGGCAAGGCTGATGGCGATAGTATCGGTATGCCACATCGTAGAATCCAACATATTCTGAGAAATGAATAAGTGCAAGTCATGATAAGGATAATCTGTCCTGTTGCGGACTTCTGCGAATAACCGGAAAACGGTAGGAAGACTATCAGTGACAGGAATAAGAAAAGAGAGTGTATCACTCTTTCCCCATCCTTCATTGGGAAGGGATTGGTAAGAGTGATACACTGTATTCTCGTTGTTACAGGCTGCTAAACAAGCAGCGAACAGACAAAATAAACTATTTCTGAGAAGGCTTTTCATTATTATTCTGCGGTTTCTCCTGATTCGGATTTCTTTCTGGTCTTTCTCCTCTCTCCGGTCTGGGACGACGTTCCTGCCCTTGTGGACGCTCGGGTCTATCCTGGTCCTGGTTCTGCTGTCTATCCAGATTCTGCTGTCTATCCTGGTTTCTGGGTCTTTCCTGATTTTGAGAACGTTCTTGGTTCTGCGGACGCTCTTGGCCTTGCGGACGTTCCGGGCGTCTGTTTTCGTTATTCCGTCCTTGATTCTGTCCCCTGTTCCGATTATTGTTATTGTTGTTTCTCGACCGGTTTTCTCTTTCCCCTCTGTTACCGTTTTCTGATGGCTGCGAGCGGTTATCGTTTTCTCGTTGAGGTTGTTGCGGACGATTCTCCCCTCCTGCTTGTTGTTGCGAGCGGTTATTATTGTTGTTATTTCCTTTTTTCTTCTTTTTGTTATTCCGGTTTCCGTTGTTGCCGCTGTCCTTATTATTCCGGCTACGGTCAAAACGGGTGACACTTTCCTGTTCAAGCAAATCCACCGGTTTCTTCGGTTCCGGCTTTCTTTCTTCTTCGACCAGGCTGTCCGGTTTCACCCCTTTTCTATTCATTGAGATAATCTCGAACGCACGTTTGCCGCTAATCGTCACCAGGTTTGCCGGGAAACTTTTATCTGTAGAATAAGAAATCTGATTGCTCAGAATATCTGCTTTGAAGAAATAGAAGGTGCCGTCCTTCGTTTCCAATTCAATTTCCTTGGAAGGCAGGCGTTTCTGAGCTTCCACATAGCAGTCCACCTCATAGTTCAGACAGCATTTCAATTTCGCACACTGTCCGGCAAGTTTCTGAGGATTCAATGAAATATCCTGATAACGGGCTGCACTGGTAGATACCGATACGAAACTCGTCATCCACGTAGCGCAGCAAAGCTCGCGTCCGCAAGGACCGATACCTCCGATACGTCCCGCTTCCTGGCGCGCACCAATCTGCTTCATTTCGATACGTACACGAAACACTTCTGCCAATACCTTAATCAGTTGACGGAAATCTACACGCTCGTCCGCAATATAATAGAAGATAGCCTTGTTGCCGTCTCCCTGATACTCCACATCTCCGATTTTCATGTTCAGGCTCAGATTCAAAGCAATCTGACGCGCACGAATCATCGTAGCATGCTCCTTACCTTTGGCTTCGTTGAATTTCTCCATATCCACCGGTTTGGCTTTCCGGTAAACACGCTTGATTTCCGTATCTGCCTTGAAGTTTGCTTTCTTCATTTGCAGCGGAACGAGCCGGCCGGTCA
>ERZ778514.1892-NODE-1892-length-14446-cov-8.079494_pt1 | contig 14446 bp, 7 predicted proteins | sample MGYA00510344_ERZ778514 | MGnify/ENA primary metagenome ERZ778514 (study PRJEB29527, sample SAMN07138968) | mouse gut metagenome | material: feces | host: mouse | place: China:Nanjing | collected 2016-01-25 ... | reverse complement strand
AAAATAGTTTAGTTAATCGCCTTCAAATCTGTCAACGCTTTTCAGGGATAGTCATAATGAGTATAACCGTGCTAATGGTGATGATTTATAATTAGATTAGGGAGTGTAAACTAAACCGTATAAGTCATTTAAATTATAGCATGGCACAGTTCTGTTTGCATGGCAATTTAGTTTACACTCCCGATATTATTACGGCATAGGGCTGAGTCCTTCCCACTCAACATTCCATTTCCCGTTGTCGGGAAAGCCGGGGTTCTTTCTTTTGCATCCGTCCCAGCCGGCGCACATCATAGCCACTGCCGTGAGCAGTCCGCCGTTTCCGGGAAGATATACGCGCAGACGCTTGTCCTGACAGTTGTGCCCGTTTACGAGATATGTGTTCGTGCGCTTGTCCATTAGCAGGGCATCGACTGCCTTGTCCGGTTCGCCGAGCCGTGCGGCGTTCATTGCTGTCATAGGATAATCCCAGCCCCATGTCTTGTTCCAGTTCCAGTTATCCAAGACCCAGTGCAGGGTGTTGCGCATACATTCTTCGTCAACAAGGCGGTTCATGGGAAGCATGCCTACGGCACCCAGCACAGCCATGTGGTCCGACGTGAAACGTATGTCGCTGTATGTGTCTGTTGCGCTTTCGGCGGCAAGATACAACCTGTCGTCATTGTAGGCGAGAGGCGACAGCCGTGTGATAAGACTGTCCCAGCCGGCATTCCGCCCCATGCCGCGCCGCTCCCTCCATGCCTGTGCCACCCGCATGGCGTAGTGCCAGTATGAAAGTTCGAACGGCGGATTGACCGTTTCATTCGCCTTGAGAGTCTCCTGTGCAGGTATTACACCTCTTAATATATAGCGGCTGTTTGCCGTGTCGGGCGTGGCGAACGAGTACATGAACTCCGCCGTCCTGTCTATCATATCCCCGTATTTGGCAAGAACCTGTCCTTTGTCTTTGGCACTGCGGTATATCAGTTCCGCAAGATATATGATGTGGGGCTGCTGCCATATAAGGAAACTGCCCACTTTAGACGGAGCCTCCGTACCCTCCGGGTCGGTCATCTTCATCCAGCGCACGCCGTCGAAGCCCTGCCTGCGGGCAATTTTCCTTGCCTTAGGCATCACCGTGCGGTACCAGCCCAGCGTGCGGTCGAGCATTTCCATGTTGTTCCACAACGCAAAATGCGCCTGATGCCACCATATCATCTCAAGGTGGAATTTGCCGAACCATGAGTTGTATGTCAGTCCCGTCTCCTGCGGCGGCGTGCTTCCGGCACACTGTATGGCGAGGAGATACCGGCTCAGCACCACGCGCCGTTCCAGTTCCCTTGCCCTCGGGTCGGTGCACCGTGAGAAATCCACGGCACCGCCTTCAGTCCAAAATCTCTTCCAACGGGCAGCAGAGAGCCTGCGCACATCATCGAAGCACGTGCCGCGCCCCACCGTACTGTCACGGCTGAATGCGCATGTGAATGAAAACCTGTCACACTTCGGCGTCAGCACAAAATAATTTCTCCCTTTCCTTGTCAGTTCTGCATCACCTTTCCACGCGACTGTCACATAATACACCGTCCCGTCCATTGTCCTCTTCAACACTGCACTTCCGTTCCCGCGCGCCACAATCTCCGTTCTGTGCCTGCCGTCCGCGTTCCAGTCGCACGCGTCGTCGCTGTGCCGTCCCGTGGGGTAGGGGAAGCGTAGGCATATTCCGGCACGTGCCTTTGAACAAATCTCTGCGCCGACCATGTCCGCGTCCGGGTGACATGCCGTCGTTACGCCGAACGCGGTGCCGCGGTATTTGAAGCTGCTTCTTATAACACCGCTCCACAGGTCGAGCCTCTGGCTTACGTCTGAGATATGGCGCAGTGCCGTGCTGCGGTCGAAGTCGAAGCCTATTATTCCGAGATGCAGCCTGTGGGGATTGGCGCGGAACCATTCCGCCGCATCCCTCGCACGCCCTTTCTCCTTGGGCTGTCCAGCATAAAGCTCCTTGTGCCCGTGTCCCAAGTCATATTCCTGCAGTGTTTCCTCCGGCGCATATCCCTGCGTGTTCTCAAAGCTGTGCCAGCCCCATTGGCTCTGCGTACCCAGCGGCACGCCGTTACGGTAGAAGTCAGGGAAAGTCTGCAACCCCGTGATGTCCGCCGTAAAGGCAAACTCACCGTTACCCACCGACAGCGAGCCGAGCGAGTCGGCAGCCACGATGTGCGGGCTGTTTCTGCTGACGAGCGCATGCCTGTCAATCCCGTTATGTCCCGCATATACGGCGGCAGAATGAAGTGCGGCAGCCACTGCCATAATCATAATCCTTCTCATCGTCCCTGTCCTTTCCCCGGTGCAATCTTGTCATACTGCTCCTCAGCCTTTATTTCCGTATACCGCGGTGCGTCAATCATTTCCACCAGTGCCCTCAGCACAGGACCCTCGCCCATGGGATCGTTCGTAAGCTGCGGGCGGTTGTAGTAATACACCACCGACGGCATTATGCCCGTCCCCGTGCAAATTCCCGTCACGTCACCCTCGCTGCTTATCTTCGTCATCAGTCCCTTCAGTCCCTGTTCCGCCACGTATATGAAGTCCGGATGCAGCCACCCGCGCTTCACGCCGCGCGCCATGCCGAATACGAACATCGCCGTTCCCGTCGTCTCCTCGAACGAGTCGTCGCGGTCGAGCAGCTGATGCCACAGTCCGCTCTTTCCCTGATACCGCGCCACGCCGCTTGCCTGCCGCCTGAAAATCTCCAGCACCCGTCCGCGCAGCGGATGTCCTTCGGGCATGCGTTCGAGGAGGTCAGCCTGCGCCATGAACATCCACCCGTTGGCACGGCTCCAGTGTGCCACGCCGTGCTCGCCGTTGTCCGTGTGCAGGCAGTGGTAGTATATCTTCTTTTCGGGGCACCACAGCAGGCTGTCATAACTTATTATCTGCCGTGCCGCATCGTCAAACCATGTGTTGTCGCCCGTCATCCCGCCCATTCTCGCGAGGAACGACACCGCCATGAAGGCATCGTCTGCCCACACCGTGTTCACGTGCGGCCATATCCGCGCTATCGTGCCGTCGGCAAGCCGCGGTTCAGCCGTGCGCAGATGTTCCGCCGTGGCACCGATATATTCGGCGAACGCCTTGTCGGGATGTCTCTTTTGCAGTTCGATGAGACTTGCGCCCATCGGACCGTTGTCGTCCAGCCGCTTGCCGCGGAATATCATGTGCCAGCTCAGTTTCCTCACGGCATACCAGCCGCCCTCCTTCAGCGCCTTGTCATACTGTCGGCGGAAGAAGTCGAGGTTGCCCTCGTTGAACACGAAGTTCATGTTCCGCAGCACATACCTCTCATAATCCTTCCGTCCCGTCTTGTCCGCCAGTTCCAGCATGGCGATGTTCGTCACGCCGTTGGTGTAGTGCCAGTTGTTGTACTTGCTGCTAACCCTCACGTACATGGACAGCGGCATGTCCCTGACGCTCTTTATTACCTCTCCCGTCTTCACGTTTCTGAAGTCGTAAGACGTTGATGCCACTATGCGGTCGGCTATCTTCACCGCCGCCTCCCTTGCCCTGTTGTCCGTCTGCGCATGCAGCGCCGCCGTGACAAGGACCGCAGCCGCTAATAAAGTTCTTCTCATGATATGCTTCTTTTTAATATTTAAGGTCTTTGAAGTTTTTGAAGTCTTTAAGGTCTTTAAGGTCATTAAAGCCCCGGCATTACTACTTCCTCCTCATCTCCTTACTCCTTTTCCTCCTTAAAACTCCCCCACATTCCTGCAGAAGAACGTCTCCAGCCGCCTGCCACGGCTTTGCCGGATGTCCACGTTTCTCAGCGATATATCCTCGCTGTATACCAGCCTCGCGCCCTCTTCCGCCGTGATGCTCACGTTCTCCAGTGTCACGTTCCTCACCGGCATTTCGGGTATACCGTTGAAGAACATCGCGCGACGTGCGCCAGCGCACACCATGTTGCTTATGCGTATGTCCCTGAACGACGGTGTCGTCTCATCCACCGGCGCGGCATCCACCTCTGCCGGCACCCGTTCGCCGCGGCTGTCCACTCTCGTCGCCACCTTGTTGCCATAGTAAAGGTCAAACACCACGGCGTCGCCCTTTATCTCCGTCATGCCGATGCCGTCGATGAATATCCGTTCCACGGTGCCGCCGCGCCCCCTTGTGCTCTTGAAGCGCAGTCCCGTGTCCGTGCCCATGAAGGTGCAGTTTCTCACGAGTATGTTCCTCACGCCGCCGCTCATCTCGCTTCCTATCACGAAACCGCCGTGCCCCTTGAACACCGTGCAGCCCTCTATGACGACATTTTCGCACGGCAGTCCGCGCCTTCTTCCGTCCGCGTCCTTGCCGCTCTTTATGCAGATGCCGTCGTCGCCAACGTCGAACGTCGAGTTTCTCACCACGGCATTGCGGCACGACTCCAAATCAAGCCCGTCGCCGTTCTGCGCATATTCCGGATTGCTCACCGTGATGTTGTCTATCAATACGTTCTCGCACATCAGCGGGTGTACGTTCCATGCAGGCGAGTTGCGGAATGTCACGCCCTGCAGCCACACGTTCCTGCACGACACGAGGCTCACCATTACCGGACGCATCTGGTGGCGTATGTTCTTCCATTCCTCTTCGCCCGATATTCCGAAAGCCTCCTTCAGCCGCGCCGCCTCCGTACCGTCAGCCACTCCCGCGTCGGGGAACCAGTAGCTGCCGTCTGCGCTCATCACCCCGCTCCGCGACGTCAGCTCCTTCCACTGTCCGTCTGTTGTCTTCATCCTCTTCAGCGGCCGCCAGTGATGTCCGTTGCCGTCTATTGTCCCCTCACCGGTTATTGCCGTGTTCGTAAGCCCCTCTCCCGATATCGGCGACACGCACTTCCGTGCCTTCATGCCCTCATACACCGTGCCCACGGGCGGGTATAGGGCGATGTCGGGCGAGAACAGTATCACCGCGCCGCGTTCAAGATGAAGGTCGATATTGCTTTTCATCACTACCGGTCCCGTCAGCCATATTCCCCGCGGCACCACGAGATGGCCGCCGCCCAGTGCCTCCAGCCTTTCCATTGCCCGTGCAAATGCCTCCGTGCACAGTGCCGTTCCGTCGCCCACGGCTCCAAACTCCGTGAGCACCACTCTCGTCTCGGGAAACACCGGAGCACTTACCTCCGGCATGTCAAACGGCACTCTGCCGCCCGTCTCTGTGCCCGTTGCCACTGTTTCCGCCCTGCCTGCCGCTGCCCAAATCAGCAGCGCGACAATGCCTGTCAGTTTTTTCATGTCCATAATGTCTTTTTATGTGTTTGTTGTTTTTCACGATGATGTCTCCGCCAGTTGCCGCGCGTCCCTTTTATGACAGATTGATGCCCGGGCGTATGGCGCGCCGCGCGCTACCGTTGCAAAGATAGCCATTCTTTTGCCAATATCCCGAAGAAAACCGATAAATTGTTCCCAGCCGCCTGCCGTCAGCCCGCACCTTTCTGACACTATGACGCCCAAAGTGCTGTTCTGCTTACATCATGCTCTCTGAAAACACCCGCGGTTTTTCCGCAAACTACGTGCCGGAAAAAGCCGTGGAGCCTCCGTACTGTCAAAAACTACGTTCAAAAGAATTTTTTGCACGTTCCAAAAATTCCTATCGAGCCTCTTTAGGATGTCTAAACAGCATCTTTAGCATGTCTAAAGAGCATCTTTAGCACTCAAAAAGAGCATCTTTTCCATCCTAAAATGGCATCTTTTGCGGAAACAAAGCCCACACTTGTTGCACACAAAGACGACATTTGATGTAACTCTCTGTCACCATGCGCTTTGCGCCTGCACGCGGTTTTTGGCGATATTTGCGCCAGCGCGTCCGCTTTTCTGCAAATATCGCAAGAATGAGGGCTTTGCGATTTTCATTGTGTAAGTAAAATGTGACAATGTGCGACACTTTGCCACTCTTCGCGTATGCTTGCCTATGCCCGTTCCCTGCGGTGATATTCCGACGGCGTAGTGCCGTATTTCTGCTTGAAACAGCGCGAGAAATACCGCGGGTCTGCATATCCGCAGCTGTATGCAATCTCCGCTATGCTTGGCTTGTCTTCCGCTGCCGCGTCGTGCAGCATCTTCTCCGCCTTCTGCATCCTCGCGTCGATGAGCAGCTGTGCGGCTGTCACGCCCACGAGCGAACGCAGCTTGCGGTTGAGGTTGCTGCGGCTTGTTGCGGCGTATGCCGCCATGTCGTCGATGTTGGCATCGCCGTTGGCGATGTTCTCCCCGACATATTTCATCACGCGTTCGAGAAACCTGCGGTCGGCATCGGGCAGCTCTGCCGCCGGTGGTGCTTCCCTTTCAGCCACCTCCGCGTGCCCTGTGCCGTCGCCGCGGTCGAGCAGCGCCATGTATTTTGCAAGCAGTTCGCGCCGCTGGCGGTTCAGGCTGCGTATGTATACGGCGGTGAAAGCCGCTCCCGCCGCCGCTGCCGCTATGAGCACGATGAAGGCGATGCGTGCCCACAGCGTCTCGTGCCAGCGCGGCGTCACTATTATCGTGAGGCTCCGCGTGTTGTCAACCCAGCGCCCGTAGCGGTCGGTCGACTGCACCGTCAGCGTGTGCTCTCCCGGTAGCATGTCGTAGAACGTCAGCGAGCGGTCGCCCGAGGCGCGGCTCCACGGCGAACCGTCGAGGCGGCTCCTGTAGCGGATGTCGGTGTTGTCGGTATAGTCGAGTGCCGCAAACGATATGGAGAAGTTTCTCTCGTCCGTCCCGATAACGACGGTGTCCATGGCGCATATCCCCATGAGCGGCGGGCGGCCGCAGACCGCCAGTTCGGTGAACAGCAGCGGTGGCACGTATCCCCTCGTGTACAGACAGTGGCGCGTGGCGATGTATGCGCCCTGCTCCTGTCCGAAGAGCCATGAGCCGTCGGGCAGCAGCAGGGGGCGTTCCTCGGAGAAGTGGCACGCCGCGCTCCAGAAACGCCGCGAGTAGGTGACGCTCTCGCCGCCGTCGGGCGCAAAGTCGGTCACCCTGTCCGTGCCTACGACGAAGATGCGCCTGCCGTCCTTCACCGCCATTGCCAGACAGGCATCGGACGTGAGCTGTGAGTTGGCGGTGTTGAAATGCGTGAAGGAGGGCTGCTCCTTGAACAGCTCGTCCTCGGTCGTCATGTCGATGCCGCTGTTCTCCGTGGCGATGAATATGCGCCCCGCGTTGTCCTGAACCACGTCCATAGTGGCGTTGTTGCACAGGCTCGCAGCCCGTCTGCCGTCGCGCGACAGGCGGCGCAGCACGCTCCTGCGCACGTCGCGGCGGTCGGTCCTGCCCGTTATTATGCCGTCGGTGGTGGCGCAGACGATGTTTCCGCTGCGCGTCACCAGTATGCGGCGCGCCTTGCAGCGCGTGCCTGCGGCATCCCTGACGGTGAAGCTTACCGCCTCGGGATTGTCGGCGCGCGGGTCGGGGATGCACGCCACACCGCCGCCGAAGGTGGCGAGCCACAGCCTCCCGTCGCCGTCCTCGGCAATATGGTAGACGATGTCGCACCGCAGTTCCCGGCTCCTTATTCTCTTTATCTCGTATGTCCCGTCGTTCCTCTTTCGCATGCGTATCAGTGCCCCGGGCTTGCATCCCGCCCAAATGTCGCCGCAGCGTGTGCGCACGAGGGTGTAGGCACGGTGGCGGAACGGCGTCTTGTCTCCGTGCACGCGCCCGTCTGCACCGAGAAAGCCCTTCAGCCTGTTGCTGCTGTCGTATATTCTTATGCACTCGTCTTCCTTTGTGGCGAGCCACCAGCCGTTGTCCCCGTCTCTCATGAACGCCCTTGCCTGCACGTTCTCCGTGCCGCCGACGTGCCGTGCCGGGTGGTGTGCCGTGCTTGTCTTCGTTATGCCGTAGCGCTCGGGCTGCCACAGGTTGCCCTCCCTGTCGCGGAAGGGAGCCGTGCGCTTTATCGGTGCCGCACACCGTGCGGATGTGCCGGGGGCGTCGGCGAGCCTGTATGTCCGTGTGTCGAGGCTGAACGCGCCGTTCTCCGTCAGGCATACGATATTTCCCCTGCCGTCGGGCTTCATCCGGCGTATCACCTCCGACCGTATGTCGGTGCCGTCGCCCGGCTGTGCCTTCATCCGGCGGAACTCGTAGCCGTCGAAGCGGTTCAGCCCGTTCCACGTTGACAGCCAGATGAAGCCGAGGCTGTCCTGAATGACGTCGGACACTATCCAGTGGGACACTCCCGAGCGGTTGTCATAAGTAACGGATGTCTGTGCCGGCGCGGCGCAGGCGGATATGCAGAGCAGAATAGTAAGAAAATGTCTTGCCATGGTGTGAGGATATGGTTTGTCATAGTTTGACAGATATTGCAAAGGTAGTAAAAAAATACAATTCAGCCGATGTTTGCTCCTGTTTTCGCCTCTTGCGCCTTTTTTCGCCATGCCTGCGCCCTTTTTACACACGTATGTGTACGGGTATCGGTAGTTTTGCGGACATTAATCAGTCAAACTATCATTAAAACTTAAAGACAATGAACATTACAAGGAAAACCTTGCTGTATGCGGGAGCGCTGCTTGTCGCCCTCCTGTCTGCGGCGGATGTCTCCGCGGCACGTACCACGGTGGCAAAATGGGTGTTCTCCACGGGTTATGACGTGGAGAAAAAAGGCTCCACGGCGGTTTATTCGCCCAACACCCTCGGGTGGTCGTCGTTGCCTAACACCCCGTGGAAGTCTGTACAGCCCTACTTCCTGCCCAACGAGTGTGCGCTCGTGCCGGAAGACTGCCACGTGACGCTCCACACGTCCGACGGAAAGTGGGAAGTGAAGACGAGCGGCTCAAACCCAAGTTATCTCCTGCGCCTTAACACGGCGTCGACAAACAAATTTACGGCACCGGCAGACTATGCCGACGGCTCGAAGCACGACCAGTATTTCGAAGTGTCCATGCCGACGACATCGCTGAGGAACGTAAGCATCAACTTCGCCATAGGCGACGGCTCAAGCTCGGCAACGAAGTTCGGCGTGGTCTGCTCGACAGACGGCGGCAGCACGTGGAAAGTGCTCGGCGACTATACATCGGGCGCACATTGGAACACATACGTCGATGCCAGCTACGACCTCGACGCCGACAACAAGGAGAGCCTCATCGTGCGCATGCTGATACAGTCGGCGACGAAGACGAGCAACTACAACCTGAAATATGTCAACATCCTCGCCGAAGACACGCAGGCACCGGTGCTCACAAGCATCACGCCCGCCGACGGAGCGCAGGACGTGATACCCACGGGCAAGGCGATAATGCTCTTCAACGAGGGTGTGAAGATAAAGGAAGGTGCTGTGGCTACGCTCACAAACAACGCCACGAACAGCACGGTGAAGATTGCCCCCACCGTGAACGTGAACAAGGTATCGGTGGCGTATGAGGACCTTGACCTTACGACATCCTACACGCTTGCCTTGCCGGCGGGCGTGATATCCGACCTTGCCGGAAACGTGTATGCCGGAGATATCGTGACGACATTCACAACATCGGACACGCGCCCCGTGCCGCCGCCTGTGCTCGACAGCAAGAACCGCCTGTGGTACAACCGCCCGGCGAAATACTGGGAAGAGATGCTGCCGCTCGGCAACGGACGCCTCGGGGCAATGGTAAGCGGAAGTGTTGCGGTGGACACGCTGCAGCTTAACGAGGACACCTTCTGGGGACAGTCGCCCAACAGGAACTATAATGCCAATGCAAGCTCCGTATTGTCACAGGTGCAGCAGCTTATCTTCAATAAAGATTATGTCGCTGCCCAAAAGCTGGCTATACCAAACTGGATGTCCAAAGGTTCGCACGGCGCACAGTATCAGGCTGCAGGTTGTGTGCTTGTAGGTTTTCCGGGACAGCGTTACGATGATGACGATGCGGCACAGACTCCGGGAGCACGTGACGTGCAGGGGTATGTACGCTCGTTGGATCTCTCCACGGCAACGGCTTCGACAACATACGTGCTTGACGGGGTTACATATACGCGCACCGTCTTCACGTCACTTGAAGACAATGTGACTGTCATGAGGATTGAGGCATCAGAGGAAGGCAAGCTTGACTTCAATGTCTGCTTTGCAGCTCCGGTAAAGACAAACATGGAGAAACTGGGTATAAACAGGATAACGGACGACGGGATGATAGAGGCTTCGCTCGTTCCGGCAAAGACACAGAGTGAAGGTGTTGACAACAAACTGAACTGTTATACTTTCATAAAGGTAATAAACGATGGCGGGACACAGACCGCCGGTACGGTGCAGAATGTTATTCAGAGCGGGCTTGTTGCAGGCAACACGGCCACGCCGGCAATAGAGGTAAGCGGTGCGGATGCGGCAACAATCATCATTTCTTCTGCAACAAACTTTGTAAATTATAACGACATAAGCGCGGATGCCGAGGCTAAGGCCCTTGCTTACATAAAAGCCTATATGGATAAAGGCAAGAGTTATGAAAGCACGCTTGCCGACCATACGGCAAAATATCAGGAGCAGTTCAACCGTGTGGCCCTTGACCTCGGCTCGAACGGGGCGCAGGAGGTGAAAGATACAGAGACGCGCATCAAGGAGTTCCGTTCGGCAAGCTCCGACCCGGGGCTTGTGTCAAACTACTTCCAGTTCGGGCGTTACCTCCTCATATCCTCATCGCAGCCCGGAACACAGCCCGCCAACCTGCAGGGGATATGGAATCCCAACGCGCGCCAGTATCCGGCGTGGGACTCTAAGTATACATCGAATATAAATGTTGAGATGAACTATTGGCCGGCAGAGGTTGCAAACCTGACGGAGTGTCACGACCCGTTCATCGAAATGGTAAAGGATGTCTCTGTTACGGGAGCCGAAACCGCAGAGAAGATGTACGGCGCGCGCGGATGGGCACTGCACCACAACACTGACATCTGGCGCACTACGGGCGCCGTTGACAACGGCTCTGTGGGCGTATGGCCAACATGCAACGCATGGTTCTGCTCGCATCTCTATGAGAAGTATCTTTTCTCGGGCGACAAGAATTATCTTGCCGGTGTATATCCTGTGATGAAGGGATGTGCGCAGTTCTTCCAGGATTTCCTTGTGAAGGACCCCAACACGGGATACATGGTTGTATGCCCGTCGAATTCACCCGAAAATCATCCGGGCAAGGACTCGTATACCACTGCGGAGGGAAAGAAAATGAACTGTGCTCTCTTCGGCGGAGTGGCTATGGACAACCAGATGGTTTACGATGTGCTGAAGAATACGGCTGAGGCGGCGCGTGTATTGGGCGTGGACAATGATTTTGCCTCTCAGCTTGACGAGCTGAAGGCAAAGCTCACTCCTTATAAGATTGGCAAGTACGGACAGGTGCAGGAGTGGCAGGAAGACTGGGACAGGGAGAGCAACTCTCACCGCCATCTTTCTCATCTCTGGGGAGCATATCCCGGCAATCAGGTGTCTCCGTATACCAATCCCACTGTATTCCAAGGCGTTCATAAGTCGCTCGTAGGCCGTGGCGACGCGGCACGCGGATGGTCTATGGGATGGAAAGTGTGCCAGTGGGCGCGCATGCTCGACGGCGACCACGCTCTTGCAATCATAAAGAACCAGCTGCGCCTGATGGATCCGAACGCAACGATGAACGATGCTGACGGCGGTACATACGCAAATATGTTCGATGCCCACGCGCCGTTCCAGATTGACGGCAACTTCGGCTGCTGTGCCGGAATAGCAGAGATGCTGTTGCAGTCGCACGCCGGATTTGTGCACGTGCTGCCTGCACTCCCGTCATCATGGGCAGAGGGAAATGTACAGGGACTGCGCTCGCGTGGCGGCTTCATCGTTACAGACCTGCGCTGGAAAATGGGCAAGGTTGTGTCGTTGAAGATAAAGTCGACCGTTGGCGGCAACCTCCGCCTGCGCAGCAACGCCCAGTTGAAGATGGCTGACGGCACCTCGCTTACAGCCGCATCAGGCACCAATGCCAATCCGCTGATGCAGCCGTATACCATGCCCGAGCCTGTCGTTGTGGACAAGTCGAAGATACCCGACACCCACCTTGCAACGACATATCTCTACGACATCCCCACCGTGGCAGGACAGGAGATAGAGCTTGTTGACATCGATACGCCGGCAGGCATCGGCAATATCACGCAGCAGCCCACTGGGACTGCATCATCCGATTGTGCTTATGCCGTTGACGGCACACGTGCAGGAGAGGCATATAAGGGAGTGGTGGTGATGAAGGGGCGCAAGCTTATATGCAAGTAAAGTATTTTAGGATTTACCATAAAAACTAAACAGCCCGCCGGTGGATTTCTATTTTGCCGGCGGGTTTCTGTATATTGGCATTATTGTTTTGTGCCAATGGGCAGAAGTATATAGGCAGGTATCAGCTTTTCTTGTTTATCTTAAATTGCCGTTGTCCGGCAATATATATTGTGCCCACTCAGGAATATTTGTTGTATAGATTTTTCCGATAGAACCGTTTATAAGCCTGAATAGAGGGCTTGCATCTTGATTTTCTACAGAGTTGTCATAAACATACAGACGGTCTACAATGGCAGAGATAGTCTTACAATTTTCAATGGATTTATAATACCTTGAGATTATCTTTGTGATAGGAACATCATGTCCTCCTTTCATAACTCTATTGGCTATTCGTGATGCGTTGATTGTGGGACTGGTTGTTGAAATGAAAAACAATCTTATAAAAAAAACCGGCGTGTTTGGCACGGATAAGAAAATCTATCTTGTCTGTTGCGGAAAAGACCGTTTCAAAAACAAAACTTGTCCTTTCACTAAGGCATCTCTCTCCATTTCGCACAATAATCAGCAGCATTTAAGACGGCTTCCTTAGAATTCCAGTCTCCAAATTTGTTGTTTGCCACTTCATCGTGGTTGATATAAACAGTACTGGAAGCCCATTCATGATGAAGAAACTTTTGGGTTATAGATGTCTTGCCGGACCCGTTGAGACCGGCTATGACAATTAACTCAGGTTTTTTCTCACCCTCTGTCATTGATGACTTGATTTATACGTTTTGACCAAATAGCTTGTTTGATGGCTATATTTTTTCTCATCTGTTCGAAATGTGCATCAATGGTTCTTTTATTACTTTCGGCAGCCTCCTGTGCCACCTCTTTCATTATTTGTGCAAGCATTTCGTCACTGGGTTCTTGCCCGGAAGAAAATCTGTATGAATTCAATTCCACATGGAGTTTCGGAGGGCAAAACGGCGACAAACGGCTGCAAAAATCGGTGTTATAATACCTTGATTTTCAGCTAATAGATTTTAACAAACGAGATTTTCGCCTATTGGCGATTCGTCCTTTTCGGAGTATTTTTGTACCGCGATTGTACCACGCGAGAGGGGTCACACGGCACGACTTCCTTTCAGCAGCGTGCAACAGCTTTCAAGAGCGTGCAACAAATTTCTTCGATAATGGACCGTCAAATTAAACACAATTTAACAGGTCAGCCCGACTACGGCTTGGGCATGACCGACAAGCCTTTCCTCACCATCGGGGAAGTGGCAGACATCCTGCAAGTGAGCAGCCGGACTGTGTATAACCTCATTTACAAAGGCACTCTCCGGGCTTGCAGACTGACATACCACATCACAATCATCACCAAGGAGGATTTCTTCATGATGATTAGAGAGACAACCTACTGCAAGCGGAGCGTGTCAATCTTCGCCAAGCAGGGTAAAAAGACAAAAAAGAAAATGAACGAAGATACACCGAACACCGAAAAAGACCTTTCCCAAAAGGAGGGAAAGAAGAAAGCGAAGGGCAGCCCGAAACGGCAGCTCATTCCGGCGGCTAACTACAAGCAGTCCGTGCGTGATACGTTCACGGACAAAGAAAGTGTCGGAGGCGACCTTTATACGATGGCTGAGATTTGCCAAAAATTCAATTATACCTACGGGCGATTTTACAATCTCCGTATGCGCTACTCGATACCCTGTGTCAAAGCCAATGCCACCAAGTGCTTCCCGAAAGCCGAGGTTGACAAGGCTATGGCTGAGGAAGCTGAACGGCTGGGAAGCAACCTGTCGGAACACTGGTATTCCTGTTTCGACATCATGCGCCTTTTCGGTCTGGCAAGACACAAGTCCGCAGGTTCGCGCTCACCCACGGGGTAAGGACGAAACGCATCCACGGCAACCGCCTCTACTACCTCAAAGCCGACTGGGACGAGGCACGGAAGGTAGCGGAGCGAAAGAGCGCAAGCACCAAAGCCAAAAGAGAGCCGGACAATGAATCAGACAACAATTAAAAATCACAACCGATATGACAAACATCTGCACGAAAGTTACTGTCAGGAAGCGACCCATCAAGAACGGTCAGGTGTCGCTTTACCTTGACTTCTACCCGGCTATACGGCATCCCAAGTCAGGAAAGCCGACAAGACGGGAGTATCTGGGAATATACATCTATGCCGACCCTAAAGACAAATTCGAGGCTGAGTTCAACAAGACCATGCTCCGCAATGCCGAGCTTG
>ERZ778514.1873-NODE-1873-length-14548-cov-3.897054_pt1 | contig 14548 bp, 11 predicted proteins | sample MGYA00510344_ERZ778514 | MGnify/ENA primary metagenome ERZ778514 (study PRJEB29527, sample SAMN07138968) | mouse gut metagenome | material: feces | host: mouse | place: China:Nanjing | collected 2016-01-25 ... | reverse complement strand
GTCAGGATACCTTCCACCGATTACCACACAGGATTTCGTAATCGGACAGAATACCGTACAGCATACCGCAGAAGGGAAAGCCGATTCAAAATATGACCTCGAACTCCCTCTCGGTCTTACCGGATATTTCAACCTTGAAGAGGGACTGGCAGCGGCAAAGGCCGCAGGAAAGCCGGTATTTGTAGACATTACCGGTCACGGCTGCGTCAACTGCCGTGAAATGGAATCAAGAGTATGGAGCGATCCAAGAGTACTTGAAATCCTGAGGAATGAATACATCATCGTAGCCCTCTATACGGACGACAAGCAGAAACTGGAGCAGGAGGATTGGGTAACGACTGACAGCGGAGACGTCCTGAAGACACTCGGAAGGGCAAACTCATATATAGTCCGCACCAGATTCGGGGTAAACGCACAGCCGAACTATGTACTGCTCTCCCCTGACGGAGAACAGCTTGCACCGGTACGCGGCTACAACCTTGACATACCGGGATTTATAAAATTCCTTGAATCAGGATTGAAGTCCTGACCCAAGGCAAGAAGAAATATTACATCTCACATATAAGCATCCTGCAGTCAGCGGGGTGCTTTATGTTTTCATCCAGAATGATTTCACCGTAGCTTTGTGCGGTGATGCTGCCCGTCCGGGGATTCTTGACACTCCTGATGGGACTGCAGACTGTCGCCTCGACGCTGCTGCATTCGAATGCCAGGTCACAGTCATCTGCCATCACACAGTTTTCCATAACCAGACCGTGAGCATAGCACAGAGGCTGGGTCCCTGATATCCTGCAATTGACAAGACGCAGATTATGCGAATGCCAGGCAAGATATTCCCCGTTGATTTCAGAATCATATACTGTAACATTCTCAGTATTCCAGAAGGCATCCTTGGAATTGATGACAGCATTGCGTATCTCCACATTGCGGCAATACTGGAATGAATAGTTCCCACTGTGCCTGTAGCCGGTGATATGTATATTCTCGCCGTGCATAAAAAGATAGTCCGCGTTGTCGACACTGACATTTTTCAGTTCAACGTTACAGCAGTGCCACAGAGTCTCCTGTGCATTCGGAATCTGCACATTCTCAAGGCTTATCCCGTCCATCTCACGGAACATCTTCGGTGCCTCCACCAACGTGTCCGACATCACAAGGTCATTTGAATACCACAATGCCGCACGTGCTCCCTCTGTAAACAGGCAATTCCTCACAGAGAACCCTTTGACGTGCCAGAACGGATATTTACCCTCAAAACGGCAATTGACAGCATCTATATTGCTGCATTCCTTCAGAGCAGATTCCCCTGCGTGGATAGTCACGTTTTCGATGCGAAGATCGTATGAGGCAAACAGAGGGCGTTCCCCTCCGAATTCGGTATTTGAAATCGTTTTCATAGTCATTATATTTTTCGGACACAAAGATATAACCGATACTGCAATCCCGCTTCATACCAATCCCAGTAATTAATACCATAATTACAGATTGGATTTTTTCAATTCCGCAGAGCTTCGTCAAAGATTTTTATTAAATTTGTTGGATTGTCCTGAAAGGACTGCATATAAAAAACAATAACCACATATTATTATGAAAGACCTTCTATCCATTGCATCCCGTTTTGACATACAGGGGACAATAGGAAACATCAAGCCCTTGGGTTCCGGACTTATAAATGACACCTACAAGGTCACCACAGTCGAGGAAACCGCTCCTGACTATGTCCTGCAAAGAATCAACCACACGATTTTCCAGAATGTGGATATGCTCCAGGCCAATATAAAGGCTGTTACGGAGCATATACGCAAAAAGCTGGAGGAAAAAGGAGAAACAGACATAGACAGGAAAGTCCTGAATTTCATCCCCAATACCGATGACGGCAAGACATACTGGTACGACGGGGAAAATTATTGGCGCGTAATGGTATTCATACCAGATGCCAAGACCTTCGAGACTGTCAACCCGGAATATTCATATTATGCAGGACAGGCATTCGGCAATTTCCAGGCGATGCTCTCCGACATCCCGACGACACTCGGGGAGACAATCCCGGATTTCCATAATATGGAATTCAGGCTCAGACAGCTGCGCGAAGCCGTAGAGGCGGATGCTGCCGGACGTGTCGGTGAAGTAAGGGATATTCTTGATGAGATTGAAAGCAGGGCTGACACGATGTGCAAGGCAGAGCGTCTGCACCGTGAGGGCAAGCTCCCCAAAAGGGTATGCCACTGCGACACAAAAGTCAACAATATGATGTTTGATGAAAAAGGGAATGTCCTGTGTGTAATAGACCTGGACACTGTAATGCCAAACTTCATATTCTCGGACTACGGCGACTTTCTGCGCACAGGAGCCAATACAGGGCTTGAAGACGATCCGAATCTTGAAAACGTGAATTTCAATATGGAAATTTTCAAGGCATTCACCAAAGGATACCTTGAGTCGGCAAAGTCATTCCTGCTCCCGGCCGAAATCGAGAACCTGCCCTATGCGGCAGCTCTCTTCCCATATATGCAATGCGTACGCTTCCTTGCAGACTACATAAACGGTGATACATACTACAAGATCAAATATCCGGAGCATAATCTCGTCCGCACAAAAGCCCAGTTCAAACTTCTCCAGAGCGTTGAAGAGCATACGCCACAAATGCAGGAATTCATAGAATCCGAAATAAAATGAATGAATTGAACATAAAAAAAATCTGCGCCGGGGATATCCGCGCAAAAGACATCCCGTCAATACTTGACAAGGAAAACATAGTGTACAACAGGATAGACAACGTCAACTGGAAAGAATATCCGTACAGACCTGACGTGTCGTTCAGGATAGCACATACGGAAAACTCATTCCTCCTGCACTACAAGGTCACTGAAGACAGCATACGCGCGGTCGCGGCACACGACAACGGACCGGTATGGGAAGATGCCTGCGTGGAATTCTTCTCCGTGCCTGCCGGTGACGGAATATACTACAATATTGAGTGCAACTGTGCAGGACGCCTGCTTATCGGTGCCGGCCCGCAGAGAGAGGGACGCCAGCGCGCTCCACAGGAAATACTTGATACAGTACAGAGGTGGACCTCCCTCGGAGAGAGCCCGTTTGAAGAGAAAGTCGGAGAGTGCAGCTGGGAGGCCGCACTTGCAATCCCATACTCGGCCTTTTTTCTCCACGACATAAATTCCCTGGACGGCAGAAGCATAAGGGCCAATTTCTACAAATGCGGCGATCTTCTTCAGAAACCACACTTCCTGTCGTGGAATCCTATACCTGTAGAGAAGCCTGATTTTCATCGTCCGGACCACTTCGGACTCGTGAATATCGAATAAATCCGGACAAAACTGCAGAATTTTATAAAAATTTTCAACGAACATATTTTTTCAACTGCTTCCGGGAATGGAAGCAGTTGTTATTTTATAGGCACCAACAGCTTTCAAATCATTACACAAACAACACCGACAAGCATCAAAATATCAATCAGATACATCCAGGACACTGTTTTGTCTTAATAAAATTATTGATACATTTGTATCTGAAATTTATTCTATCCTATGAATTCTAATGTGCTGAAATGCATTCTGGCAGCGACTCTGCTATCAACGCTTTCCTCCATTCAGCCGAGTGCGGCTGAAATCTCCAGCAGGTGGGGGATTTTATCAGATTATTCAGATGAAACGCAATCAGGCAATGTAACCGGACGGGTATTTGCCGATTCCGGTGAACCTCTTGTCGGCGTAATGGTCTATATCAAAGGGACCACTACAGGAGTACAGACGGATCTTGACGGACGCTACTCCATCAGACCTCCTTTTGAGGGCGAGACATATACCCTTGTATTCCAATACCTTGGAATGGTCACCCAAGAAATAAGGGTCAAAAACCAGCGTACTCTCAACGTCACCCTCATAACGGACAATGAACTCGACGGCTCGATAATCGTAGGCGCGTACGGCACACGCCAGAAACGTGAGGATCTGGTAGGATCAGCCTATCAGGTAAATGCGGCCGAACTAAAAGACAAGCCAAAGACACGGATTGAGACTATGCTCAAAGGACTCGTTCCGGGACTGGATGTCAGCAACAGGTCCGACTACGCCTCAACTGTCAGAGGACGCTACGACACAAGAATCAGGGGTGACGCATCCCTGAACGCATCAAACGAGCCGCTATGGGTCATTGACGGGACTCCGTACTACACAGGAGACCGCAACAATATGATGACAGGAATGCCGTCTACGATCAGCCCGCTGTCTTTCCTTAATCCGGATGAAATAGAATCGATAACGATCCTCAAGGATGCGGACCAGACAACGATATACGGTGCCAACGGCTCCAACGGAGTAATCCTGATAACCACAAAAAGCGGACAGAGGAACACCCCACTGCAGGTTTTCGCCGATGTCCAGTTCAGCGTCTCCGCTCCTGACTACAGCACTATGGTCAAAGTGATGGACGCCAGTCAGTATATGGAAGTGGCAAAGGAAGCCTGGACAAACTCCGGCTATACTATGGACAATTTCCCGTTCCAGGACAACGATATGAACAGCTACTCCACCACATCCACAGACTGGTCGAGGCTGTATCTTGGAATCGGAGACAGCCAGAATGTCCATCTCGGTCTCACCCACGGTACGGACAAAGCGTCCACACGCACAGGATTCTCATACTACAGGGAGAATATGAGCATCAAAGGCAATGATACGCAGAGATTTACCTTCAACACCAGGAACAGCTACCATTTCAACAAAAGGATAAATCTTGACGCCGCCCTTGATGCCGCATATATCATCAACAATGTATTTGACCTGGCGCACTCATACCTTGAGACTCTCCCTATAATTGACCCGTATTACGAAAACGGAAGCTACAGACTGCACTACAAGACCATAGAGAACGGCAAATGGGTCACAAGAAAATTCAATGACAACCTCATACCGACCAGAGAAGAAGACAAAAACATATACAAGACACTGTCGACAAATGCAAAGCTGAAACTGAACATCAACATCATAGAGGGACTTGACATATCATCGGACCTCTCATTCGGCTTCAAGAGCAACCAGACGGAAGTCTACAATTCCCAGAATACTGTCAAAGGTATAGATACCTACGGCAATCCGGTCGGAGCATTGAACAAAACGGCATCGACATACGTTACAATCGAGAACGTCAACAAGATAAGCTACGACAGGTATTTCAGGAAGCACCATATCAGCGCGTATACCGGAATAGTGCTGAAGAGCCAGGTAAACAAAAGCTTAGGTGCATCAGTGAGGGATTTTGCAAATGACAGGCTGCAGGAAATCCAGTACGGAGACGAATCAACCCTCTCCGCCAGCAGCTATACCTCAAACAGCAGGGAACTGTCATATCTGGTGCGCGGAACCTACTCCTATGACTCACGATATTACTTTGCGGCAAACTTCCGCCGCGACGGGAACTCCTCTTTCGGCAAATATGCAAGATGGTCCAACTTCTGGTCTGTCGGAACATCCTGGAATATACACAAAGAAAACTTCTTCCACAGCAACCTGATAAAGATGCTGAAGTTCAAATTCTCATACGGATATACGGGCAACTCACGTATCGATACTTCTGCCGCCACCGGAACATACGTTATAAGCCCTTCGTATTCATACGGTTCCATTTCATCCGGAGCGGTATTGTCAACTGTCCCAAATCCTGGACTGACTTGGGAGACCACAGAAAAGATCAACACAGGAATCCGCATCGAACTGAAAGACATTATGGATGCGGAAGTTGAATTCTTCAACGAGACTACATTCAATATGCTCAACAAGATATATGTCTCAAGAAGCATAGCAGCAGACAGAGTATATGCGAATATGGGCAGCATGAGAAACAGAGGAATCGACCTTGACCTGACATTCTACAATTTCAACAGAAGGGAGTTCCGTTGGACCACAAAGCTGAACATATCGCACCAGAACAACAGAATCCTGTCACTCAATGAAGGTATGACCACAAGCTTCGGCACGTATGTATATCAGGAGGGAGCGGAAAAGGGAGCTATGTATCTTGTCCGATGGGCAGGAGTCGACCCGAGCGACGGCTCGCCGATGTGGTATGACAGGAACGGCAACATCACGAAAAGCTACAGCGACAACAACAGGGTGGTACTCAAAGACAAACGTGTCTCCCCTATGTTATACGGAGGTCTCAACAACATCCTGTCATACAGGAACTGGACACTCGCATTCAATATAACATACTCCATAGGAGGATGGGGTGCCCCGACTTACCTCAACAGATTCCTTTCGGACGGATACGACATCACAGGAGGCAACCAGGCCGTGGAGGTCTACTATGACAGATGGAAAACCCCGGGACAGGCTGCAACCGTACCGAAGGTGTCACAGGTCAGCACGAAATCAGGTATGTATTCGACACGGCAGCTGTACAACAAGACATATTTCGACCTGTCATCCGCATCATTGACGTATGACCTGCCTCAGCAGGCTGTTTCAAAAATGAAGATCAAGGGGATGAGCATATCTCTCATAGGAAACAACCTCTATTTCCTTACTCCTGACCAGAAAAGGGACAGGAACTCATACAAGACATATTCATCCGGATATCCACGCATCCGTTCTTTTTCCTTAAGCATTAATTGTCAATTCTGATGAAAAAGCATATATCATTCGCCATAATGGCCATTATGGCCGCTTCCTGCAACTTTCTTGAGGTAGAGCATACCGGAAAAAGTGACATAGGCACATTTTTCAGCGAACCTGACGCGCTCAATTCAGCCGTAACAGGTCTCTACAACCTTACATACTCCTTCCAGGACCATTATATGATCATATATCCTGAAGTTACAGGAGATCTTGCGGAACTCTCAGCGACTTCAAAGCTATGGACTTCACAGTTCAACTATATATCCCTGGAGTCTGAAGAGAGCGATGCCGTGGGACGTATCTGGAAAGACGGGCACGAGATACTCCTCAATGCCTGTGAAATAACGGAATACGGTCCGGAGCTGCTGAAGCGTTTTCCCGCCAGGTCAGCCGAAATAAAAAACAATATGGCCAATGCGCATTTCCTCCGCGCTCTTGCCACATTTGACCTTGCCCTTGTCTACGGACAGACATATACCTACACTCCGGATGCCTCACATCTCGCCACGGCTGTGCTGAGGAGATTTCCCAACCTGAACGACAGGATTTCAAGAAGCTCCGCGCTGGACACATACGGATTCATCCTCTCTGAACTCGAGACCGCGATATCATTATGGGAAAACGACAGGATAAAAGATGTGAACTATGCTTCCGTACCGGCAGCCAAGGCACTGATGGCAAGAATATATCTGTATATGGGAGACTATGAAAACGCATTCATATATTCAGACTCAGTAATCAAAGACTATGGCATTGAGCTGTCGCCGAGGGAAGAATATTTCAAAATGTTCTGTGACCCTTCGGTCAACGGAAAAGAAGCCATCCTCAGACTGAACGGCTATGACGCAGGCACATATCTGGGTAATGCCTACGATGCCCATACAGCGTACATCTACCCGTCGGAAAAGTTGAAAAACATTTTCTCACAGGACAGCAGCTCCGACTATCCTGACATACGCGAACTGCTGATAAGCTACGATGACGGAGCAAGCTACTCAGGAGGAAACTGTATGAAATATACAGTCACCACTGACGTTTCCGAAAGGGACAAGCACTATGATCCGTTCATTCTGAGACTTTCTGAAATGTATCTCATACGGGCAGAGGCAAATTGCAGATCAGGCAACCTTAAAGACGCTGCGGACGACATCATCACCCTTCAGGCAAGGGCGACAGGGATGGACAGAGCCGGAATCAGTCTTGCATACTCCAATGCAGAAGAGCTTGACGCCCTGATAATGCGCGAACGCATAAAGGAGCTTTATCTTGAAGGGCACCGTCTTTTTGACATAACAAGACGTCACGAAAGCCTTGAAAGAGGAGAGACAAATTCATCCGTACGTACTCTCTCCTACCCTGACGACAGATTCATACTGCCGATTCCTCTTGTTGAACTCGAATCCAACAAGGCAATGCAGTCAAATCCCATAAATTCGACACAGCAATGAAAAAATATCTGTTTATAACCTTAAGCGCAGTTTTGGCCTTGGCTTCCTGCCATAAAAACGATCCGGTAATATTTGATTCGTCTTTTATATGTTTTGATCTGGTCAATTCATCATCCATATCAATACACCAGAACGCCGAGCTTACCGGAGAATACTGGATTCACCTGTCTTCATCCACAAGGGAGACCCCGCTGACTGTAGAGGTCAGCGTATCTCCCGGGGACGGTATGACAGAAGGAATTGACTATGAACTTATTTCCGGCTCGAAAATAAATTTCCTTCCCGGTGTCTACAATATGCCATACAGGATAAAATTTCTGCGTAACCCTATTGACCCGGAAAAGGACAATTCAATATATATCAGCATCACAGAGGCCTCTGATCCGTCCGTCACTTTGGGTTTTCCAGGTCCCGATGCGCTGAACCGGAATATAACAATCACCAAATACTCATTTTAAAAACGAACTGTTATGAAAAAGATTCTGTTTCTGGCTGTTGCAGCCGTATGCTTTTTCGCCTGTGAGCCCAAAGGGCCTGAAATCCAAGTCTTGCCTGTCGGAATGTCATCATTCGGATTCTATGCCGAAGACAATGCCGACGCATTGAGGGCTGACTTCACAGTCAATACAATCAATTCTTCATCCATAAGCATCACCTTCCCATACGGAGTGACAAAGGAAAACATCAAACATCTGATACCACGTTTTGAGGTGACTGAAGGGGCGTCAGTCACAGTCAACGGAGAAGAAGCAGTCAGCGGAAAGACCGCATTCGACTTTACCGAACCTGTGGACTTCATCGTGTCCCTGAACGAAAAGTCAAACGCATACTATTCTGTGAACTGCTCGATCTCAAGCGTAAAATCTTTCGCTTTTTCGGCAGAGTCCGAGACGGCCGGTTTGTATGACCATATAATGAGAGTGAGCCCGACTGACAATCTTCCCTATTTCATCACAAACGACTCCACGAAAACCACTGCGGACAGATTCCCTCACCTGTACAGGTTCAACGGGACATCCATTGAAAGCGTATCCACGCTCACACAGTCCAGAGCAGATCATCCGACAATGAACTTCTCACCGGAAGGAACCTTGTACGTAGCATTCCAGGACTACAGCGAAGCCGCATCAAAAGGCAACACTTCAGTAATGAAGATTGAAGGAAATTCAGCATCATACGTGGGCAATGCAGGAGATATCTATAAAGCTACAAAGTCAAACGGATATCCGATAGGCATACTTCCGCTTTCAGACAAAGACATCTACGTCGGCCATATACTTGGAGCCGCTACAGGAGGACTGGCACGAAGGGCATTGAACATCGCGCATTACACAGGCTCATGGCAAAATGAAATCACGGCCCCAGGCAGAACATCCAGCAATTATGGCTACTCTACAATCTGCAAATACAAAAACGGAGTCGGCTATATGATGGTATATAACCAGAACGCACATAATGTGGACCTGTACAAATTCACACCAGGGATTGAAGCTGTTGCAAATGACCTCAAAATCATCAGATCAAATTCAGGCAGCGAGTATCTTCCTGCCATCAACCTCAGAACGATAAACTTTGACGTCGCATCAAACGGTGACATCTATATGCTCGTATGCGGACAATACATAAGCGACACCTACAATCCTGCCGTAATCAAATATGAGCAGGCTACAGGCAGGCAGACAATCATCGGAGGAGCTATTTCCGACGTCAATATAGACGATGCAGGATCAAGATCAGCCATCATCACTCTCGACAGCTACGACATGCCGTATATTGCAATACGTAAAGACGAACGCGCACTGCTTTATTATCTTGACGCGGAGACATACGAGTGGAAAAACATACAGATTGCCGACGTCAACGCAAACCGTCCTCAGATCGAATTCGCACCTGACGGTACGGCATACTATTGCTTCACCAACGAAAGCGGCAGAGCCGTGCTCTACAAAGCCGAATAGTTCCACAATCCGGAAAAGCTGCAGATTCTATGAAAAGCATCGCCATTTCAGCAATAATCCTGCTCTCATCAATATGCCTGTACGGTGCAGGTCCTCTGCGTGTAGCCTTTGTAGGCGACCCTCAGGTTGACAACGGCACAGAGCTGGAATATGCGAGGAAATCCATCTATTCAGAACTCAGGAAAAGGACAGACATAGATTTCGCAGTGTTTCTTGGAGATCTCGTAAACGACAATACGGGTCTGCTCTGCCCTACAGTGCAGACCCTTGATTCGCTTCCGTTCCCGTGGTTCAGCGTCCCCGGCAACCACGACAGGGATGTATACAAAGAAAAAGGCAGAATCCGAGACCTTTATTCATATACCGCAACAGTAGGAGCACCTGACACATCTTTCGTCAGAAACGGGATACGGTTCATCCTTATGAACAATGTCAGACACAGCGGAAAAAGCGAATATGAAGGCGAATTCAAACAAAAAGGGAAAGATTTCATCAAAGGTGTCCTTAAAGACACTCCGTCAAAGCAGCCGATAGTATTCGCGACTCATATACCGTTGAGCTGGTCCAAGGGCTTGGATTCACTGACGACAATGCTCCGCAGCCACAGCAGAATAATATTTGTAGGCGGCCATACGCACAGCGTATCAAGGCACTCAATAGAAAGACAGGGGCAGATTCCTGTACATGAAATCATAGCCGGAGCAGCCTGCGGATCCTGGTGGCGTGGGGAAAAGGGTCCTGACGGCATACCGTCGGCCCTGCAGAACTGCGGTGCGCCAAGAGGATATTTCATCGCAGATTTCAAAAAAAGCGGAAAGTACAGACTGGAATACAAGGTCATAGGCAGCGATGAAGCGCCCGTGTCAGCATATATTTCAAAAGACAGCCTTCTGTATGTCAACATATTCGGAGGAAGCACGGAAGGCAGGACAACGGTACGTATAAAAGATTCCCGCAGACACCCGGCGATGGAGGCATTACGTACAGAAGCTGTCGCTCCTGAAGTCGCAAGGACAATCGAATCAAACAAGGCTTTGACCAGAGAGGAAAGACGTGCCCGCAGGGACGAATTCATCCCATTGAGAAAGATTCCGTCTCCGCATATATGGACCGTCAGATATTGTATGGAAATCCCGGAAAACACCTTTGTCGAAATAAGGTACAGGGACAGAAATATGAAAATACATACGACAGTTCCCCTCAGGAACCTTTAGAGACAAACGGCCACGCCTCGGCTGAGTGTCCGGACAAATAAAAAAGCTGGCCATTTACTGGTCAGCTTTTCTCTTATACCGTAGAAATAAGACTTATTTCTTTTTGTATCTCTGGTAGAATTTGTCAACACGTCCGGCTGTATCGACGAGCTTCATCTTACCTGTGTAGAATGGGTGAGATGTGTTTGAAATCTCGACTTTGATTACAGGGTACTCAACACCTTCAATTTCAATTGTCTCCTTTGTAGACGCGCAAGAGCGTGTAATGAAGACAGTGTCATTTGACATATCCTTGAAAGCTACAAGACGGTAGGTTTCGGGATGAATTCCTTTTTTCATTTCTATTAGAATTTATAGTTAACTATTTTCGGACGGCAAAGGTATAACATTCTGCCCTATCCACCAAATATTTTTCGTTTTCTTTCAAGTTTTTACCGCCCACGGACATTTATTTCATCCGGTACGGCTGGTCGTCATAAAGAAGATACTTCTTAGCCTTCCTTATCCACTTCTGTTCCTCGACCTTTATGTGCTCCCTGGTTTCCTCCCAGGACACTTCCCCCTCTATATAAGCATACAGGGTATCATCTGAAAGTTTCTCCCTGAAGCCGTCCTGAAGTTCAAATTCGGGATAACGCATCCTGAAATACCTCATCAGCCTCAACGTGTGCATAAGCGAATGATACTCCTCTCCAGGAGACAGCATAATCTGATAGCCGAAACATTTTTTGCCGGCATACCGTCCGCAGGCAGGAGTGAATGAACACGGTCTGATCATAGCACCGTCCGCCTCGGGCACATCCTCGGATGCGGCTGTTTTGATGAAAGGAGCACCGATGTACTCGTATGGACGTGCAGTGCCGATACCCGGAGATATATTCGTATTGTTCCAAAGCCCTCCTCCACTGTACATGTCACAGGTGAAAAGTCCCGGAATATCAGAGGCCGGTGCTATTGTCCACGGCATAAGCTGGCGGTTCGAGTCGGTCGCAAGGGCAGAAATGACGTGAAGCGGATATTTGCCTCCGATCTCATTAAGGTAGAGATTGGCGAGCTCGCCGACAGTCAGCCCGTGGCGGTGCGCCACCTTAGGAACATATTTTTCAGACAGAGATCCAGTGGCAGTACCCTCCACTACCCTTCCAGCCGGATTGATATGGTCCACGATGTACAATGAAGGAGCATCTTCCATCTCTTTAAGCATTTCCATAAGACGGAACAGATCCTTGGTATAATTGAAATACCTCGATCCCACATCCTGGATCTCCACTACAACGGCATTGAGGTCTTTCAGCTCATCCGCCTCTATCTCAATATGGTTGGTCAGAGGTGTCAACTCCGTGTCCCTCGGTGAAAATATCATCTGGAGATTGCCGCGTTCACGGAAAATATCATACATATAACGTCCTGCTTCAGTATCCCAGCAGTTCTGGGTACAGAAGCAGGCCACCTTGCCGTCAGTCAGCGCACGGTCAAGCTGATTTTCTATCGATGTCGTTCTGAATGAGAACATTGCAATCAGGTCTATAGCCTTGCGGCGATTATCCTTTGATTATCTTGTCCGCGATCGCGATTATTTCCTCAGCAAGTTTCTCCGCACTTTCCATAGTCTGCGATTCTGCATAGATACGGATTATAGGCTCGGTATTGGAACGGCGCAGATGCACCCATTCCCTACGGTCCTCGAATGAAATCTTCACTCCGTCGATGTCATTGATGTCCTCATCGGAATATATGTTCTTGAGTTCGTTGAGAATCTTGTCTATCAGAGCGCTGTCCGACAATTCAATCTTGTTCTTCGCTATACAGTACTGCGGATATGTTTTCAGCAGTTCGGACACCCTGCATTTCTTATATGCAAGATTGGTAAGGAACAGCGCGACTCCTACCATCGCATCGCGTCCATAGTGAAGGGCCGGGTATATGACTCCTCCGTTGCCTTCGCCTCCTATCAGCGCGCCGCATTCTTTCATCTTTGTTGTGACGTTCACCTCACCTACAGCAGATGCGCAATAGACACCGCCGTGCTTTTCCGTCACATCACGCAAAGCTCTTGAAGATGACAGGTTTGACGATGAGGCCAATTTGTAAGGATAAGCTGCTGAAGCGGCATCCTTGCCTGAGGCCTTTGCCTGTTTCTCCACCCTCTCGAACAGATAATCCGCCACGCTCACCAAAGTATATTCCTCCCCGAACGGTTTTCCGTCTTCGCAGATCAGCGCAAGCCTGTCCACATCCGGATCGACTGAGATACCGAAAGCGGCTCCGTTCTTTACCACAGCCTCGCTCAATTCCACAAGATTCGCCGGAAGCGGCTCGGGGTTATGCGCAAAATGTCCTGTCGGATCACAATTGACGCATACGCATTCCACTCCCATCCTCTCAAGAAGTCTCGGCATAATGATTCCTCCTACAGAGTTTACAGCGTCCAGAACGACCTTGAATCCGGCATTCCTTACAGCGTCCACATCCACAGCGTCAAGGGCAAGGACAGAATCTATATGCCTGTCCGTAAAATCAATATCTTCTATTGTACCGATGGAGTCCACATCAGCGAAGTCAAAATCCTCGGCGTCGGCACATTCCAGAATGGCTGCGCCTTCCGCCGCATTCAGGAATTCCCCTTTCTCATTGAGAAGTTTGAGTGCATTCCACTGTTTCGGATTATGTGAAGCGGTCAGGATTATACCTCCGTCAGCATTTTCAAATATGACCGCCATCTCAGTAGTCGGCGTAGATGCAAATCCTGCCCTGACGACATCCACTCCGCAGGCGATCAGGGAACCGCATACAAGCTGCTCTACCATTTCACCTGAAATACGTGCATCCTTGCCGACAACGACCCTGTACCTCTCCCCTTCCGGCTTCGGTCTGCGCTCTCTCAATTTAACACAATATGCGTAAGTAAATTTCACAATGTCAATAGGAGTAAGAGCCTCTCCTGCCGCTCCTCCTATAGTTCCCCGGATTCCGGAAATGGATTTGATAAGAGTCATATTTTTATCGTTTTAGTCTTTATTGCATATCAATAAGAAACGTATCAAGGCACATTGCCAAAGACACCGAATTCTGCAAAATTAAAATAATAAGACTGCTTTTACAAATAAATCCCTAATTTTGCCGGCTCAAAATTCAAGACGTTGCACTGGTTTATGAAAACATTGCTTACCATACTGCTTCTCATCACTTCGAATGTATTTATGACATTCGCCTGGTACGGCCACCTCAAGCTCCAGGAGATGAAGATTTCATCGGGATGGCCCCTGTTTGCGGTGATCCTGTTTTCGTGGGGAGTG
>ERZ778514.1872-NODE-1872-length-14550-cov-7.419593_pt1 | contig 14550 bp, 15 predicted proteins | sample MGYA00510344_ERZ778514 | MGnify/ENA primary metagenome ERZ778514 (study PRJEB29527, sample SAMN07138968) | mouse gut metagenome | material: feces | host: mouse | place: China:Nanjing | collected 2016-01-25 ... | reverse complement strand
TTTTTTAGACTATTCAAAAAGAAAAATAGGAAAATAATACTTGTAGGGGAATCTGGGAATTGTCATAAAAGAAAGAATATGATAGAATATCAGAGAGGAACAATCGTGTTGCAAGGTGGTAACCTCCCAAAACTTCATGCCCGGTTTGCCGGAGTACATAAGAGGGGAGGTGGCGCAAATGACAGCTTTTGAAATCATTTCGATTTTCATAGGTATATTAGCTTTGCTGATTGCCTTTGGTAGTTTTGTTATAGCGTTGCTTGCCTTTCTCGATAAGAGGAACAAGCGAAAATAAATAAGCCTACCTTGTATCTTGGCGGAACAGGTAGGCTTATCGTCTAATCTTGTGAGGTCAACCACTTTGTGGGCGGTTGTTTCCTCTTTTGTATCTATAATATAGCATAATCCCCGGATAAATTCAAGAAAAAATTCCGTTAATGCAAACCGTTAGGAAAATAATAGACTGTTGCCCTCTGTGGTTCTACAGGCTTAAAATACTCGTCCGGGTTTTCTCCGGCTTCTATTAACTCCTGTCTGCATTTCTCTATCCGCTGTAAAAGTTCTTCCCGGCTTTCACCGGTTATCGCCATCACATCATCTAAAGAAAAATACTCATGCTCATTAAATGCAGATGCAAGGCTCATTCTCAAACCGCTGTAGATAGCTTCTAATGACAAATCATAGTTTTGTATGCCATCATCTATAATCGGCTCTAATTCTGCTCTGGTAACGCCATATTTGCCATAATTCGCAAGCAAATTGTTTATAAGTGTGTCCTTTTCCATAATGATCTACCTCGTTTTCTCTTTATCGTCCAAACAGAGCCATATTTTCAGCTATCGCCTTATGCCTTGCTATTGTGTCTGGAATTGCTAAAATTTCACTACGCTTTTTGTGTTCTTCCTCTAGCCGTTTAATATCTCGTGTTTTCGACGAATTTTTACGTCCAAAACCTGCTCCCATCTGTTCAACATAATAAGCATATCTTTCAGGATTGTTTCGCCTGAATTTGCAAAGCATATTATTTTCCCCATATCTTAACGCTTTTATAAAATCCTCATAACTTGCAATCTTCTTTTCACCCATTGTGTTTACCTCGCTGTTTGTGCGTTCAGGCTCTTTTATTCGTCCAGAACAAATTCCGCAATAAAAATCCCATAACTTACTTGAATCTTCTTCTCCTATCTCCGCAAGCCGTTTTTCCCTTTCAGGAGTATTTGGAAGTGTGGAATACACATAATTATATATTTTTACCATGCGTTCATACTCTGCTTGATTCATATAAATTTCTCCCTCCTATCTAAAACTATACGGCTTATTTTTGAATGTGTTTTCAGTTAATCGCCGTTAAATATAACCGTATGGTGTATCATACTTTGATATATGCTCTTGCAAGCGTGGATTTTCTTCAAGATAATACTTTTCGGGGGAATCTCTACAGTCTGCTTGAACCTCTATACACAATTGCCGAAATTCGTCTACCATCTGTTTTTCTTCTCCCTCCGGCACTTTCCCCCAAAAGTCAAAATCTGTAAATGATATTAAATCATATGGCAGCAGAAATCTAGCAAAATAATAATCCCACTTATCAGAATCCATCTTTTCAGTATCTACTATCTTCTTATACTCCGCTCTCTGCCGTTCTAATTCATCTATATCCATCGTTGATGAAATTGTCGGCTGTAAATACTTTGTTTTTAACGTCATTGCAGGAGCAGGATAAAATTCATTTGGCGGCACCTCATGAAATGTTTTCTCAAACATCCGCTTCTCAATATCATATAAAATTCGATATGGCAGCAGTACCTTATTGAAATGTAGTTTTCCGAACGCCATTAAATGAAACGCCATAGCCCTGTGTTGCTTTCTGTCCAACTCTTTCTTTTTCTCCAATGCTTCAAGTGCCTTTTCTCTTTGCTCTGCATTCATCATTCTTTAAATTCCCCCTCTATCGCTGGAACAAATTCACCTTTTTCATCATTCCACACAAGTCCTGCATCTGATATTTGTTGTTCTATTGTTGGCGGTTTTACTGGCGTTTTATCGCTAATAGCTTCAATTTTAAATTCCGAAGTATTGACATAACCATGATTATTAGATAGGTCAAACATTGCTATAACAGGCGGTATCTGCATATGATACGCTAATTCCTTTTTGCAGGCGGCGATTGCATTCTTTGTCTGTTTAATGAAATCCTGCCAACTGCTGCCCCTTTGCTGTTCATAGGTCAATAATGTTCGTCTGGTTATCCCTAAGAATGTGCATAACGCTTCAATATCCGGCACTAATTTTTTGTCAATATCTGGACTTGCATTGGTATCTCTCACATACTGAAAATAATCAATAGTGGTCTGTTTAAATTCCTCCAAGCCATCTTCCGTATCAGCATATGCCGGCGGTCTGCCCGTTTTCAAGCTGTCAATGGTCATGCTCAATACCGCATCAAGCGTATTATCCGCATCTATCGGCTTTGGCGTGAATCGTTTGTACTCCTTCGGTTTGATTTCATTTTTCATACTTTTTAACCTTCTTTCTGAAATTTTCCTTTTTTAGTGTTGAGCAATCATGACAAGATATTCCAGGCACGTATTGACATTGAGACGGCGGCGGAGATTTCACACGCCACAATTTCAGAGGTTATGGACAATATAGATGATGATAGATACAAATACATCTTGCTTGGAGTTTTGCAACAGCAGGAGGGAATAACGAGAGCGTTAGAGACAATAAATGAAGCATTGAAAGCGGAAAGGGGGAAAGCGGCGTGAAAAGAGAGGACGTAGCGAAGCGCATAGCAGAGGATTTGCTAAATGATAATGTACTGGACGAGCAGAACTTCAATTATGATACAGACGCAATCTTACAGCACGTACAGGACACTGTATTGAGCCATTTAAGGGATTATTCTTTATTAGCCGGTACAATATTCTAAAATAAAGATAACCGTTACATAGAACCGTATGAAAGGGTGTCTTGCAGTCAGCGGATGCCCTTTTTTGTAACGCATTTTTTGTGTGCTACCTCATGTGTGCTACTTGTGTGTTACTTGTGTGCTACCCGGCAAAATTTAAGGCTACCGCCGACAATCCACATCAGCGATAGCCTTTGATTTTACATTACTTCTTAGAACTTGCCAGCCTTCGCCGCTTCCTCAATAGAAACTGCAACTGCAACTGTCATACCTACCATCGGGTTATTTCCTGCACCGATCAGTCCCATCATCTCTACGTGAGCCGGTACGGATGAAGAACCTGCGAATTGTGCATCAGAATGCATACGTCCTAAGGTATCTGTCATACCATAGGAAGCCGGACCTGCCGCCATGTTATCCGGATGGAGCGTACGTCCCGTACCGCCGCCGGATGCTACGGAGAAGTATTTCTTGCCCTGCTCGTTACATTCTTTCTTGTATGTACCTGCAACCGGATGCTGGAAACGTGTCGGGTTTGTTGAGTTGCCAGTGATAGAAACATCTACACCCTCTTTGTGCATGATAGCAACACCCTCACGTACATCATTGGCGCCATAACAGTTAACTTTTGCGCGAAGTCCCTCAGAATACGGTGTTCTCTGAACTTCTTTTAACTCGCCTGTAAAATAGTCATACTCTGTCTCAACATATGTAAATCCGTTGATTCTGGAAATGATCTTTGCCGCATCTTTTCCAAGACCGTTAAGGATAACACGGAGAGGTTTTTTACGAACCTTGTTCGCCTTCTCCGCAATACCGATAGCGCCCTCTGCTGCCGCAAATGACTCATGTCCTGCAAGGAATGCGAAACAGTCTGTATCCTCCTCAAGAAGCATCTTTCCAAGATTACCATGTCCAAGGCCTACCTTACGCTGATCAGCTACAGAACCCGGGATACAGAAAGCCTGAAGGCCCTCTCCGATTGCTGCCGCTGCGTCCGCTGCTGTCTTGCAGCCTTTCTTGATCGCGATAGCCGCGCCTACCGTATAAGCCCAACATGCATTCTCAAAACAGATCGGCTGAATTCCCTTTACCTGATTGTATACATCAAGTCCGGCATCTTTTGTAATCTTCTCTGCTTCTTCAATGGAAGCGATTCCATAGCTTCCTAATACTTCATTGATTTTATCAATTCTTCTTTCATATGATTCAAATAAAGCCATTTACTTGTCCTCCTGATTTATTTTTGGCTATGTAATTCCTGTACGAGTATGGATCACTCTTTTCTAGGATCGATGATCTTAGCCGCGTCCGCAACACGTCCGTACTGTCCTTTTGCTTTCTCCCATGCATCGTTCGGCGTGTCGCCTGCTTTGATGAAATCTGTGAATTTTCCAAGACTTACAAACTGATATCCTATGATCTCATCTTTATCGTCCAATGCGATGCCTGTTACATATCCTTCTGCCATCTCAAGATAACGAGGACCTTTTGCCAATGTTCCGTACATTGTACCAACCTGTGAACGGAGTCCCTTACCAAGGTCTTCAAGACCTGCGCCGATCGGAAGTCCATCCTCTGAGAATGCACTCTGTGTCCTTCCGTATACGATCTGTAAGAACAGTTCTCTCATCGCCGTGTTGATCGCATCACAGACAAGGTCTGTATTGAGCGCTTCTAAGATTGTCTTTCCAGGAAGAATCTCAGATGCCATAGCTGCTGAATGAGTCATTCCTGAACATCCGATCGTTTCTACAAGAGCTTCCTGAATAATTCCTTCTTTTACATTCAGAGTTAATTTACATGTTCCCTGCTGAGGAGCACACCAGCCGATACCATGTGTCAGACCGGAAATGTCTTTCACTTCTTTTGCTTTTACCCATTTTGCTTCTTCCGGAATCGGAGCTGGCCCGTGATTTGCGCCCTGAGCTACCGGACACATCATTTCTACTTCATGTGAATAAATCATTTTAAAACTCCTTTCAACTATGTTGATTTTTTTCTGCGTGTAAAGTTTGTTACATCTTTAACACCATATAAAAATATTTTCGCATATATTTAAGCTTTCGTCAATTGTTACTTTGCTATATTTTAGGATGTATTTTCGGGCGGTTTGCTAAATTATCCCTAATCGAAGAATTGCCAGAAGTTTTTATCTTTCTGGTACGGTTTTATCTCCTCGAACGTAAAAGGCGCTGTCACCCATACAAATTTAAGGTCTGCCGGATCTCCCGGCACATAATTCAGATCATACCCAATCTCAACTCCGTCCTTGTCTACAAAGAAATTAGCTACGTAATTGCCGTCAATACTCTCTCCGCCCAAGGTCTTTCTTATATCCTCCTCGTCAAGTTCTCCGAGAAAATTAACTTCCCCGGCCTCATCACGCATAATCTCAAGCCATTCTTCTGTAAATTCACTATCCAGATTTACGATATCCTTCACCTCATAAATCCTGCCGTCCTTAAGGCCGATATTCAGTGTACGAAGCTGCTGACAGGAATCCTCTGCACTTCCTTTGATACCCATATCCTCAAATACGATACTAATAAAATGTTCATTTGCATAGCACACCTTATATGTGACAATGCTGGCAAGTATCGGATTCTGCGTTCCCAGTATCTTTTCCTTAAACTCCTGTGAAGGATTGTTATATATCTCATCCACCGTCAGCATAGCACATTTTTTGATTGCCTCATTGATCTTATCCTGCACATTTTTATCCAGTCCCTGCAATTTGGGATACTTTACACTAAAGTTGATCAATGTCGTCTGCTTTTCGTCATCCGTATATGTATAGTCTTCCTCTTCTATCTTATAGGGAAGATCGTCCGCAATATATTCCGGAATGGCCGCTGCCCCCGATACAGCCGGGGCTTCTGCTCCATCGCCGTAATCATCACGCTCATCCCAGAGAGGGCTGTCCGGATTCATAGGATCATCCGAATCATCATTCCATTGCTCTGTATTCCCTCCTATACCGACGGTATCCCGGCGGTTAAGCTGATATAGATTCTTGATCAGGACCGTTCCTCCTCCGACAATCAACACAAGTCCTAAGACAGCAGCGATAATCCCTCCGATGATCAGACCTGTATGATTCCTTTTACCCTGCACCGGCCGGCTCATATCCATCGGACTGATATACATTTCCATCGGAACATAGCGCATCCCATTCACGCTTTGTTCCACATCTATCTGACGCATTCCCATATGCTGGTATTTTTCCGCGGCCCCGGGCGCCGCATTAACCGTGATCCGATTAACCCGAAGCTGCTCTGCACAGAAATGATAAACCGCCATAAACAGCATCCGTCCGATTCCCTTGCCCTGACAGTCCTTTTTAACATAAAACAGACAAATGTGCCCGATTGACTTCACTGCCATGACTCCGCGCAGATCATCACCTTCAAAAGCGCCGAAAAATACGACTTCTCTACGCTCTGACATCGCCCTCATATTGTCATATTTAATAAATTTCTGGAATTCTTTTACACCCTCCGGTCCGTAACCGGGCGCCACATCCTCTGCGAATACATCCCACACAAGATGAAGCGCCGGCAGTAATTCTGATTTTTGTAACATTCTGATTTCCAAACTCACTCAACTCCTTTTTTTTGCTATGCTTTCAGCAATTCCTCCCGCAGCAATGTAAGTGCGCGCACGACCGCATATTCTCTGTTCTTCGCCCGATTTCCCAAAAACCGGAACTCCTCGGTACGGACGTTTCCTTTCACATAACAGCCCACATACACAAGTCCTACCGGTTTCTCTTTTGTTCCGCCGTCTGGCCCGGCAATTCCTGTCACACTGACTGACGCATCCGCTCCGGCAGCCCTGGCAGCGCCCTCTGCCATCTCTGCGGCCGTCTCATGGCTCACCGCCCCATGGCTTTCAAGCGTTCCATGACTTACGCCAACCAGTTTCTCCTTCGCTTCATTAGAATAGGTAATATATCCTTCATTATAAATCTGCGATGCTCCGGCCACATTCATGATCCTTCCAGCCAGAAGTCCGGCAGTACAGGATTCCGCCGTCGTCAGCGTAAGGTTCTTTTCCTTCAGCATATCTACGATTGCTTCCTCTAACGTCACTTCTTCGCTAGTCGTATAGATCTTATCCCCGAACCTTTCAGAAAGCTCTTTTAACATCGGTTCCATCAGCTTATCCGCCTCCGCTTCATCCAATGCTCTGGCAGTTACCCTGAAATGCACCTCTCCGGTCTTGGCATAAGGCGCGATCGTCGGATTGGACTGATTCTCCATCAGATCCAATACCATCGTCTCCGCCTTGCTCTCCCCGATGGAACAAATCTTCACCATCTTAGAATAGATTCCTTCCGGTTCTAGACTCCTAAGATACGGCATAATATCCCGCTCAAACATCGGTTTGATCTCATTCGGAGGTCCCGGAAGCAGAATCGCCGTCTTGCCGTTCTCTTCAATGATCAGTCCCGGAGCCGTGCCGTTATGGTTGTCCACAACCTTCGCACCCTCCGGCACCATTGCCTGCTTCCAGTTATTTTCCGTAATTTTCTTACTCTGCATTTTAGAAAAATATCCTGCGATCCGCTCCTTCGTGTGCGTATCCTCAGCAAGCTTTTTCCCGAACACTTTCGCAGTAACCTCCTTTGTCAGATCGTCCTTCGTAGGACCAAGCCCGCCGCTTAAGATCACAATATCTGATCTGGAAACCGCAAGACGCAGCGTCTTTTCAAGGCGTCCTTCATTATCTCCTACCACACTCTGATGGTAGCAGGAGAGACCTAATGCCGCACATTTTTCCGACAGATAAGCCGCATTCGTATTCACGATATTCCCAAGCAGAATTTCCGTACCGACCGATATCAGCTCCACAACCATAATTACATACCTCCCTGTGTCAAAACTTCAATATTCTTGGCTACATAGTCAATCAAAGAAACAACCGTCAAAATTAAGGATACCCAGATCAGCACATTTCCAATCATGGTAAATATACCTCCGAAATCCGCAATCAAAACTATGATCATAGCCATCTGCGCCACGGTCTTAAATTTCCCCCAATAACTGGCCGCAATAATAATTCCGTTATCAGACGCCACCAGCCGGAAACCGCTGATGATAAATTCCCTTGCTATAATGATAATAACAATCCATGACGCAAGCTGACCTGTCGTAATCAGACAGATCATCGCCGAACAGACAAGAAGCTTGTCTGCAAGAGGATCCATAAATTTCCCGAAGTTCGTCACCAGATTCCTCGCCCGGGCAATCTTTCCGTCCAGCATATCCGTAAGGCTCGCCACGCAAAAGATGATAAGTGCGATCCATTTATTTGCGGCGCCGCCCACATCCGTCAACATAAAAAAAACAAAAAACGGCACCATAATCACTCTAAGTACAGTCAATTTATTTGGTAAATTCATCGCTCAACTCTCCTATCAAATCATATTCCGCTGCTCCTGTCACCGTAACTTTTGCAAAATCCCCGGACATCAGCTCCCTGTCCGTATTAATAAAGATCAGCCCGTCCACGCCCGGCGCGTCCATATAGGTACGCCCCACATACGCATTCTCATCCGCAACCTTGCCCTCGATCATGACCAGTACCTCTTTTCCTGTCATCTCTTCCGCCTGCTCAAAGACAATTTCCTGCTGAAGCTCCATAACCTGCGCACGCCGTTCTTCCTTTTCTTCCTCCGGGACCTGCCCCGGGAAATCAGCCGCCGGCGTATCCTCCTCCGGCGAGTAGGTGAATACCCCCAGACGTTCAAATTCCATCTCATCTACAAATGCCAGAAGTTTCTCATGCTGCTCTGTCGTCTCTCCCGGAAAGCCCGTGATCAAGGTCGTTCTCAGGACAATATCCGGAATCTCTTCTCTGAGCTTTCTGATCAAGGAAATAAGCTGCTCCTTTGTCGTCCTTCTCCCCATTCTCTTAAGAATCTCATCCTCCGAATGCTGGATAGGCAGATCCAGATAATGACAGATTTTCTTTTCTTCCTTTATCACCTGAATCAGACGATCATCCATCTCCTCAGGATAACAGTAAAGAAGACGTATCCACCGAATCCCACTGATCTTACAAAGCTCCTTCAGTAATATGTGCAGTGATTTCTCCCCATACAGATCCCTGCCGTAAATCGTCGTCTCCTGCGCCACCAAAATCAATTCCTTAACACCTTGCTCTGCCAGTTCCTTTGCCTCTTTCAAAAGCCGCTCTATGGGTACGCTTCTGTAATTCCCCCGCAGTTTCGGAATGATGCAGTAAGTACAGTGCTTATCGCATCCTTCCGCAATCTTAAGATATGCAAAATGTCCTCCCGTCGTCACAAGACGCTTAGTATCCACAAAGGGCAGCCCGTTGATGTCTGCGAGTTCTAAGAAGCCGCCGCCTCTTAATGCCGCCTCGATCGTTTCGGCTATCTTATGATAAGACGCAGTTCCAAGTACCGCATCCACTTCCGGAATCTCCTTAAGAATCTCATTCTGGTATCTCTGTGCAAGGCAGCCTGTCACGATCAGCGCCTTAAGCCTGCCGCCCTTCTTATATTCCGCCATCTCTAAGATAGTCTGTATGCTCTCTTCCTTGGCATCATGAATAAAACAGCAGGTGTTGATCACGATGATATCAGCCTCTTTTTCATCATCTACGATTTTGTAACCTCTTTTTTCCACAAGTCCGAGCATGACCTCTGAATCCACCAGATTCTTGTCGCACCCCAAAGAAATAAATAGTAAATTCATCTTTTCTCCTCTATAACTGTCAAGGCAGATACCCGATGGCATCTGCCCTGTCTGATGACTAAGCCTGCTTAATCTTCTTCCCCGTCAACTTTGATCTTTGCCTGATTCAGCTCATCAATGGCGACCGATAATGGCTTTTCATTTCCTTTAATACCTACAAGCGGCATAGAACCGTCAATGATCTCTCTTGCCCTCTTAGCTGTAGCCATAACGATGGAGTAACGACTGTTGACAACCTTTGTTTCTCCCTCTTCAACATCCTTATTCACTACTTTCATCAAATCTGTGTAAGATGGGTGTAACATATACTGTTCTCCTTTCAAATCACCTGTTTAATTCGATTAATTCTTTTCTGATGTTCTCTATCAGCTTCTGGTTACGGAAGGTCTTCTTATGCTCTCCTCTAATAATCTGATGTACCTGCTCTACGCAGGGTAAAAGCTCATCATTAATGACCAGATAATCATACCTGTCCATTCCCTCTGCTTCCTCACACGCACGCTTCATGCGGAAATTAATGACGTCTTCCGTCTCTGTGCCGCGCCCTGCAAGCCGCTCCTTTAAAACCGCTGCACTTGGAGGCATGACAAACAAAAGAACCGTCTCCGGAAACTTCTCCTTCACCTTGAGCGCCCCCTGTATCTCGATCTCTAGAATGACATCCTTCCCTTCAGAAATCTGCTCTTCCACATACGCGCGGGGTGTCCCATAATAATTATCCACGTATCTAGCATACTCTATCAATTCCTCTTTCGCAATCATTTTTTCAAAATCCTGCACCGTTTTAAAAAAATACTCCCGTCCCTCCGCTTCTCCTTCCCGGGGCGCTCTCGTGGTAGCAGAAACCGACAGCGCATAATTATCATAGCGTTTCAAAAGCTCTTTCATGATCGTGCCTTTTCCGGAGCCCGAAAATCCGGATACTACGATCAGAATCCCTCTGTCTTTCATAGGCAGTCCCTCTCCCATCTTTATTATACTAAAAATTATTCAATATTCTGAATCTGCTCCCTGATCTTTTCAATGTCTGTCTTAAGCTCAATCCCCAAATTTGAAATCTCAAGGTCATTGGCCTTCGAGAGAATCGTATTTGCCTCCCGGTTCATCTCCTGCGCGATGAAATCAAGCTTACGCCCAATCCCATTTTCATCGGAAAGCAGCGTCTCCTTCATATGCTCCACATGACTCTTAAGTCTTACAACTTCCTCGTCCGTACAGATCTTGTCCGCAAATATGACAACCTCCGCCGCGATCCTGCTGTCCTCAATCTGTGTATCTTCTAAAAGTTCCTTTACCTTCTTCTCAATCTTTCTCCGGTATTCCGCGATGATCTGCGGCGCCCGCTCTTCGATACACTCAACCATCTTAAGCATCCCGTCAAGCTTTCCCGTCAAATCTTTCTTAAGATTCTCGCCTTCCAGACCTCTCGTCTCAACAAACTGTTCAATCGCTCCGTCAAGCGCACTCTTAAGCCCGATCCACAGCTTCTCTTCATCAGGAGCCTGCTCCTCCATCGTCAGGATCTCCGGATATCTCGAAAGAGACGACACCCTGATATCATTCTCCAGTGAAAAGGTATCCGCCATCTTCCGAAAATAGGAAAGATACTCTTTGGCCAGCGTCTCGTTATACTTCAGTGCCACCTGACTTTCTGACAAATCTTCGTAAGTAATAAAAATGTCTACTTTTCCCCGCTGTATACTCTGCTTTAACAGACTGCGGATGGCCGTTTCAAAAAAATTCAGTTTCTTAGGCATACGGATATTGGTATCCAGATAGCGGTGATTCACGCCCTTTATCTCAACGGTAAACTTACGTTCGCCCTCCATGATTTCGCACCTTCCGAAGCCTGTCATACTTTTAATCATATTCAGAATCCTTCTTTATCTTTGTCCTTGTTTATAAGTTGCTTCACAGATTGTAGTTCTAAATTATTATAAGTCATTTGGAATACATCGTCAACTGTGGTATACTATAAAATATTTCTGGCGGTAGCGATTTTTAATCAAAGGAAGTTAACTTGACACATGTTAGTTTGGATATTTTATAAAGTTTAGTAGGAGGATTTTATATGGCTTTGGATGGAATTACGATCGCGGCGGTTGCGGACGAACTAAGAAGGACACTTACAGGAGGACGGATCGCGAAGATCGCGCAGCCAGAGAGCGACGAGCTGCTTCTTACGGTGAAGACGCCGCAGGGGCAGAAGAAGCTTTATCTGTCGGCAAGCGCTTCTCTCCCGCTTATTTATCTTACAGATGAGAATAAGCCGAGTCCTATGACTGCGCCTGGATTTTGTATGCTGCTTCGCAAGCATATCGGGAACGGGAAGATCACAGGCATCTCACAGCCGGGACTTGAGCGGATCATCCATCTTGAGATCGAACATCTGGACGAAATGGGGGATCTGCGCCAAAAGAAACTGATCGTTGAGATCATGGGAAAGCACAGCAATATTATCTTCTGTGATGATAAAGATATGATCATCGACAGCATCAAGCACGTATCGGCCCAGATGAGTTCCGTGCGGGAGGTTCTGCCCGGAAGAGACTACTTTATACCGGATACGATGAAAAAACACAATCCCCTGACAGTCAGCAAAGATACGTTCATAAGTGTGCTCCGCGAAAAGCCCATGGCTCTTGGGAAAGCGCTTTATGTAAGCTTTACAGGGATCAGCCCCGTTGTTGCAGAAGAAATCTGTCATCTGTCGGGGATCGAATCCGCTATACCTGCAAAGGAGTTCTCTTCGGATGCACTTTTTCATCTTTACAGACAGTTTTCTTATTATCTTGAAAATGTACGCAGCAAAGCTTTCCAGCCCGTGATCTACTATGCCGGAAACATTCCGAAAGAATTCGGGGCGCTGTCTCTGACGCATTTTGACGGCTACCGAAAAGAAACCTTCGATTCGATCTCAAAGGTTCTGATTACTTATTTTGCCATAAAAAATATCCAGACACGCATCCGCCAGAAAAGCACGGACCTCAGGCACGTCGTACAGACATCTCTGGATCGGAGCCGCAAAAAATACGATCTGCAGGCCAGACAAATCAAAGACACCAAAAACCGCGAAAAATATAAGGTTTACGGCGAACTGATCAACACCTACGGCTACAATCTTGCCGCCGATGCAAAGGAACTTACCTGCCTGAATTACTACACGAATGAGGAGATCACCATTCCTTTGGACTCTTCAAAAACTCCGCAGGAAAATTCACAGAAATATTTCGCAAAATACAATAAACAAAAGCGGACCTTCGAGGCGCTCACTCAGCTTATTAAGGAAACGGCGGAAGATATCGAATATCTGGAGTCCCTAAGCACCGCCCTTGATATCGCCTCAAACGAAGACGACCTCATACAGATCAGGGAAGAACTCATACAGAGCGGATATGTCCGCCGTAAGTTCAGCAAGAAAAAGGTGAAATTAAAAAGCCGGCCGCTCCACTACATTTCCAGCGACGGCTACCATATGTATGTAGGGAAAAATAATCTCCAGAATGATGAGCTTACTTTTTCCTTTGCAAATGGCAATGACTGGTGGTTCCATGCAAAAAAAACCCCAGGCTCCCATGTGATCGTGAAAACAAACGGGGATGAACTTCCGGATTCCACTTTCGAGGAAGCCGGGCGGCTGGCTGCCTATTATTCCAAAAAACAGGGCAGCGATAAAGTGGAGATCGATTATGTAGAAAAAAAGCATGTTAAAAAGCCTAACGGTGCAAAGCCTGGCTTTGTCGTGTATTATACGAATTATTCTCTGGTCATTGATTCAGACATTTCAGGAATAGAGACTGCGGCGGAGTAACCGCCGCAGCTTCTGAGTAATCTTGGATATTCTCATACATCCGGCCGGCATAATCAAATGTATATCACTCTTTCATAATATCCAAAACTTTATCTGAAAGGGCACAAATCTTTTCCGCTATACAGCTTTGACCATCAGCAAGCCTTTTTTCAGGCGCAGCGAGCCTTAACTGCTTTAATCTCTTTAATATGGCCATTCTTCCGTAAAAGAATCTCCACCTTTGCATATTGATCTGAGCCGCAAACCATACCAGTTCTGAATATGTCATATGATATCTGGGAATCAAAACTCTGACCGCGCTTCCTCCATTTCCTCTGGCCATAAATCTCCACGGCTGCACATATGCCTGCCCAAAACAGGTAACCGTGATCCCTCCGTCCAGAAAAACTTCTCCTTGTACATCCGTTATACCCTTTAATTTCTTAAATCCATCATTCCATATTTTATATAAAAATTTATGGTGAATTTAGATTATCTCTTTAGAAGTTCTTATATGTCGGTATAGCCCGTATTTTCGGGCTTTCCCGGCATTTTAGATATGGGGAGAAGTTCTTATATACCCTCATAACCTTTTAGGTTTTCCCTCTCAATGGTAGTAAAAGAAGTAGTAAATCCGTCTGCGGCTATGCTGCAATCAGCCTTTCCATTTCAGCCTTTGCGGAAGCGAAAGTTGCGTGTGCGTAATAGTTCAGCGTCATGGTGATGTTGGAATGTCCCATGATATACTGTAACGCTTTCGGGTTCATGCCCGCATTGGCTAAGTTGGTGCAGAATGTATGGCGCAGGGTGTGGGGTGTCATTACTTTGGGTAAGGCTTCCTCATGGCACTTGTTGTACTTCTTCGCAAGCCCCCGGAACATGGTAGCATAGTTCACATTCGTTTTCGGGCAGCCGTCCCGGTTGAGGAAAAGGAAATTGCTGTAACCGTCAATGGTGATCTGCCGTTCAATATTACCCAGCCCGCCGTAGGGTTTTCCTCTGCAAGTTTCCGCAGCTTGTTTTCCCCAATGCGGAAATATTTTGACGCTTCTTCAATGGTAAGCGTGCTTCGGCAAGCAGCTTTGCGGTTATCTCTTTTCCCGCAATAATGAAAGACTGTT
>ERZ778514.1869-NODE-1869-length-14574-cov-6.026930_pt1 | contig 14574 bp, 14 predicted proteins | sample MGYA00510344_ERZ778514 | MGnify/ENA primary metagenome ERZ778514 (study PRJEB29527, sample SAMN07138968) | mouse gut metagenome | material: feces | host: mouse | place: China:Nanjing | collected 2016-01-25 ... | reverse complement strand
CATTATGTTGGGATTTTATTCCTTCGGATTGCCTTTCATTGGGCTGGTGTCGTTTATTCCGGCATTTATGGTATACTTCGGGGCGCTTGTCTTTGCTGTAGGCACAGACCCGGCTATAGAAACCATGCTGCCGGTAAAATGGTCTGAAAAAGCTTTGTTTGTAACCGTTTACGCGCTTGTGGTAATACCACTTTGTGTAAATCTCCCTCAGCTTATAGTGGAAGTAGTGGTCAGACCCGCCGGAGGAGAGCTATTTGACTCGAATATCTATATCAACACACGAAATATGACATTCGGGTCATTTAATACCTGTCTGTCATATGTACAGCAGCTTGTGCCGGCATCTGTGTGCCTTGCTACAATTATGAGCCTTACATCCAAACGGATAGTAATGCCGGTGGTATGGACAATAGTTTCTTTGGTAGCGTTGTCGATCTTCGGCGCTATATGTGGCATTTTAGGGGTGTTTAAATACGGAATCGGTAAGATAGAGACACTTGCCGAGAGCCAATCGGCAAATCCGACTGTATTTATAAATGCGCTTATGTCAGAGATGCAGCCGTATATGATGATACTCATGGGGGTGTGCGTTATCGCAATAGCTGTGTTTGTATGGCTTACATGCCGTAGTATCAAAACTCGTCAGCTGTAACAGGAGTACTATGGAGTTTAAGCAAGACCGTCCTATATACCGGCAGATTGTAGACTACTGTTTTGTCTGCATTTTATCAGGGGAGTGGCTTGAGGGCGAGCGGGTGCGCAGTGTACGCGAGATGTCCATAGACATGAGTGTAAACACGCACACTGTTCTTAAGGCGTATGATTATTTGCAGGCACATGGCATAATAGAGGTGCGCAGGGGCATGGGATACTATTTGTGCCTTGATGCAAGAACCAAGGTAAACATGACAAGGAAAGAGGAGTTTTTCAGCAGTTCGGCTCCGGATCTGTTCAGACAGATGAACCTTCTCGGAATCAGCGAAGAGGATTTGATTAAAGCCTATAGGGAATTTCAGAACACTAAACAGGCATGACCATCATCGGAATATCCGCTCTAAAGAGAAGCCTGTGAGCCAGACCCGGATTGAACAGACGAGAAAAAATGTTTCTCTTTTTGTTCGGCACAACAATCAGGTCGATATGGTTGCTACAGATGTATTCCTTGAATTGGATTTCCGCCTCTTTATGGTTAAACATGCAGATGCTGAAGTCAAAGTTCGGATAATGATTCTGACAATAGCGCTGAAGAGCATTGAATGGAGCGGTGGTATCGCCACCGCTCTGTTTTTTTGAAGGAATGTTTGCCAGAGTTATACTGGCGCTGTTGCCTGACATCATGCGGGCAAACCTGTCAAGAGCAATGATGTCTTCCTGGTCAAGAGTGCAAAAAAACACTACTTTCCTGATATCTTTGAGATCTCCGATATGAGTGTCGGCAGGTACTGTGAATACCGGATAACGACATGTATCAAGAACTTCTGCTGTAACACTGCCTACCAGCTCGCGCTCTTTGGTGTCGGCACCTCTGGTACCCATGACTATCAGTGTGGGGTTTATTTGTCTTGCATAACCGGCAATTACCTCCTCCGGGATTCCTTCGCTCACTTGACTGCTGAACTTTACCGGAGGCAATTCGCCATTTTTTATACGGTTTTTTAAAGACAGGCAAAGGCTATTCATGTTTGATGTCGATTCTTTTTCCAGCCGTTCTCTTATTTCGCTGTTTGCGACTTCATAATTCAGAGAGTCGCTCAGTTGTAATGAACCGGGTAAGGATGGGTCGACAAAGGAATTTAAAAGAGTAATGTCTGTTTTCAGACTTTTAGCGAGGAGAAAGGCAAGGTCGCAGGCATGCAGCGAGTATGGGGAAAAATCTACCGGAACCAGAATTGTATGTCGGGAATTGTTTTTGCCGACATTTTCTCCAGACACAAAAATATCCGTATTCTCTATTACTCTGAGTGCAAGCGGAAGGTCGCGCTCTTTTATTCTCACTCTTACACCGGATGCTACAACCGGGTTGGTGAGATTGACATTTTGAAGCGAGGCTTCAACTCCTTCGCTTTCAAGAAGAGTTTTCAACTCCACAGCTCTTTCGTAGGTGTGGATTGCTACAGTAATAAGTCGGTCTTCCATAGTGTCAGAAGTTTCCTCGCGGAGAGTTATACAATGAAAGAAGGAGAGAGGATGAATGAGAAATTGTTACTTAAAGTTTTTTATTCTTTGCCTTCCTGTTCTTTAAGGATTTCAACAGCCATATCGTATATGGTCGTATCGTCGAGCACAACTATGCCGCCGTCGGGCCCCGGCTCGATATGAACACCGCAGTTCTTTCCGAATTCGTAATTGCTGCCGCCGAAATAGTTTCTGACAGTCTGTACTGTGATATTGAGCTTGTCGGCAATCTGGTGAGTGGCACCATCAGGCAAACTGTCTTTTAAGCGGCGGAGGTCGTTGAATGAAATAGTCTTAGCCATGATACTATGAGTTTAAAGGGTTAGTAATTCAATTAAAAATGTTTGTGGAGTTAAATGTATCGCTTATTTATGAAGTAACCAAATATTTGCTACAAAACCTTTACATGTTTTACAACATATAATTGTCATATTCGTTCTATATCACTTGATTTAATCCAGGCTCTATGGTTATTGTCTATCTGAACATCAAGCCATTTCAACCCGGTTGAATCGTTTTGAACAGATATGGAATCTAAAATTTCAAGTTTGGTGCCTTCATGCAGCAGCATCGCTTCTTCCTGACGGTTTTTCGGCTCACGGGGAGATGTGCTCAGCAAAGCAGAAGGGGATATGATAATAGCGAAATCTGGATTTGATGCGATTTTTGCTCCCCTGACAGCAAGCACTCCGGCTGCGACACAGGCAAGCAGCATTAGTATGGCTCCAAAGAATCCACACTTGCGTATGCCTATGTTTGTGGAAAAAATATATAAGGTAATGCAGCCGATGCATATAAGGAAAAGACTTAGAGCCAGCCATGCATATGTATTGCTGGAGGTGAGAGTCGCGGCTTTGTCAAAACTATTGCTCATGAAAGACCCTCTTTCTCCTTGCCGGTCAAATATTCTGGAGTTTACAAACTGCAGATTTGTTTTTGCAGATTTGTCGGCAGGGTTGATTCTCAGAGCTCTTTCATAGGCAACGATAGCTTTGCCTGTCAAGCCCATGCGGTAATAGCAGTTTCCGAGATTGTAGTACAGGGTAGCGGATGTGCCATGTTCGGTCATCTCCTGACGGTATAGTTCGGCGGCAAGCTCAAAATTATCGGTAGAGTAGGCTGAGTCAGCTCTCTGGTCAAGAGTTCCGGCTTTAGCAAACGGTGTGCCGGAAAAACCGAGTATAGCTATTATAACGTATTTAATCAACTTGCTCATTTTCGTATTTTTGTATTTTCCATCGCATTGATGGTTTTCATAGCCTCGTTGTATATGTGGTGCATCTCATCGTCAGATTTCTGCGGAGTGTACCTTGCCATCTCGCAGGTGTCTATTATTGAAATGAGAGGTGTGGTGATTTGATCATCAACACCAGCGGCATGCAGTTTTTCAGAAACATTCTGTCTGGTGAGCTGAGACACCGGAATAGACAGTTTGTCACTGATGTATCCCCACAAGGCTCGAAGTATTTCTTCATAAAACTTTTCATCTTCTCCTGATGCTGCAAATTTTTCAGCTGTCCGCAGATGCCGTTTTGCCGTTTTGTTGGCTTTTGCCATACGGCTTCCGGTGACATCGGACGCAAGTTTCATTTTCCGGGAGTATATGGTGGATGTGGCGGTGACTATCAGAATTCCGATTATGTACAGCATCCAGTACCACCATTTTTCCACCACAAGGGTGTGGGTCTGAGACGGATTCTTTTCTCCGGTGTATATATGGAGAATATCGGTGTTTTTTGATTCGATATCCTTGCGGTCGGTATCGCTTGTTGTGGAGCCGGCTCCTTTTGCCACTTTTATGTTATAGGAAGGAGTGTCTATAGTGACATATTCCTTGGAAACCGGGTTGAAATAAATGAATTTACTGCCGCCGATTTTGAAATCGCCGACACTTTGCGGCACGAAAGTGTACTCCACCGACATTGTTCCGGTAACATTCTGACCGCTGACCTCAGCCTGTATATCGCTTTTCGGAGTGTATTGCTCAAATTCGTCAGGGAAGTCGATTACCGGTTCCTTTATATATTTTATATTACCGGTTCCTTTGATTGTGTATATAAGGGATGCCGCGTCGTTGGTACGGAATGTATTGCCGACAAGACGTGTGTCTGCCGTAAAGCTGCCGACAGCTCCGCTGAATCCTTCAGGCTGGGGAAACGGCAACTGCTTTACGTCTACCGAGGCAGAATTTGACTTAACCTTGATTTCTCGTTCCTGAGGGTCCCGGACAGTAAAGAAGCCCATGTTGACATTGTTGTACTGAACCACTTTAATGTCGTAGTTTCCGGAATTGATGGTAAGTTTGCCGGATTTCTGAGGAAATATGATGCACTTTTTCAATACAGCGGTCATGTATCTCGCGCCTCTGTATTCTTCTTCTTCGTTTAAAGTCGGCTGTATGTCTAATTCCTGAATGAGAAATCCGTCAAAACTTGGCTGCAATGTCGGGAAAAAAGACGAAATCTGATACTTGGTGTATAGTTTTATAGTGCATTCTATGGCTTCCTGCTCATAAGCGGATGGTTTGGACAGTATTATCCGTACAAATACATCGTTGGATTCAACCGGTCGGTCTGCCGACTGGGTATCGATATCGTAAATATCAACAGGCTGTCTTTGAGTGTTTGATGAGTTGTCTTGAGCCGAGGGTTGCTGCCTGTCGGAAAAAGACCCTGCCACAACAGCCATGGTTACAGGCGATGTGGTGTAGCGCTTGCCGGCGACTGTGATACTGGCTTCTCCTACAGAATATTTGCCCGGATTTTCCGCTTTGTAGAAATATGTATACTCAATTCTTGATGATGACACCATTTTGCCGTTTGTCACTACTTGACTTACGCTTGTAGTTGTGGATGGTCCATAAAGCATAGTTATGCCAGGTGTCTGTGTGACTTTCGGCTGGGAAGGTGCTTCATCCGCATTTCTCAATATATAGGTTATAGCAAACCGTTCTCCAGCCTGTACGCTACGAGGCGCAGATACCTTGAACGAAACCTGTGCCCACGAGGCTAAAGCAATGCCTATCAGTGTTATTATGAGGGTAAATCTTTTCATATATAATTACCACGGATTTGTAATTTTTTTACGGCGCGCCGCCTCGGCTTTTTTCTTTTCCGCCTCAACTCTTTTACGAGTAGCGGCTTCTTCATTTTCCATTGCCTTGAGTATTTTCTCGGCATTGGCATCACTTATGCTGCCTTGTGGCTGCTGTCGATCCTTGTTTTGGTTGTTGTCCTGGTTCTGCTGCTGGTTCTGGTTCTGATCTTGCTGCTGCTGCTGATTGTCGTCTTTGTTCTGGTCTTTGTTTTGTTCGTTTTGCTGTTGATCCTGATTTTGCTGCTGGTCCTGTTTGTCTTGTTGCTGATCCTGGTTCTGCTGTTGCTGTTGTTTCAGTTGAGCAATTCTGAGGTTTTCACGAGCTTTGTCATCATCGGGATTTTTGCGAAGAGCATTTTTATATAGCTCTATACTTTTGCCGTAATCCTGAGAGTTGAAAGCAAGATTGCCCAGGTTGTAAAAAGACTTGCCTGCAAGGTATGCGTCCTGACTCTGACCTGCTATCTCCTGAAGCAACTGGCTTGCAGAATTAACCGGGTCATTACCAGAATTGGGATCTGAAGAACCGGACTGCCTTATCAGAGCCGCCGCAAGATTGAATTTTGCTATCTCAGACTGGGGCAGAGCTTCCAGAGCTTTACGATAGGCTACCTCCGCTTCGGCAAAACGTTTGTCGTTGTACAGTTTATTGCCTTGGCGGATATAATTGCGTTCCTGCTTGGTAGTCGGAACAACATCGGCAGCATTATCCGCCGGAACAGCTCCGGCGGATATAAAGCAGCACAATGCAGCTATAGTCAATATTCTATCAGCGTTTTTCATTGGAAACATTCTTTGAGAAGAAGTTGATGTCGCGTAGCCATGACAGTTTGCTGTAAGACAGGAAGCCGTCAATTACAAGAAATATCAAGGCTATGAGAGCCGCTATAGGAAAGAGCTCGTTAGCCGATGAGACAGCCGCAGAGCGTTTGTATTCGGTTTTCGCTAATTTATTGAGCTGAGAATCAATGTCGTCTACCGCAGCCGACGATGAGCCTGATACATATATGCCATCTCCGGCACTGGCTATGTCTTGAGCCATTTTTTCATTAAGAGCAGTCTTGACCTCGTTGCCATTGAAGTCTTTCATGTATTCATCGGCTCCTTGCTTCACCGGTATTGGCGCTCCTTTGCCGCTGCCTATACCTATCACATCCACTTCAATACCTGCGTTTGCCGCTCTTTTCGCCACTTCGGTGGCATTGTCCTCGAAATTTTCACCGTCAGTAATAAGGACAATGGCTTTTTGGAATTCAGAGTCAGGAGTGAATGAATTTATAGCCATGTCAAGAGCCGCACCTATTGCAGTGCCTTGAGTCGGCACCATATCAGTGGTTATTCCGTTGAGAAACATCTTTGCAGATATGTAATCGGATGTTATAGGCAGCTGGGTATATGCATCTCCGGCAAACACAATCAGACCGACTTTGTCATCGTTCATTTTGTTTATCAACCTTTCCAGCAGGAATTTAGCCCGTTGAAGTCTGCTGACACCCTTGGGGTCATCGGTTGAAGAGGCAAGCATTGAGTTGGAAACGTCAACGCACAGCATAACTTCTATGCCTCTTGTAGTTTTTTCTTCTTCGGTTTTTCCACCTGAAGCCGGGGTGTACGGTCTTGCAAGCGCTATAATTATGAATGACAGCGCACATAACGCCAGTATGGTTTTTACCCAACCCATGTATTTAGACACGTCAGGCATGAGCGACCTGAGCACAGAAAGTCTTCCGAACTTCTCAAGAGCACGTTTCCTTCTCAGGCATGCAAGTGCATATAACAGTCCGGATACCGGAACCAGTATAAGCAGATATAGCAGATGTGGGTTTGCGAAACTAATCATAACAGGTTTCAAAAATTATCATGGAATAGCACGCAACAGGGTATTCCTCATTATGACTTCAAAAGCGATAAGTCCGAACGCCAGCCATGCCCAGAGCATGTAATTGTCTTCGGTGTGTGAATAGTTCTTCACATCAAGAACACTCTTTTCAAGGCTGTCTATTTCTTCAAATATTTCAGCGAGAACGTTGTTTCCGGTAGCACGGAAATATTTGCCGCCGGTTGTGGCCGCAATATTCTGTAAAGTGGCTTCGTCAATGACTACCGGCATATTTACATATTCAATTCTACCGAAAGCATTTTCTGTAGGATAAGGAGCCATGCCGTTACGACCTATGCCGATTGTGTAGACTTTGATTCCAAGTTTTTTTGCTATTTCGGCGGCAGTCATGGGTGCTACGTTTCCGGTGTTGTTGGAGCCGTCTGTAAGCAGTATTATGCTCCTGGATTTGGCTTTGCCGTCTTTTATACGGTTTATAGAAGTTGCAAGTCCGTCACCGATGGCGGTATTGTCCTGAAGCATGCCCATCTTTATATCGTGAATATAGTTGACGAGAAGCGACCTGTCTGTTGTCATCGGAACGGCAGTAAAACTTTCTCCGGCAAAAATGACCACTCCGATATTATCGTTTTCTCTTCCGGCAACAAATTGAGCCGCAACATCTTTTGCCGCTTCAAACCTGTCGGGCTTGAAATCGCGCGCAAGCATGCTTGTTGATATGTCAAGAGCTATAATAATGTCGGTGCCTTCGGTATTGGAAGTGCTCCACCGGTTCTGTACCTGAGGACGGGCAAGAATGACAATAAGACATGCTATGACTGCGCATCTGACAAGAAACAGTCCATGAAGAAGGTATGCTCTCAATGGACGTCCATGTCCGGCATAAGGCTGTGTCGTTGACACGGATAGCGATGCATAGTTACGGTTGCGTCTGAATATATACCATGCGGCATAGGGAATCAGCAGCAACAGAAACCATAGATATGAGGGGTGGGCAAACATCATAGTCATCATTTTTTAGAATCTATTTCCGTTTTGTCGGAATCGCCAGACTCGACGACAGGTTCTGCCGGCTTGGTGTCTTCAACGAATTGCAGAGCCGATTTGAATGCGGCGATGTTATCATCGGGCAAAGGACGAACTTTAGCAAACTTTACAAAATCGGCTGTTTCAAGAATAGAACTCATGTACCGGCGCGGCAGTTTTGTCTCCTCGTTGGAATTTAGCGCATGCAGTATCTGGGTGGAGGTCATCTCCATTGCGTTGATTCCAAAACGAGAATCGAGGTATGTGCGCAAAATGTCGGTGAGTCTTGTATAGAATTCTTTTTCTTCACCTCTTTCGCATAGCTGTGCCGATTTTAATGCGTCAAGCTGTTTTATGGCGAGTTCATAAGGCGGAATCGGTTTCTTGGCGGGAACCAGCGGCAGCCGTCCTTTGCGTATATACACAAGGTAAACGAACAACCCGGCGGCGACAAGTATCAGTGCCAGAAGAATCCACAACCCGTAGTCGGTCATCCAATCCGGCAAAAAGTCGAAAAAGTGTCTTGGCGGGGTCTGTATGTCAGCGTAGTCGTGAATAGATGCCATGGAATCAACATCTACAGGTACAACTTTTAGAACCGGGCGGTTGCTTTCGGATATTTCTCCGTTTTGTAAGAACAGCACCGGCGGCAGTGTGTACAGCCCTGAGTCAAATGCCTGAAGTGTCAACTCCTGTTTCAATTCTTTGCGACCGTTGCCCAAATCGTTTACAACAGGGTCTCCGACAGAAGCTATTTCGACATCGCGCCATAATGTGTCCGGGGTAAGGATGCCTCCTGTTTCATCAATGTTGCCCAGAACTTCTATGTGAAGTGGTGTCTGCCGCCCCATCAGAATATAAGCAGAGTCGAGAGATACCCGTATGTCGACTTTCGCGTCGGCTACAAATGAGTAACCTCCGCAAATCATAGAGGCAACAAACAGCAATATGTATTTTTTTGTGTTCAGCATATTATAAAAGAGGTGTTATCTTGCCGCACGTTTACGAAACAAAGCCATCAGTGCTTTTACATAGTCCTCGTCTGTAGCGATGGTAGTAGAGTCAACCCGACAACGTTTCATAGTCTCGGTCATGGTCTGCTGTCTGTCATACCACCATTTACCGAGCGCTTTGCGAGTGGAAGACAACGAGGTGTCTATCCAGCGCTCCTTGCCTGATTCGAGGTCTTTCAGCCTCAAAAGACCTACATCCGGAATCTGGGTGTCTCTTTTGTCATAAATCTGAATTCCGGTCAAGTCGTGTTTGTTGGAGGCAACAGACATGGCTGTGTAGTAGTCCTTGGAGTCTATGAAATCCGAGATTAAGAACGATGTTGTCCGTTTTTTGAGGGCGTCAGTAAAGTAGCGCAGGGCAGCCCCTATGTCTGTGCCCTTGCTTTCAGGAGCAAAGTCAAGCAGCTCGCGTATTATGAACAGTATGTGTTTGCGTCCTTTTTTCGGAGGTATGAACTTTTCGATTCTGTCAGAGAAGAATATGACTCCAATTTTATCATTGTTCTGTATTGCAGAGAATGCAATAGTAGCCGCAACTTCAGCTATCATTTCTCGTTTTTCCTCGCCGATTGCTCCAAACAGCCGACTGCCGGACATGTCAACGAGCAGCATTACAGTGAGTTCGCGTTCTTCTTCGTAGACTTTGACATAGGGGTGGTTATGCCTCGCGGTCACATTCCAGTCAATGTCTCTTATGTCATCACCGTACTGATATTCACGAACTTCGGCAAAAGTCATACCACGACCTTTAAACGCAGTGTGGTATTCTCCCGCAAAAATATTTTGCGAGAGTCCCCGCGTCTTGATTTCTATCTTCCGGACTTTTTTTATTAATTCCGAGGCTTCCATCTGGAATGATTTATAAGATTTCTGCTGTTTCTATCAGGGTACTTCTACCTTGTCAAGAATTTCAGAAATGATTTCGTCGGTAGTGATATTGTTCGCTTCTGCTTCATAGGAGAGTCCGATTCGGTGGCGCAATACGTCATGGCACACAGCTCTGACATCTTCAGGTATGACATATCCTCTCTGACGCAGGAAAGCGTATGCACGCGCAGCTTTGGCAAGGCTTATGGACGCACGGGGCGACGCACCGAATGATATTATATTAGTGAGGTCGTTCAGATTATAATCGGCAGGGTATCTTGTAGCGAAAACTATATCTACAATATAGCGTTCAATCTTTTCGTCAAGATATATTTTTTCTACAATTTTCTGTGCTTCCAGCACCTCTTCCGGTCTGAGCAGCGGTTTTATTTCTTCGCGGCGCGGCGAAATATTTTGTCGGATAATCTGTTTTTCTTCATCTTTGGTGGGATAGCCTATGACTACCTTTAGCAGGAATCGGTCAACCTGAGCTTCGGGCAGGGGATAGGTACCTTCCTGTTCTATGGGGTTTTGGGTCGCCATTACCAAAAAAGGCTCATCAAGGCGGAATGTCTGCTCTCCGATAGTTACCTGCCTTTCCTGCATGGCTTCAAGCAGTGCGCTCTGTACCTTTGCGGGGGCACGGTTTATTTCGTCGGCAAGTACGAAATTAGCGAAGATGGGACCTTTTTTTATCTGAAACTGTTCCTTCTGAACGCTGTAGACCATTGTACCGGTAACATCGGCAGGGAGTAGATCCGGAGTAAACTGAATGCGGCTGAATTTGGCATCTATGACTTGAGACAGCGTTTTGATGGCAAGTGTTTTAGCCAGACCGGGCACACCCTCGAGAAGCACATGCCCGTTTGCCAGCAGCGCAACCAAAAGAGAGTCTACAAGATGTTTCTGTCCCACGATGGCTTGATCCATGCCGCGGGTCACAAGGTTGATAAAGTCGCTTTTAGAGGCAACAATATCGTTGAGTTCTCGGATATTAACGGTTTCGTTCATAAAATATATGTCAGATATTTATAATATACATTATATAACACTTTCAGCACCAAATAGGTTGCTTCCATAATCAATAACACAAAATTATATATTATAACCATTTGGAAATATAACGTATACAGTTAATTTTAGCTATTTATAGTTAATAGTCCGCAGAGTACTGAATGTGTTGAATTTCAGGTAAATAAAAATAAATCAGGATATTGGCGCGTGGCTAATATCCTGATTCTTGGAAATATAACAATATGCATTAGGCTTGAGGAATGTTATTCGCGCTAAGTTTTTTTATTGAAATTAAACAACTTGCTGTGTGGTGTTTTACATATACGCGGTAGTGCCGGCGTTTTCTACCTGTTCAATGTCCGTATCTGCCGAATCGCTGTCAGCAGGTATATTCACATAATACAGGATGTACAGGCACAGCGCTAAAGCTCCGATTGCCAGTCCGACAATAAGACCTGCCAAGAAGCCGTTGCCGAATTTGCCTTTGGGCTGCTCTGCATCCGGGGGTGTAACATATTCTTCTTCCTCGTATTCCCAGTCTTTAATTGCTGATGCAGCAGGTGCGGGAATGTTTTTTTCATCGCGATCCGCAGCAGGCTGCTCTGTATTGACAGGCAGTTCTGTACCGGCAATATTTTCTTGAGGCAGCGTTTGTCCCAAGGGGACGGTGCAAGTACATTCGGAGGCGGGAATTTCTTCCGAGTCTTGGCGGATGTCTGTATCAATGACAGATTTGTTGTCGGTATCGGTTATTATTTCCGCAGTTTCTTCGGGCTGATTCTCTTCAATATTTTGCTCAGTAACAATTGTAGAATCGCTGCGCACATCAACGCTTTCCTGTTCAGTAGCTGCAACGGGTGTTTCTTCAACACTTTCTTGTGCGACAGGGGGTGTTTCGGTTTCGATTTCTTCAAAAGCGTTGTCAGGCAAGTCTTCGGCAAGTTCTACGGGAGAGAACATGGCAAAAGGCGCGTTTATTTCAGCAGCGAATGAAGCGTCCGGGGTGAAAATAACCGGGTCGTCGGATGTCGATGACAGTCTAAATGTTCCGAGTCCGTTGATTTTTACGCTTTCTCCGGCTTTGAGTTCTTCGGAAATTGTTTCAAAGACAGATTTTATGAAAGTTTCTGACTCGGAATATGGAACAGACTGAGTGTTGCCAAAAGTTTCGGCAAATTTTTTCAATGGAATCTTAGCATTCATTTTCCAAGAGATTTTCTTAGTACTACGCTTGACTTGAAACTGACTGTAATGGAGGGAGGCAGCAGTGTTTTTTTGCCTGTTGCCGTTGTTTCAATACACTCGTCTTTTTTTATTGGTGTGAAGGTGCCAAATCCGGGCACTGCCACCGCATCAAGTTCCTGACAATAGTTTTTTATTATAGATGTCAGTGTGTCAAGCCGTTTGGCAATTTCTTCAGCCGGCAATCCGCTTTGCATAGATAGCCGACCGATAAATGAGTTGCTGTCCATTGATTTGCGTTTGAGAGAGAAGGGATAAAAGCAGTATTCTATGCTCGGTGAATCACCGGCATAGAATACTGCCGTATATTAATAGTTTCGGGCAAATATAACTCTTTGCATAGAAGGTTTGCCGGTTACCATGCATTTGCCGGGAGTGGTGTCGCCATCCAGCGGTATGCAACGGATTGTGGCTTTAGTTTCTTCTTTGATTTTTTGTTCAGTTTCTTCTGTACCGTCCCAGTGGGCGAGTATGAATCCGCCTTTTTCTATTTCTGCCTTGAATTCATCATATGTATCGACAGTGCGGGTCATGCTTTCGCGGTGGGCAAGAGCTTTTCTGAATATGTTTTCTTGAATTTCTTCAAGGAGGTCGCGCACTCGCATTTCAATGCCCTCGAGAGGAGCTTCACTTTTTTCAAGAGTGTCGCGCCTCATGATTTCAACTGTGCCGTTTTCGATATCTCTGGCTCCGATAGCAAGACGTACAGGGACACCTTTGAGTTCGTAGTCTGCAAATTTAAATCCAGGACGGCGATTGTCGGCATCATCGTATTTGACGCTGATTCCCATCTCTTTCAGTTTTGTAAGGATGGGTTCTATATGGGCTGTAATCTGGTCTCTCTGCTCGTTATTTTTATAGATAGGAACAATAACTACCTGGATTGGCGCGAGGTGAGGGGGGAGAACAAGGCCGTTATCGTCAGAGTGAGTCATGATGAGAGCTCCCATGAGTCGGGTGGATACACCCCAAGAGTTAGCCCAGACAAGTTCGGGCTTATTGTCTTTGTTGACAAAAGTCACGTCAAAAGCTTTTGCGAAATTTTGTCCAAGGTTGTGCGATGTTCCTGCCTGAAGAGCTTTCCCATCCTGCATCATCGCCTCTATTGTATAGGTGTTTAATGCTCCGGCAAAGCGTTCGTTCGCGCTTTTGACACCTTTTATAACCGGCATTGCCATGTACTTTTCGGCAAAGCGGGCATACAGGTTAATCATCTCTACCGTCCTTGCTTCAGATTCTTCAGCTGTAGCATGAGCGCAGTGACCTTCCTGCCACAGGAATTCGGCTGTACGAAGGAACATTCGGGTTCTCATTTCCCAGCGCATTACATTTGCCCACTGGTTTATGAGCAACGGCAGGTCGCGATAGCTGTGAATCCAGTTTTTGTAGGTGCCCCAGATTATGGTTTCGGAAGTGGGGCGGATTATGAGCTCTTCCTCAAGTTTTGCATCGGGGTCAACAATAACTCCTTTGCCTTCAGGATCATTTTTTAGACGGTAATGTGTTACAACCGCACATTCTTTGGCGAAGCCCTCTACATGTTCAGCTTCACGGCAAAGAAAAGATTTCGGAATGAGTAGAGGAAAATATGCGTTTTGAACACCTGTTTCCTTGAACATTTTATCAAGAGTCTGCTGCATTTTTTCCCATATAGCATAGCCATAGGGTTTGATAACCATGCATCCTCTGACTGGAGACTGCTCAGCAAGGTCTGCTTTTACAACAAGCTCGTTATACCACTGAGAGTAGTCATCGGCTCGTTTTGTAAGGTCTTTAAGTTCTTTAGCCATTGTGATTATTTAATTTTTCTACAAAGGTACTCAAAATTTGTGTAATTGTTTTATCTGGCGTTGTGAGCTGCTTTTATTAGTGACGGTCCGGGTATAAAATATACTTCCAGGCGTCTGTTTTCGTTTCTGTGACTTCGGGTGTCATTCGGTTGAACCGGCATGAGTCCACCCATGGCAAACGGTATGATAAGTTGCCTTTCATTAAGCCTGCCTGAGTCAATTTCATTCATGAACCAGTCATATACTGAGTTCAGGCGAGCTGTAGAGAGGTATTCGCGGTAGGTTTCCGACCCGGTGTCATCAGTGTGCATCGCCAGTACGATTTTGTATGCCATAGGGTCTGCGAGAATCGCTGTAAGCCCGGATAGAATTCTGGATGCGCCTGAATTCAGAAGAGTGTCGTTTGGTAAAAACAAGTCTTCAGCCGGAATACTTACAACAAAAACTTCGTCCTCGCGCATCAAATCTACTGTAAATTTGCCTTTTAAAGAATTGGCAACTTTAAGTATGT
>ERZ778514.1866-NODE-1866-length-14606-cov-4.357501_pt1 | contig 14606 bp, 15 predicted proteins | sample MGYA00510344_ERZ778514 | MGnify/ENA primary metagenome ERZ778514 (study PRJEB29527, sample SAMN07138968) | mouse gut metagenome | material: feces | host: mouse | place: China:Nanjing | collected 2016-01-25 ... | reverse complement strand
CAAAAATATCTCTTATCTTGTATCTATACTACTGTTTCTTATTTAAAAAAGGAGCTTATTTATGAAAACTGGACTGGTTCTGGAAGGCGGCGCGCTACGGACGATTTTCTCCACCGGGGTGTGTGACGCATTTCTGGACGGCGGGCTCCCTCTGCCGGATTACACCGTAGGCGTTTCTGCCGGGATTGCCTACGGCGTCAGCTATCTCTCCCGACAAAGCCGGCGGAATTTACAGCTTGCCGCTCATTACGTCAACGACCGGCGTTATATGGGCTGGCGGAATCTGGCGAATCCCAAAAACCGATCTTACTTCGGTCTGAAATTCGCCTACGAGACCATACCCAACGAGCTGCTTCCCTTTGATTACGAGACGTTCGCCGCCTATCCGGGCACTGTGGAGGCCGTGGTGACGAATCTGAATACCGGCGAGGCGGAATACCATCCCGTACCCCGGCGGGACGAGGAAAATCTGCTTTTAAAGGCCACCTGCGCCATCCCCCTGATGTTCCCCATTATCACAATAAACGGCCAGCCCTATCTTGACGGCGGCTGTTCTGACGCAATCCCCTGGCGGCACGCTCTGGACGCTGGCTGTGACCGTCTGGTAGTCGTCCTGACCCGTGAACGGGAGTACCGCAAAAAACCAGACGGCTCCCTGCGGACCATCAGCCGGATTTTCCGCCGCTACCCCAATTTCGTGGAGACTCTCCGGCATCGTTCCGCCGAGTACAACGCCAGCCGGGAAGCCCTTTTCCAGCTCGAACGGGAAGGCAAGGTGTACGTCATCGCGCCGTCGGACACCCTGGGCTGCTCTCGGACGGAAAAGAATCTGGATATCCTCCGGGCGCTCTGGCAGCAGGGCTACTTCCTTGGCCGGGACGCGCTGGAGGACGTAAGGGCCCTGTGGAGCTGACCGCTGTTCAATGTCCTCTGATCCGCGCGCAAAAGAAAAGTGCTGGAACCGTTTTTCTTTGGGTTCCTGCACTTTTTCTTTATTATTGGGAGTCTTTCTTTTCTTTGTTTTGACTGTCTTTTCGCTGTTTTCCTGTCAGGCGGATTGAATCACATCTTTGTTCTTCACAAAATACTCCACGCCGGAATACAGGGTAGTCAGGGCGATGATCCAGACGCAGGCGGTGTCTATCCAGGAGATATAGCGGTCATAGGGCACGGCGGGCAGGAAATCCGGATGGCAGAACGGCCCCAGGAGCAGCATAACGATAATGCAGACCATGGTTGCGGCAGTCTTCACCTTCCCGGACCATCCGGCGGCAATCACACGGCCCTTGTCGCTGGCGATCATCCGCAGACCGCTGACGGCAAACTCCCGCACAAGCACAATCAGCAGCGCCCAGGCAGGCATCCGGCCCACCTCCACAAACCAGAGCATCGCCGCGGTCACCAGCATTTTATCCGCAAGAGGGTCGGCAAACTTTCCGAAATCCGTCACCAGATTGTACTTTCTGGCAATCTTCCCATCCAGCAAATCCGTCAGGCTGGCAATAATAAAGATGATCAGCGCGATATAATCCGAACCCGGAAAGCCCATATAAAGAACCGCCATAAAGACGGGAATCAGTACAATCCGGGACATGGTCAGTTTATTGGGTAAATTCATCGCCTGCTCCTTTCTCCGGATAGGACTTGTCCTTCCAGTACCACCACTTTAATTTCTCCGGCTCCCACAGGTCATGGTCCGCGTAATAGACAGCCGCCCGCCAGACGTAGAGAGCGCAGCGGTCCTCCTGATACCCTTTCAGCAGGCACTCCCGCAGATAGAGCGCCTCCGGGTCCTGTCCACGGAGGTCCTCCGGTTTCCGGAACCCCAGCGTTTCCATGACGGCGGCTATCCGGGGGCCTACGCCGGGGATTGCCTCCAGAGGGCTTTTCATACGTCCTCCCGTTCGCCGGTCAGCTCGCCGTCCATCACGCCGGTAAAGCGGACGGCCACAAACTCCCCGGGCTGTACGTCTTCCCCCGCCGCAAACCAGACCCGGCCGTCAATCTCCGGGGACTCCGCGTAAGTCCGGCCAAAGTACATCTGCGCCTGACTGTCGAAGCCCTCGCAAAGGACCTCCCGCGTTTCGCCAAGCAGGGATTCATTGTATGCGTCGATGATTTCAGACTGTACGTCCACCACAATCTCGCTCCGCCGCCGGGCTTCCTCCAGGTCCACATACTCCATCTGTGCGGCGCGGGTCCCGTCTTCCGGCGAGAACGGAAACACTCCCGCACGTTCCAGCCGCTGTTCCCACAGGAAGCCGCAAAGTTCCTCGAATTCCGCCTCGCCCTCACCCGGCAGGCCCGTGATCAGACTCGTCCGCAGAACCAGCCCGGGAATTCGTTCACGCAGACGATGAAACAGGTCCGTTATGGACGCCTTTGTATCCCGGCGGTTCATGGCCTTCAAAATACCGTCATTGCAGTGCTGAATGGGGATATCCAGATAGGGCAGGATCTTCGATTCCCCGGCGATGGTGTCAATCAGTTCCTCCGTCACCTCGTCGGGGTAGAGATAGTGCAGGCGTATCCAGTGGAAATCCAGACGGCACAGCTCCCGGAGAAGTTCTGCAAGCTGATGTTCACCGTTCAGGTCCGTGCCGTAGCGGGTGATATCCTGGGCAATCACCAGCAGTTCCTTTACGCCCGCCGACGCCAGTTCCGCCGCCTCATCCAGCAGTTCCTCCATGGGACGGCTCCGGTAGCGGCCCCGTAGAGACGGAATCACACAGTAAGCGCAATGATTGTCACAGCCCTCCGCAATCCGCAGGTAAGCAAACCATGGCGGCGTGGAGAGAATCCGGGGGCCGTTCTGCTTTGCCGTGTGAATATTCCCCATGCGGCACGGACGGTCTCCCTCCAGCACTTCCGCAATGGCTCCGGCAATCTCGTCGTAACTGCCGGTGCCCAGAATGCCGTCCACCTCCGGAAGCTCCGAAAGCACGTCCTCCTTGTAACGCTGGGCCATGCAGCCGGTGACCAGAATCTTTTTCAGCCGGCCCGCTTCCTTCAATGCTGACAGCTCCAGAATGTTCTCTATGGCTTCCTCGCAGGCCGACGCCAGAAATCCGCAGGTGTTCACCACGGCCACGTCCGCTCCCGCAGGCTCGCCCTGTATCTCGTACCCCGCCGCCTGCACTGCGGCCATCATCTGCTCGCAGTTTACCTGATTTTTGGCGCATCCCAGGGAGATAAACGCCACTTTATCGCTCATAAGCTCTCCTTCATCCTAAGTTTCATCTTCGTCAGAAAAAATCTTCTCAATATCGTCAAGGGAATTGATGAATGCCAGTATCGCCTTAACTTGCTGGTCATTCATTTTTTCCATTCGTTCCATGGTTTTCTGATGAAGTTCAGATAATCCCCTTAATTTGCTGGTTTGCTTTATTTTTGGCTCTTCCCCTTTTAGAATCCAATCCGCACGATAGCCGTATTTTTCCTCAATCAACGCCGCAAGGGATTGAGAAAGCCGGATATCAGGGTCTTTCAAAAGCTTGGATATATAGCTTTCGGTAATACCCAATTCCGCTGCAAGTTGCTTTTGCTTCAGATGATTTTCCTGCAATATAAGTTTTAACCGGTCACATTGGTTCATTGCCGCACCTCAGCAGTAAAACTTGAATAAGTCAAGAAAAACACTTGACGAATTGAATGAAATGATTTATACTGAACTTGTTCCAAAATAGAAAGGGGAACTATATGATTTGGAACATGTATAAAAGAAGAGCAATATTACATATGAAAAGAGGGTTTCCCATGTTTGACATTCTGACTGCCATCTATTACGACGATCTCCACGACCTGCGGGGAAAAAGAATCCTGAAACCACCCTACACCACAGCGGAAAACGCCCTTTGTGAATGCCTGGACACACTGGACCCGGAAACCGCCAAAGAACTGAAACAACGCTTTCGGATCGTAGCCATAGAACAGCGGGACAAGGCGTTTCTCCGCGGGTCCCGGTTCGGCGCGCAGCTTATGGCGGAACTTCTGGAAGGCGTTTAATCCTCTTCAATCCGGTCCCCCAGGCGTTCCCATGCGGCTTTGATATCGCTCCAGGGGAAACCGCGGCGCATCAGGGCATTGGTGAGACGGCGCTTTTCCTTCTCGTCGGGCGCGCGTCCCCGGAGCTTCCCCGTTAAAAAATCGTCAATCTGCCCATCGTTTTCGGGCATCTCATCCAGAGCGTCCTCCCAAAGCTCCCGGGGGACGCCCTTTTCATATAATTTCTCCTGAATGCGCCGCCGTCCGTAACCCTTGCCGCTGTAATGACGGACCAGCGCGGCGGCGTACTGCGCGTCGTCCAGGGCCCCGATGGACTCCAGCCATTCCGCGGCATAACGGGCATCATCGGCGCTGGCCCCCTTCTCCCGGAGCTTCTTCTCCAGGTCACGACGGCTCATGGCACGCCTGCCGATCAATCCCGCCGCCGCCGCACGGGTGCCCGACAGTCCCGCCGACGCTTTCAGCCGTTCCAGTTCAGGGCCGTCCAGCTCGCCGCCGGCACGCAGGTCAAAGTCCAGAAGCTCCTGTTCCGTAATTTTCAGGCATTCGCCGCCCTCCAGGAACACCAGCACCCGGCCCTTTATATGCTGGGACGGCGCAACGCGTTCAATCCTCATTCTCAGCTATGGGTTCCCGATCTTCCTCCTGCGCTGCGTTTTCGGGGGCAGCGGAGTCGTCGAAGTCGTCGGCGCTTACGTCTACCGCTCTTCCTGCGGCTTTCGCGGCGGCCCGGGACTGATTGCTCATGAGTTTATCAAAATTCTTCCGGACCTCCGCCTCAAGCTGGTCCCGAATCTCCGGATTTTCCTGCAAGTAGCGTTTTGCGGCGTCGCGGCCCTGACCGATCCGGGTCTCGCCCATGGAGAACCAGGAGCCGGATTTCTGCATCAGGTCCAGTTTCACGCCCAGGTCCACCAGCTCGCTCTCCCGCACAATGCCCTCGCCATACATGATATCGAATTCGGCTTCCCGGAACGGAGGGGCCATCTTGTTCTTGACCACCTTGGCGCGGGTACGGTTGCCTACGATTTCGCCGTTGACCTTGATGCTCTCCACCCGGCGGATATCGATGCGGACGGAGGCATAGAATTTCAGCGCCCGTCCGCCGGTGGTGACTTCCGGGTTTCCGTACATCACGCCGACCTTCTCACGGAGCTGGTTGATAAAAATAACGATGGTATTGGTCTTGCTGATAGCGGCGGTAAGCTTCCGGAGCGCCTGGCTCATCAGACGCGCGTGGAGGCCAACGTAACTGTCCCCCATCTCGCCCTCGATTTCCGCGCGGGGCACCAGAGCCGCCACGCTGTCCACCACAATCACATCAATGGCTCCGGAACGAACCAGAGCTTCTGTAATCTCAAGGGCCTGCTCGCCGGCGTCGGGCTGGGAGATCAGCAGGTCCTCGACTTTCACTCCCAGGGCGCGGGCATAGGTGGGGTCCAGAGCGTGTTCCGCGTCCACGAAGGCCACCTCGCCGCCCTTCTTCTGGGCCTCCGCCACCACGTGCAGGGCCAAGGTTGTCTTGCCTGAGGATTCGGGGCCGTAGATTTCCACAATGCGTCCCCGGGGCAGGCCGCCGATGCCCAGGGCCACATCCAGCGCCAGGGAGCCCGTGGGGATGTACTCGATATTCAGGTCCGCCTTGTCGCCAAACCGCATAATGGAGCCCTTGCCGTACATCTTTTCGATCTGGCTCATGGCGGTGCTGATCGCCTTTTTCTTGTCGGCTGCCGGTGCCGCGCTGGGGATAGGCGCTTTTTCTTTTGCCATACTGCTTTCCTCCTATTGTTCTGATTTCGTCCCGGGATTTACCAAGGCTCCCGGGGAATGACGATGGCGCAGATGAAATAGGCCACCATGCCGCTGCCGCCCAACGCCGTGAAGAGCACCCAGGCCAGCCGCACCAACGTCGGGTCCAAACCGAAGTATTTCGCGATTCCGCCGCACACGCCGTCCAGCATCCTGCCCTGATTGAGCTTGTATAACCGTTTGCCCATGTCTGTTCCTCCTTCTCTCGCAGTTGTCCTTTGTTTTTATTCTGAAAGCCGCTCCGCTCCCAAATCACCGAAGACCACCCGGGGTATGCCGTGAAGGTCCTGACGTATCTGTATATCTGCAAAGCCCTGGGCCTCCATCAGACTGCCAACGGACTCCGCCTGACCGATGCCCACCTCAAAATAGAGCCGGCCGCCGGGGGCAAGGACCTGCTTCCAATTGGCGGTAATGGCCCGGTAGAAGTCCAGACCGTCCGGACCGCCATCCAGGGCCAGATGGGGCTCGTAATCCCGCACCGACGGGTCCAGCTTCTGAATGTCCCTTGTGGGGATATAGGGCGGGTTGCAGAGGATGCACTGGAAGTCCCCCAAGTCCGGGTCCGGTATGCCCAGCGCGTCCATCCAGACGGGTACCGCTCTTCCGGAAAGGCCATTGCGCCGGATATTCTGACGGCAGATTTTCAGGGCGCAGTCGTCGAACTCCCCCAGCACCACATGGGCCTGCGGGACCTGAGACGCCGCCGCCAGACCCAGGCATCCGCTTCCCGCGCAGAGGTCCAGTGCCCGGCACTCCCCCAGTGTCCGGAGGTAGTCAATGGCCAGTTCCGCCAGAAGCTCGGAATCCGGCCGTGGAATCAGCACATCCGTGGTAATATCCAGAGGCAGGCCGTAGAACTCCCACTCGCCAATGATATAGGCCACCGGTTCCCCTTCCAGATGCCGCTCCAGAAGGGCCTGCACCCGGTCCTCCACCTCTGGGGACGCGTAAAGATTGCCGTCCCGCACCAGTTCCTGACGGCTCTTTCCCGTGGCGCAGCAGACCAGCTCCCGGGCCTCCAGCGTCGCCCCGTCCACTCCAAGCTCCCGCAGGCGCCGCCGCAGTCTCAGGTATAATTCGTTGTATGTGATCGTCATATTCCGCTCCGTTATCTCGTTTTGTTTCTCACCATTCGTCCTGTCCCTTCTCGTCCGGCAGCACCAGCTCCAGGGAACGGATGGCGCATTCCATCATACCCTCGTCAGGCTCGTTGGTGGTAAAATTCTGCATCCACATTCCCGGCGCGGTAAGGATCTTCGCAAGACGGCTCTCCTGCACATACCGTCCCACCCAGCGGTTGAACTCGTAGGTCACCCCCACCACCAGCGGCAAAAGGGCCAGATGCACCACGGTCCGGAGCCAGGGGTTGGTCATGGGCCAGATGCCGAAAAAGACGCTGGAGAAAATGATGGAGACGGCGATGACCACAAACAGGAAGCTGGTGCCGCAGCGGGGATGATGCCTGGGCTGTGCGCGGACGTTTTCCACTGTCAGAGGCAGTCCCGCCTCGTAGCAGAAAATGGTCTTGTGCTCCGCGCCGTGGTACTGGAAGACCCGATAAATATCCTTCTGACGGGAGCAGAGTATCAGATAGAGCAGGAAGATGGCCACTTTCAGCACGCCTTCCACCAGATTGCGTCCCCAGAGCGGAAAGCTGGGGAAGAAATAGAGGATGCCGCCGGTGAGCAGGGTCGGCAGGACCATAAACAGGAAGACCGACATACCCACGCCCAGCACCACCGCCAGGGTCACCACCAGGCTTTCCATTTTCTTGCTGGAAAGACGCTTCTCCAGCCACTGCTCGAATTTCGAAGGCTCCGACGCCTCCTCTTCCGGGTAGAATTCCGCCGAGTACATCAGGGCTTTCACGCCGTTCACCATGGAATCCAGAAAGTTCACCGTGCCCCGGATCAGAGGAACCCCCAGAATCGGATACCGGTCCTTGATGAATCTCAGTTCCTCTACCTTCTCCACCAGCTTCCCGTCCTGGTCACGCACAACAATGGCCTGTTTCTTTGGCCCGCGCATCAGGATGCCTTCAATCAGCGCCTGTCCGCCGATGCTCGTCCGAAACGCGCCGCTGTTTTTTTCACTCATTTGACTGCCTTTCTAAGTTTGGTAAGGATCATGGCTGACCGCAATGCACTGCCAGCCCTTCTTTTTCTAATCATAAAGAAAAGAAGCAAAAGAAATCCAGAGGTATTTTTTGAATTTTTCAGAATCGCTCATTCCGGCAGGCGGATGGTCACCAAAGCGCCGCCGCCCTCCGCGTTGGAAATGGTAAACGCGCCGCCGTGGAGGTTGATGATCTCGTCGCAGACCGCCAGTCCGATACCGCTGCCCCTTGCCTTGGAGGTACCCTTATAGAATTTCTGCTTGATAAAGGGCAGCTCTTCTTCCGGCACGCCAGGACCGTAATCCCGGACCCGCACCACCTGCGCGGCGCCCTCCCGGCAGATGGAGGCTGTAATGCGTTTCCCGGCCCCGCCGTGCTTGGACGCGTTGTCCAGAACGTTGCAGAAGACCTGTTTCAGCCGTTCAGGGTCGCCGGGGATCATGGGCAGGATATCGTCGCCGGGTGAGTATTCCAGCAGAATGCCGTCCTGACGGAAAAGCTCCTGGTAGGTAAAAATCGCGTCCTCCAGCTCCGCCTGCAAGTCCACCGGCTCGATCTGCAGGGTAAACCGTCCGTCCTCCATCTTGGAGAAATCCAGCAGTTCCTCCACCATATTGCACAGCCGCCGGGACTCCTTCACAATCACCCTGATGCCCCGCCGGAGCTGCTCCTGGTCGTCCAAATCCTCCAGAATCGTCTCCCCCCAGCCGTTGATTGCCGTCAGAGGCGTCCGCAGCTCGTGGGACACGGAGGAGATGAATTCGCTTTTCATTTTCTCATTCTGGCTGATTTTCAGGGACATATTATTGATGTTGTCCACCAGCTCCCCCAGTTCGTCCGTGTACCGGTTTTCGATTCTGGCCCCGTAGCTCCCGGCGGAAATTCGTTTTGCGGCGTCGGTCACCACGGCCACGGGTTCCACCACATCGTTGATGAACAGCAGATTGGAGAAGACCACCAGCAGCATACAGAGCAGGGCTACCAGAAGGATTACCAGCACCGTCAAAAGCACCTGCCTGTTCACGGCCCGCATGGAGGTAACCAGCCGCATGATGCCCACCACACGGCCGTTGGCGAGGAGGGGATAGGAGACGGCCAGGATTTCCTCTCCTGTCTCCAGGTCCCGTCCCTGATACGGCATGGGCTGGTTTTGCAGGGCCCGGGCGATGTCGTCGGTTCTGGGGGAGGTACCCGCCGTCAGCCCGGAGGTGGACACCTGTATCCGTCCGCTGGCGTTGATGAACTGCATTTCGATACAGTCCTTGTCCTCGAAGGATTCCGCAGACTGAACGGCCTTCTGGTAATAGCTTCCGAAGCCGTTGTCCATAAAATACTCATTGAAGGAATTGGCCAAAGCCTGGGCCCTGCTCTCCAATCCCTTCTGCATGGTGCCGTAATAGTAATTGGACACCCCGGCGGAAAAGAGGGTTACGATCAGCACCAGGAGCGTGGCAATGGGAACGATGGAATTAAAAATCCAGCGCTGACGAAGTCCCCGGAGCCGCAAAGCCTTCCAGCCCTGCTGCTTCTCCACGCCCTCGCCCTTCTGCCAGCCGCTGTTATTCCCGTTTACACTCCCCATTTGTACCCGTAGCCCCACACCGTCGTAATATAAGCCGGATTCTGCACGTTGTCCTCAATTTTCAGACGCAGCCGCCGGATATTTACGTCCACAATTTTCAGTTCCCCGAAGTAATCCCGGCCCCAGACCATATCCAGAATCTCCTCCCGGGACAGGGCCTTGCCGGGATTCTCCATAAAGACCCGCATAATGGAGTATTCCACCTGAGTCAGCTTGATTCTCTGGCCATTCTTTTCCAGTGTCCGGTTCCGGGTATTCAGCAGGAAGGGCGGCTGACGGAGTTCCCCTGTCTGCACGGGGTCCTCGCCTCCGGCACGACGGTAGAGGGCGTCCACGCGGGCGGTGAGTTCGGCGGGTGAGAACGGTTTTGTGACGTAATCATCCGCGCCGGTCATCAGCCCCGTGACCTTATCCATCTCCTGTGAACGGGCGGTAAGCATAATAATCCCGATACGGGTATTGATAGCCCGGATACGCCGGCAGACCTCAAAACCGTCAATCCCCGGCAGCATGATATCCAGCAGCGCTACCTTGGTATCCGGATTTTCCCGCAGCAGTTCCAGGGCTTCCTCACCGCTCTCGGCCTCTATCACGTCATACCCGCCCCGGCGCAGGTTTATCACGATAAAACTCCGAATACTGGCTTCATCTTCTAAAACCAATACTTTTTTCATAAATAACCCCCTGTTTGCATTCGTTCAGTTGTCTCCGGCGGTCCATTCGGCGGCGATGAGGGAGAAGGCGGCGCGGACGTCGTCAGCAGAAACGCCGTAATCCCAGGTAAGATTGGCGTCCAGAAGCTCGGCGGTATAAATGGCGCTCTTCTGACGGCTGAGCAGGAAACGGCTTCCCCGGGTGGCTTTGACTTCCCGATTGGAGCCGGTAATGGTGGTGATGCGCAGGAAGGGCTTCCCGCGGCGTCCGGCGGAATTCTGGGTGTAAAAGGTGACGGTGACCTCCCCAGAGGATGAGACGCGGTCGGTCTGGAAATGGCCGATCCAGGAATCCGGAAGCTGGAGGAACCATCCGTCCTCCATGCTGTGATAGGTGGAGGCCGCCGCTTCCGGTTCCCCCGCCAGGCTGAAGGAGCGCCATTCGATCCGCTGAATGGGGCTTTCCTCATCGATGCGGATGGGGTTGGGAACTTCGGTCAAACCATCGCCGTTGATATCGGTGGGGTAGAGTCCGCAGAAGGGTGCCAGGACGCTGGAAACGCCGGTAGCCTCGGAAAGGACTGTATTCACCAGCTCTCCCCGCCGTACCGCCAGAACGTCCGTCACGGCCCGGCTCTGCTCAGACACGCCGGTGACGAAAAGGGCCGGTTCCCCTGTCCGGAGGGTCCCCGCGGTCACCCGTCCCTGCTGGCTCAGCTCGGCCATGGTCATGGATATCCGTGCGGGGGAACGAAGGGTCAGCGCGCCGTCCTGCCAGCCGTAGTATTCCGCGATGCCGCCGCCCTCCTCGTCGCTCCGGAGGACCACAAGCTCCTGCCGTCCGTCCTGGTCCATATCCAGATTGGCGTACTTCACATAGCTGACGCTCCGGAGCAGTTCCTCGGCATGGCCCTCCTGCAAGGCGTAGACGGACAGGGCCTGCAATTCTGTACTGACCTTCCAGCCGACGATCAGCTCTGTCACGCCGTCGCCGTCCATGTCGCTGTACACCACGCTGTAGACCGACGCGCCGCTGCCCTCGATCACCGCCGTCTGTTCATAGCGGTCCTCCTGCACGGAAAAGATATAGATTTTCAGCGGCTTCTCGTCGTCGCTCTTCCGGAAAAAGGCCACGGCTTCCTCTCTTCCGTCGCCGTCCAGGTCCGTGAGCTGCACCGGCTGGATGTTCGTTCCCGATACCGGCGCGGCGTACTCTGCCCCCCCGTCCAGAATGGTGTTGATCTGGCCGCTCAGCTCCGTATATTTCGCCGGCAGGGTGGGCAGGGTGTACAGCTCTTCCGGATCAAAGACAATCCGCATTCCCCCGCAGCCGGTCAGCGTTACTGAGAGCAGAATTGCCGTCAGCAGCGCGTACAGTCGTTTTCTCACTGGGCGCGTTCCTCCTTCTGTACCCGCAAAAGAAAAGATATGGATGAAAAAGAACCTCTTTTCCCATCCCAGTATCATATCACGTTTTTTCCCCTTTGTGTAGCCCTTCCGGACAAAAATTCCACCGCTCCCTTATAAACATAAGAATCATCTTATTATAAATTTACTACAGCGTCAAGAACAGAGCCGCATTTTTGTTTCTGTCCGGCAATCTTACAAAAATGTAAGGAACGGCGGGAAACTGTAAGAGAAAAGCATGGCAGGCCGGGTGCGGGGGATGGTAGAATAGGGACAGAAAACAACAAGGAGGCATTTGTCATGTCACTGTTAGAAGTACAGCATCTTCAGAAAATCTACACGACGCGGTTCGGGGGCAGTCAGGTGACGGCTCTGGCGGACGTGAATTTTTCCGTGGAACCTGGGGAATACGTGGCCATCATGGGAGAATCCGGCTCCGGGAAGACGACGCTGCTGAACATCCTGGCCGCGCTGGACCGTCCCACCGCCGGGGAGGTCTTCCTGAACGGCAAGCCGCTGTCGGGCATCCGGGAGCGGGATCTGGCGGCGTTCCGGCGGTCCCATCTGGGCTTTGTGTTCCAGGACTTCAATCTGCTGGACACTTTTTCTTTGCAGGACAACATTTTCCTTCCCCTGGTGCTGGCCGGGGAGGATTATCGTGAAATGCGCAGGAAATTACAGCCCCTCGCGGAACAACTGGGCATCACGAGCCTTCTGACCAAGTACCCCTATGAAGTCTCCGGCGGACAGAAACAGCGTGCCGCGGTGGCCCGTGCTCTGGTGACGGAACCTCAGCTGGTCCTGGCCGACGAACCTACCGGCGCGCTGGATTCCCGGGCCTCTGACAATCTTCTGGAGCTGTTCGGCGAGATCAACCAGCAGGGGCAGACCATCGTGATGGTGACCCACTCCGTCAAAGCCGCCAGTCACGCCCAGCGGGTCCTCTTCCTCCGGGACGGCCAGGTCTACCACCAGCTCTACCGGGGCGGGCAGTCCGCGGAGGCGCAGTTCGCCAAAATCTCCGACGCCCTTACGGTGCTGACCCAAGGCGGTGAGTCCCGTGCGTAAATCCGGCTTTTTCCCCCGGCTGGCCCTGGTGAACATCGCCCGGAACAGCCGTTTCTATCTCCCCTACCTGCTCTCCTGCGGCGGTGTGGCGGCGATGTACTATATTCTGCAATTCCTGGAGCATAACGAAGGGCTGGACAGCGTGCGGGGGGCTATGTACCTCAAGAGCTTTGCGTCTGTGGGCTGTTTCATTGCCGCGATGTTCTCCGCCGTCATCCTCCTTTACGCCAACAGCTTTGTGATGAAACGCCGTCAGAGAGAGCTGGGGCTTTACAACATTCTGGGGCTGGAAAAGCGTCATATCGCCCAGATGTGCTTCTGGGAGTCCCTCTTCTGCGCGGTGATTACCATTGCGGGCGGCGTGGCGGTGGGCATCCTTCTCAGCAAACTGGCCCTGCTGCTCTTGCTGAAGATCAGCCGTCTGCCGGTACTGTTCGGCTTCTCTGTGGACTTCCAGGGCGCTGCGAACACGGCGGCACTCTTTGCGGTCCTCTTCCTGCTGACCTTGGCAAAGAACCTCTTTCAGGTGGGAAAATCCCGTCCCGTGGAACTGCTCCGCAGCGCTCAGGCCGGGGAACGGGAACCGAAAACAAAATGGCTTCTGGTCATTCTGGGCGTTCTGACCCTGGGCGGCGGCTACTTCCTTGCCATTGCCACCAAAAATCCCGTTGAGGCAATGCTTTGGTTCTTTGTGGCCGTGATTCTGGTCATTATCGGGACTTACTGCCTCTTTACCGCCGGGTCCATCGCGATTCTGAAACGCCTCCGGGCCAACAAGAAATTCTATTACCAGACCCGCCACTTCACCGCCGTTTCCGGACTGCTCTACCGTATGAAGCAGAACGCCGTCGGCCTGGCCAACATCTGCATTCTGTCCACAATGGTTATGGTCACCATTTCCACCACCGTCAGCCTGAACATCGGTCTGGAGGAATCCCTGAACGATATGTTCCCCTATGACCTTGAGTTTGTGAAGGATCTGGAGAAACAGCCCGGTGATTCCATGGAGTACCTGCATATGATTGAAGAGGCTGTGGCCGAAAACGGCGGCGCGTCAGAACTGCGTTACTACAACCGGGGCTGGATTTACTGCGGCGTCAAGGGAAACGAAGTCTCCCTGCGGCTGGACCAGGACTGCGTCCGGACCGAGGTGGAATTTGTCACCGCCGCCGACTACGCCCGCCTGACCGGAAACAGCGTGGTCCTGGCTCCGGACGAGGTGCTGGTCTGCGCCCGGAACCTGCCGGATTTCCCGGAGGACTTCACGTTTACCGATTCAGGCGAGTCCGGGCTGCAATTCCATGTCCGGGATACCATTACGGAGGTCATCGAACACGCCAGCACCACCCTGATTACCTCCGATGAAGCCCGGCTGTTCTTTGTCACGGCGGACCAGAACGCAATCGACCGCATCATGGCCCTGAATCCGGAACGGGGTTCGAAACAGTTCCGGGTACAGATCAATCTCGCCGTGCCGGAAACGGAAAAGCTGGAGAAGACCGACGCCATTATCCTCCAGCTCAGCAAGCAGCTTGAAAACGGCATCAGCTCTACCAGCAAGCAGGACCAGGCGGCGGAATTCTATACCATGTACGGCGGGTTCCTCTTCCTGGGCGTACTCCTTGGGGGCCTGTTCCTGATGGCTACCGTCCTGATCATCTATTACAAGCAGATTTCCGAGGGCTACGAGGACCAGCGGCGTTATCAGATCCTCCGTCAGGTGGGCATGAGTCAAAAGGAAGTTGCCGTATCCATTCACAGTCAGATTCTGCTGGTCTTCTTCCTTCCCCTGGGCGCCGCCGCTGTCCATATCCTTGCCGCCTTCCCTATGCTGTCCAAAATGCTGGAGCTGTTCCAGATTTACAACGTCCCCCTGTTCGCCCTCTGCTCTCTGGGAACCCTGGCCGTCTTCTGCCTGATTTACGCCCTGGTCTTCGCCCTGACCGCCCGGACCTACAGCCGC
>ERZ778514.1862-NODE-1862-length-14638-cov-7.532264_pt1 | contig 14638 bp, 14 predicted proteins | sample MGYA00510344_ERZ778514 | MGnify/ENA primary metagenome ERZ778514 (study PRJEB29527, sample SAMN07138968) | mouse gut metagenome | material: feces | host: mouse | place: China:Nanjing | collected 2016-01-25 ... | reverse complement strand
CGCTAACGAGTTAATTGTTTAACCGTTAGCGATTTGCTGTGTACCCGGAGCCGGGATCGAACCGGCACGGCCATTACTGGCCACAGGATTTTAAGTCCGGCGTGTCTACCGATTCCACCATCCGGGCAGCTGCCTTGCGGCTCAAGCCGCGACAAAAGTACGAATAAGCGGGGAGAAAAGCAAACCCCGCCCGCATTTTGTGGGGCGGGGCGGTGTATCGGGTCCGCGCCCGCAGCGCCGCCGGCGCATCACCGCACCGAATCGATGCAGGCGATCATCTCGTCGAGCTGCCCGGGAGCGAACCAGTGCACCTCCCCGTCGCGCCGGAACCACGTGAGCTGCCGCTTGGCGTAGCGCCGCGAATTGCGCTTGACGAGCTCCACCGCCTCGTCGTAGCCCGTGCGCCCCTCGAAATAGTCGAACAACTCCCGGTAGCCCACCGTCTGCAACGCATTGAGCCGCCGGTAGGGGTACATCGCCCGCGCCTCGGCCTCCAATCCCCGGGCGATCATCTCGTCGACGCGCCGGTCGATCCTCGCATAGAGCTCCTCGCGCGGCAGATCGACGCCGATCTTCACGATCGAGAACGGCCGCGCGTGCCGGCGTCCCGTCCGCTGCGCGGAGTAGGGGAGCCCCGTTTGCAGACACACCTCCAGCGCCCGCACCACGCGCGCCGGATTCCGCCTGTCGACCTGCTCCCAATAGACCGGGTCGAGCGCCCGCAGCCGCTCGGCGAGTGCCTCCACACCCTCGCACTCCAGCTGCCGCGCCAGCTCCTCGCGCACCGCCGCATCGGCCTGCGGCAGGTCGTCCATACCCTCGCACAACGCCTTCACGTAGAGCCCCGAACCGCCCACGGCGACCACGCAGTCCACCGAGGCGAACAGCCGCTCGAGGCAGGCGAGCGCCTGCACCTCGTAGCTGCCGCAGTTGAGCTCGTCGGTCACCTCGTGCGAAGCGATGAAGTGGTGCTCGACGGCCGCGAGCTGCGCAGGCGTGGGCTGGGCCGTACCGACGGGCATGCCGCGGTAGACCTGGCGCGAGTCGGTGGAGAGGATCGGCGCGCCGTAGTGCTGCGCCAGACGGATGCTCAGGTCGGTCTTGCCCGAGCCGGTGGGCCCGACGACGACGATGAGCCGCTTAGTCATCTTCGTAGCTGTCGTCGCCCTCGAAGTCGCTGAAGTCGCCCATCATCTCGTCGAAGATCGACCCTTCGTCCTCCACGGCGTTCTTCGAGGGGTCGAACTGGTCCGGAGCGTCGGCCACGGCGTAGATCTCGCGCGGGTAGGCGCCCCCGGCATCGGCCTCATAGGCGCCCGTGAGCTCCAGATAGTAGGCCCGGTCGCCGAACATGTCGAACAGATAGATCAGGCGATCGCGCAGGCGGTGGATGATCTGCCCCAGCGCGACGCGCTCCATCGCCTCGGGGCCGCCCTCCGAGCCGTCGCCCATATCCATCAGCGTAAATTCGCGCAGCTTCTCCCAGCGGTCGTCGGCCGTGAAAAACGAAGCCATGCACTCCTCGTAATCGAGCGACTCGAGGAGGAAGCGGTGAAACTCCAGCAGCGTCGTATCGTACAGCACCTCGTAGTCGCGCACGAAGCGGTCGTTCTCGTCGCTCAACATTCGGAATCGAAAAACCATCGACATATTCTTATCGTTCTTTTGAAATCACCCTACAAAAATAGCCATATCCCCGGGAAAAACAAATTCCGCCTCACAGCGCGGCCAGCCAGGCCATCGTGTCCCGATCGTCGGGCCAGTCGGTCAGCCCGGGCGATTGCGCGCAGCCGAAGCCGACGCGGCGCGAGTGGTCGACGCACTCCGCGACGACGCACTGCAACTCCTCGTCGTGCGCGGCCAGCCACCGCACGACCTCCTCCGTCGACCGGTAGCGCGCGCAGGCGATCCGGCTCAGCGCCACCGGAAACTCCCGCTGCCCGACCGCCACCGCCGCCCCCAGATCGACGAACGGGTGCCCCGTCATCGCAAGCAGCGCCCGCTCGCGCAGATAGTTGTTGACATACTTGGGGTTCATCTCCGGCATCTCCAGCCGCAATTCATACCCCTCGGGCATCCACACGAGCGACACGTTGCGGCAGCCGAGTCCCGAATAGGCCCAGATGTCGTCGGCGAGCAGGGAGAGCTGCTCCGGCGTCTCGAGCCCCGACAGCACCGCCACCGACTGCCGGTGGCCGCGCAGCAGGGCCGGCAGCCCGGCATAGCGGGTCCTGAAGTGGCGCACGGCATTGTCGCCGCCCGTGGCGATCAGCGCGTCGACCGGCTCGCCCTCCTCGTAGAGCGACAGCGCCACCACCGGGTCGATCGCGCGCAGCTGCTCCAGCACATACTCTGTCAGCACCCGGTCCTTCGACGAGGGCTTGACCAGGCAGCGATGCCCCGCGGCCACCACGCACAGCAGGTCGAAGAACCCGACCAGCGGGATATTGCCGGCCATGACCACCAGCACGCGGCGCGGCGCGGCGGCGGCAGGGTAGCGCTCCAGCCATGCGGCCAGCAGCTCGGGCCGCAGCATCCTCCGGCCGAGCACCCGCACGGCGCGCACCACCTCGTGCGGCATGAACCAACCGTTGGCGGCGCAGGCCCGGCGCACGACCTCGCGCGTGGGGGCATCCTCGCCGAATCGCTCCATCCGGCGCCCCAGTTCCGAAAACAAATCCAGTGCATTCATCGCCTGCAAAGATAGCCATTTCACCCGTTATTCCGCCACTTCCCGCCCGCCATCGCTTTTTGTCACCGGCTTTCGGCGGGACGGAGCATATCTTCAACCCGGTGCACAGCATATCGTCGGTTCGGCTTGCGACATATTTCGACCCGTCTTGCATCCCCGACCAACAGCTCCCCGCAGTGCCGGCATCGCCTCTGCGGAAAGCGGGGCGGCCCCCTGCGACACTCCAGTCGCAGAACTCCATACTGCTCCACCCGTGCGAGTGGAGGCACGCTAATATTTTTTCTGCATTTTTTTGTCTGAAAATTTGGAGGTTCATTTTTTTTCGCTACCTTTGCACTCGCAATTCAGAACAAGCAACACCGACGAATTGCCGACAAAACTGCGGAAATAGCTCAGTTGGTAGAGCACAACCTTGCCAAGGTTGGGGTCGCGAGTTCGAGTCTCGTTTTCCGCTCTCAGAATCAGCAACTTACAGAAATAAGGTTGCTGATTTTTTCTTTATACATAGTGGGAAAACAGGCTTGAAACAGCCCTTTCAGGGCGCTGCCTCCCCATTGCCTCTCCATTAAACTCCCCATTGGAAACAGGTTCCTCCTCCTGCATCTAACGATGCAAAACAATGACTTTCAGAGTAATACTCCGCAAGGACGTAATCTACAAGAACAACACCAGCCCGTTATGCCTTTTGTTTTTCCATGATAACCGCAAAAAATCGGTCGGTTTGGGTGTGTCAGTATCCCGTGAATACTGGGATGCAGAAGCACAAAAGATAACGGATAACTGCCCCGACAGGGATGATATTCAGTTTCAGATAACCGCCAAAATCAAAGAGTACGAGAAGAAAATCAAAAAATTGGAAGCCCTTGAAATCCCTGTCACCTTTGAAACGCTTTTCGAGACCATCGGCAAACGCTTGGATTGTACAGTAGGCGATTATTTCAAGCAGATAATCGACAGACTGGAAAAGGTCGAAAAGTACGGTTCAGCCAGCAAGCATAAGGTGACACTGGCCCTTATGGCTCAATTCCGCTCGGTCAATATGCGCTTTGAAGAATTGGACTTAACCTACCTGCGTGAGTTTAAAATTTTCCTGCGTCAGCGTGGCAACGTAAGCAACAGCCTTGCAACCAAGTTTAGTGTACTGAAAGCAGTCTATAATAAGGCGGTTTCAGAGGGCGTATTCGTGCCTAAATCGAATCCCTTTCAGCAATTCAAGGTAAGCAGCCTATGGACGAACACCCGCAAACGGGCCATTACGAAAGAAGACATCCATAGGCTAATCGAGTTGGACCTGACAGGCAGAGAATACTACACACGATTGGCCAAGGATATTTTCTTATTCTCCTACTTTATGGCAGGCATCAATTTCAAGGACATTGCCCTGCTGACCTATGGGGACATCGACAACGGACGCATCTACTATGCAAGACGCAAGACAGGTAAGATGATGAACTGCTGTTTGACAGAACAGGCACAGGAGATTATCGATAAGTACCGCACCGACCAAGTCGCGGAGGATTATATCTTCCCTATTTTGGACCGCCACAGACACACGACCGAGCGCCAAATCCTCGACCGAGTGAAAAAGGCATTGCGGCATGTAAACAGACGCCTGCACGAATTGAGTGAGGAGATAGGACTGCACACGCCCTTGACGACCTACGTAGCAAGACACACCTACGCCACGGTCTTGAAACGGTCAGGTGTCAGCGTGGCGCTTATATCTGAATCATTGGGACATTCTGACTTATCCACTACCCAAATCTACTTGGATAGCTTTGAGAACTCACAGATAGATGCAGCGATGCAACACTTGCTATGAATGAAAATAGGGGTTACGGATTGCTCCGTAGCCCCTTTAATACTACTTTTTAAAAGAATATTCAAGATAAGTCGCTTCAATTTTAATAAAAGGCTCCCCATCAATTTCTATTGGAGTGGATTTAATAGATGGCTTTAAATAATCATATATTACTCGTTCTCCATCTACCAACACGACATATTCATCTGCATACTCATCGTCAATAATGTCATAACTCAATATACTCCTAAGTTCAACATCCTCATCAACGACATCTTCGCCAAGAATTACATCAACACCATCTGCCAATGTAACTATATAATCTTCCCAACCACTACGTAAATCCTCTCCATCTGACGCTATCGCAAAGTAACGCCAGTTTTCTAATCCTTGTTCATTAGGAAAAATTTTAGTTGATAGAGCAGATACCAGTCCCTTAATAATCATGTCCTCGTTGAAATTCTCTTGCGGAATGCTCCATCTTTGAATTTTTTCAGTTTTTACAATTTCTTTCATAGTTAGTTTGTTTTAGATGAAAAGCAACGTGCTCTTCAACTCTAAAGTACAAAATTTCCAGCAAAATATTTCTCAAATCACTTGAAAATGGTTAAATATTTTATATCTTTGCAATGCAATTCCAGGCCACTATTTCCCACCTATACAAACCGAGCATTATTGTTTGAGGCAGATTTTCTCTGCCTTTTCTTTGCGTCGTGTTACCACATTTTTTGAGTACGAAATGAAGATTTCCTATATAAGTATCTATTCAGAATCAAAAAATATGGAAAGTATCCAAGTAAAGGAATGGCAGGATTCAGCAGGCAGAAACTCGTTTGCCATTACCTCTTATTTGGAAGATTCCCTTTAGATGGATATTTCACTCGTATTGGAGAGAGGATAATTACCACATTTTTTGAGTGTGAAATGGACTTTTCCTTTATAAATACTATTACAGGATTAAAAAATATGGAAATTATATATAGATACAGAAGATTCCTATTAAGGAGGGAATAGACAAAAGATATATAATTACACTTAACAATCAATTATTTATGACTACAAACAACAATGTAAATCAAAATTGAGTGATTTCCGCTCCTGCTGGAGCCATTTACTTGTCAGACTTTCTGACCGAGATTCCCGTAAACTGCCTGTTCAACAAAAGACAGACAGGATGCGGTGCCACGGAGTTGGCCATCCGCAACGATATACCAACTATCATTGCCATGCCTTACGTGGCACTGGTGAAGAACAAGACTATCTGCCGCAAAGACAATATTTCCGTGCTGGGCGTTTACGAGGGCATCCAAGAGCAGGACATCATCGACTATGCAAGGAGCCATTCTCCCTTGAAGATTGCCACGACTTACGATTCCCTGCCACGCACCATTAAGGCATTACAGAGTATCGGCAGAGACCCCTATAAAGAACTGTTCTTGCTCGTGGACGAATGACACGTTTTGTTCAACTCCTATTCGTTCCGCCATACTGCCATTAAGAATCTGCTGGCAGAAGCCGCACGATTCGACAAGGCAACTTATATGACGGCCACCCCTATCGAGCGGGAGTATGTATTGGAGGAGTTGAAGCACTTACCTATTTGTGAAATCGACTGGCCGCATTTGCAGGAGGTCAAAATCCGCTCCCGCCAGACCTCCAAACCAGCCCAGTATATCGTCAGGGAGTGCCGCAAGGTGTTGGATAACGATTTGCCCTATAACCTGCATATCTTCGTAAACAGCGTGGAGTTTATAGCAAAGGTAATCGACCTTGCCAAACTCACTTCCGAACAAGTTAAAGTAGTCTGCTCCACCAGCGGCGATAATGGCGAACAGAACCAGCGCAAGTTAGGCAGGGAGTATCCGATAGAACAGCCGTCGGATCCCGTAAGGAGAATCAACTTTTACACCTCTACCTGTTTCGAGGGGTGCGATATTTACGACGAACAGGGCGTTACGTTCATCGTCAGCGACGGCAGCAAGTCCAATACGCTGTTGGATATTTCCACGCTGTTCACACAGATTTGCGGACGGTTAAGAGATTCCAAGTATAAGGGCGAGATTATCCATGTCTACTCCACGACCAAGTACAGCCGTGAGGTGACATTGGATGAATTCGTAGCATCGACAAAGAGCGTGCTTGCAGAGGCGGTAAGCTATGCGGACGAGATAAACCAATTGAGTGAAGCGACAAGAATCAAAACGCTGTCGAAAATCAAATATATCAATGAACAATATGTAAGGATAGAAGATAACCGCCTTATCGTGGATAGGAACCTCGCCAATATGGATATAGTCAATTTCAAAATCTGCCGTCATATTTACAGGACCTATGTAAACCTCACGGACGAACTGAAGCGGAACGGCTACACGATAACCCGCCAAACGTTCAGCGAGATTTTGGAGAAGATCGAGGACAAGGCCAATGCACGGGTAACATTCAAAGAGTTGTTCGATGAATACCACCGTCTGAAAACGACATGACCGTTTTTCTCATTGGAGAGCCACGAGGAGCAATGCGCTAAGATCGCCGTTAAATATCCTTTGGTGAAGCAAGCCTACGAGGAGTTGGGAACGGACAGGGTGCAGGCATTGAAATACCATGTCGGCAACATCCGCCGAGAGTTGGTAAAGAGGCTTTCAATCGGCGACGACTATAAAATCGTGAAGATGATAAACGACGCATTTCAGAAGCAGACGCCGATTGCCAAAAACAAGGCGAAAGAACGCTTGCAGGAGATTTACGACACGCTGGGATTGCAACGAAAAGCCAAAGCGACAGACCTCGCACAATGATACGAGATTAAGGACGCACCGACACGAATAGAGGGTAAACCGACCGCGTGCGTGGCGATTGTGAGAGATAAAATGATTTTATCTTATTAAAACTTATTAAAAATATTCTCCATGTGATATCGTAAATATTCTTCAGAAATATCCTGTCGATTATATGCTAAGGGTTTATTGTGAAATTCATTCTTTTTGTCTATATGAACTATTTTATTATTTTTAATCCCAATTGCTCCATAATCAAACTCAGCATGATGGAAAGGGCACAGAATAATAATGTTTTCCTTTATGTCTGGTCCTAAATGAGCATTGCCTAATTGTTTTATATGGTGTCCTTCCGAATAATAATTTCCGTTGGGTAATTCTATTTTTCGGCCACAAATTTGACAACGCCCATCATACGTTGTTTTTAGTTCTCTAATAATTTTAGTATCCCTAATTCTGCGGGTAACTAATGACAATACTTGTTGGGGAGGGGCACCTGTCGTGTCATCATTTTGAACTTCTTCTGCATTGGATGAAGCCACTAAAGAGATACTATTACTTTGAAAATATTCAATCAATAACTTCTTAACAGGGAGTGGCACTGGCGCTAAATATTTTTGCGCACATCTACCATCCTTCGCATAAAATGAATCAGACCGATTTATCTGTTTCAGTTGATATTGATATTTAAATAAAAAATCGGGAATCGATAATTCTTTATCAAAACGTTGGTAAGAATCTAATTCAATACGATAATATTTATCACATTCCCAACGTCCAGGAATAGGTGGCGCAATCGTTGTTTCCTGAAAAGTTTTTTTAACAATTGATAATCCGTTGAAAGTTCTTGGAGCCCCTCTTTCTCCTTTGAGAGAATGAATAATTATATCTCCGACTCTTACATTCCGCATAACATTCCAAAAATTCCTATTATCGCGGCTATATGCAGGACTCCATAAAACAGTTCCAAAGTCCCATCCCATCCCACCATGAATCCGATTGGTCATTTCTATATAAACATTTGCCTTCGAGCTCGATAATTTTTCCAACAAATCCATTTTGCAATTTTTTATAGCAAAGTTAGAAAATTTTTCAGATTAAATACAAACATCTTAAAGGGAATATTGCCATTTTTCGCCCCTCCCCATTTTCGGATGGGGAACCGAAATTTTATCCATCCCATTTAATAAGATCCCACATATATACAAGCCGCCCCTATCTGCATCCAAAACACTGACACAGCGAAAGATTATTGATATTACATGAAGTTTGATTACGCTTGATAAGCGATAAATAAAGCTTAATTGCTATGTACGAAACTCAAGAGAGCCAAACGGATTATGGACATACATGTTTATGGTGACAAAGCTCGGAGATCGAGGAGTTGATTCAAGCGGGGAAAATCGACGAGGAATACATGTATCCTTTCGTCGATACGGAGGAGGAGGTTTTCGAGTGGTGGCTGGTATCGCCTTACCTGGCACGGGAACTCAAGGGGCAGGGAGAGGTCATTATCGACGCCTTGGACTGTCATTGGTGGGGCCGTACCACCAGCGGACAGGCTATCTACATGGACGACGTGATTAGAAAGATTGCAGAGGTGTGAAATACGGCTTAAATATCCACCTAATAAAACAGCAAGTAACAGAGATTGGGGGCTTTGCATTTTCGAGAAGATTTTGCAAGCCCCTATTTTCTGCTTATGCGTTGGCGAAAAGGTGGGGAAATGCAGAATCGAACGACCTGCAAGCTACTATTAAGAGGCATTGTGCAGGCGTAAAGTCCCGAACAAAGCCTACTAACCCAGTATGCAAAGAAGAAAGTTTGCTTTCCATGCCTCTGGCTATTGCATGGAAACTTTGTTTTCAAGAACTTTGCAGGACATATTTTGCAACTACAATACTCCAAGAGCGTTGCGTATTGAGAAACATTTTCTAACTTTGTGGTGCTGTCCCGAACGGGCGGCAGACATATTAGTTTAGTGAAAGTGTTTCGCTAATCCTTGTACCGAAATCTGACAGTTTCTACAAAGACGAGGATAACGACAACGCTCGTCACCGCATATAGGCATATATCATTCTGATATATTCTATTCGGTGTGGGGTATTGTTTCTTTATTCGTCTTTAGGCTTTGTCAGAGCCTCGGTACAGATAAACGAACAACTCCACACTTTCTTTTTGCACATAACCCACCGCAGCAGGAGTTGATACGGTACATATTGTTGTACTATGGATAATGTCCGTATTACTCCATTTAATTTATGGAAACAAATGTTGGACAAGAAGCATTTGTTGGGATTCAATAATGGTTTTACCATTCCATTCATTGTCGGTGCATATTACAGACGAGGTTTTTTGAAAGATGGAGACCTTCAAACGTCTCAATGCATCCGATTCGTATTTACAAATATACTGGAAACCGTACAGCGGAAACAACCTCTTGTAATTTTCAAATGCGGGACCAAAGAAAAACTTGTTCTGCAATATGTTACCGATGGGGAAAGAACACATGAGGGAATCGAAAGCATTATAAAAAAGCATTATAACATAGACCGAGTTATTTATTTGGACTTTGATGTTTTCCAGCACCCTTATACGTTGGATACTTTAATAGCAGAACTTTGGAATCGCTATCAAGAACCTATAACCAATCATACATTCAGTTATGAAAGTAGAGCATGGAGAACATTAAATAAGAGAGAACAAAATTTCATTGACAATGACCTGTAAATAACAAAGTTATGAAAAACCAACTACCTCTATTACTATGCGGCCTGTTGCTGTTTAGCGTTAGATCATTCTCAAATGAAATGGAAAATACAAACCATCCATCCACGGTTTTAACAATTACGACAGCATGGATTAAGGGGCAAGATTATTCAAAGTTATATAAAAAAAGGAATCAAACCATAACTCTGTCTTGCACAACAGATGGATTATATCTAACTAATAAAGGGGCCGACGGAGAATCTTTTGGGTCATTATCTGACATATCATTCAAAAATACCAGATTTTCCTATGTTTTGACTGCAAAATGGCATTATCAGAACTCTTACGATTCAAATACTGGAATAGTAGAAATCCGATTGATGGTTTATCACTCTGATAAGACTTTTTCATTCTCATTTAATTCTGGTGGCGTAACCCAATTTAAGGGATACGTTTTAAACAACAATATGAAAGCAATAGAAGATCACCTAACTGGCGTTAGTCATACTTTTGCTGACGTAATGCCATCTTTTCAAGGTGGAGATATTGATACTTTTCGTCGATGGGTTGCTCAAAATATGAAATACCCACAAGAAGCATTAGAAAATAGGATATCAGGTCGTGTCGTTGCATCATTTGTAATCAATACAGATGGCAAACTTTCCAATATTAAAATTATTCAATCTCCCGATATAATCTTATCTACCGAGGTTATTCGTATTTTGAGATTAGCTCCCAAATGGACACCTGGATTTAAAGATGGCAAACCCGTGAAAGTTGAATTTAGCATACCCTGTGACTTTAATATATCTGATGGATATGAAATCCCTACTATTGACAATTCTAAAAAAAATGCAAAAACTACAGCAAATTTTGATAGAGGTGTGAATTATTATCAACAAGGCGATTATAACCATGCGATTACATATTTACAATTATCATTACAAGGCGAAAAACATGAAATAGGACTTGTTTATATATACCTCTTTTATTCATATTACAAATTAAATAAAATAAATGATGCCTATATATATGCGACAAAAGCCGTTGACTATTTTACTCCAGTCTCCTCATATTTAGAGAGCAACAAAGAGTCATTATTAGGCCTGCTAATCTTCAAAGCAAATTTTGATTTTAATTATAGCCAAGAACGTGAGGACTGGAAACCATACGCGACATCTGCAATAAATATATATACAACAGTAATTGACACTTGCGCAGATAGCTTAAATATTACAGATTATCAAGAAATCAATACTCGTTGTGGTGTGCTTAAATATATGCTTGGACAGTCCGATTATAAAGGGTATCTCCAAAATGGTGGAACGAAAGGGTACGAAATTCTACAGGATATAGATAAAAAGTGCAGTCAATCAACGACGTCAAGTAGGCAAAAACCGAAACAACTTGTTAAAGATAAAGATTTTAAAATAGAATAATTTTATGAAAACTCTAAATCTTTTTGTGGCTATAGGTTGCATCTTGATTCTGTCGGCTTGCTCTATTAAAAATACGATTCAAAATGCAGAAAAAGCCGTTTTTACGGTTTATACATATGATAAATATGGTGCTCCAAGTGGTACAGGAACGGGATTCTTTGTAGATAAAACAGGAACAGCTTTTACTAATTATCACGTTTTAGACGGAGCGGTAAAGGCATATGTCGAAACAATAGACGGGCGCTCTTATGAAATTAAAGATATTTTAATGTCTGACAAAAACAAAGATATTGTCCAATTTACGATAAATAACCCAGATAATGTGGTTTTGCCTAATTTGTCCTTACATCGGGGTAATTATGAGAAAGGAGATGAAATTATTGTGATAGGCAGCCCCCTTGATCTAACTAATTCAGTAACGACGGGCATTATATCCGCATTACGCACCGACAGGGTTCATGGTGATGTTATCCAAATTTCAGCACCTATTTCGCCAGGAAATAGCGGAAGCCCTGTACTTACAAAGAAAGGTAAAGTTATCGGTATTGCAACATTTAATCGAGTGGGTGGACAGAATTTAAATTTTGCAGTTGCTACAAAAAATGTAGATGAACTTTCATCTAATGATTTTGAAAAAGAAAACAGAAAGTTCAATTTAAAAGATGATTTCATAATTCTCAATCTTCCGAGTGATAATGGCTCTGATATTATTTTGAACGCAATTGAATTTGGGAAGGCCCAAACAACAGCATATTTTACATATATAAACATGAACCTTATATATGGAGAGTCAATGATGATTTGGAATGAATTACATAAAGACGATAGTGATTATGGATTTTGCATAACAGATCAGGAACGGAATAAACAATATTATATAGTTTCATCATCCATTGGGTCCAATAAAAATAGCGGAACAGAGGTCAACCTATGTGATTCCTATCAATTCCAAGTCTACTTCCCTGCAATAAAATCCAGACTTGAGAAAATAGATATTGCAAATGGTGCAGATTCTCGGTCTTGGAAATTTACAGATATAGATTTGAATTATTACCGAAATAATTTGTCTATTGATATGAATTTATATAGAAAACTGTATGCTATGTCCCAGATGAAAGAAGGTGAATTAGGAGGAGCATATCAAATATTTCAAGATATTTTGAGCGAAAACCCAACAGATGTTGAATGTTTAAATGGTTTAGGGCTTATATCATATATTGCTGATAACCAATTAGACGCCATGAATTATTTTAATGCAGCCATAGAAGAGAATCCACTTAATGTCCTATCGTACTTAAATCGGTGCGCTATTTATGATGCAAAAGAAGATTATAAATCAGCCTTAGCAGATATCACAAAAGCTATAGAAATAGATCCTGCACAACCCGATTATTACTATCATCGGGCATTAACATACTGCAAAATCAACGATTATAAATCAGCCTTAACAGACATGAATCAACTTATATCTTCTAACGATTTTAAAAAAGAGGCGTATGCTTATTACGTTAGAGCTATGATTCATATCGAAATGAATAATAAAAAAGCGGCCAGCAAAGATATTTACACAAGTTTTCAATTATCAGATGACGAGGATTTAGAAAAGGAATTACAAAAAATGTGGCAATATTGCGGGAACTAAGACATTGCCATATGGTTGATATTCTAAAACTCCCAACAACTATTCTTTAATAAAAAAAGGCAGGCTTGGGCAGCATAGTTTAAAACTTGCTGTCCAAGTTTGTCCTTTTATATTACTTGCATATTTCATGGATTTTTCGTATATTTACATTATAATCAAAGATTTAATCATAACATAAATATTAGCTAAAATGAAAAGAAAAACATCCAAAATCGAATGAATGACAGGCTCGGAAACAAGAAACGACATGGAATTATCCTATGTCGCCAAATCCGTAGCTTATGACGATGATTGTGTAATGGCGCTTGTCGTTGTCCGCAAAAAAGACAATCCAACACCCATAGAATTCTGATACTCATTTGCCTTGAATATAGACCCAGCGCAACGAGTATCCATGACTTTCCAAAGACGGGGACGAGGGGTTGCTGGCATGTCTTTATTGATGGACCCCGCAGCCGAAATCCCTGCAATGGCTTTTCTCAATATCGTAACGTACACAGATTCGACCAACAGCCTGAATATGCTTCAAGCGCATATCCACAGCGATACGGTCGTATTCGATTATATGACCAAAGAGGGCAAACCGAGTGTATTCAAGTTTCCGCTGGCGGGGTTCAACGAGAAATATTTGGAGCAGTTCATATAGAAGATAAGAGGACAGACTTTACAAAGGAGGCTATAATTAGACCTTTTAACAATGTTTATCCTTGCTGTTTCAACAGAAACTAAAGCGACAAACCATTTTTTAAAGAGGAGAGGGGAAAGAAATTTCCTCTTTTTTTCTGTACCGAAGTTGGGGTCGGTTAATCTCTCGGAACAAATTCAATTCATTCACAACTAACAGATTATGCACTTATGGAAATGCTCTCCACATTAGACTATGGATAGTCAATAGTCTAACGCAATGACAATTAGAAACTTATAACACGATTTTATTCACTTGCAGGAGGTGAAAATACTCTCCATTGGGTCTCCATCGAGGGGTGAAATAGCTATTTTGATACCTGTAAACTACTGATTATTTGTGTATTGCGGAAATAGCTCAGTTGGTAGAGCACAACCTTGCCAAGGTTGGGGTCGCGAGTTCGAGTCTCGTTTTCCGCTCACGATAAAAAGCTGATAATCATTCGATTATCGGCTTTTTTTGTTTCTGCCGACTGATGTTACAGACGTCTTTTCTGTGACACAAAATGCCTTGAAATAGTGGTTTGTGATACAGAGTGTGATACAAAAAAACATGTATGTCACACGCTCTCGTCTTGTTGCTTGCGTAATCCGTAAAGATTATGACAATCAACGTTGTATGTTGAAAAGATGCTATCTACAGAAACCATTTGGCCCCTCTTGCCCTCGTATTCACCCAGGACCGCCGCCGTAAGTTCGTCGGGTTGGGCATATCGGTAGCTTTGGAACCTTTATTCTGGTTTTTTGCCAAATACTCATCCTGCGCCGTAATTTCGATCCCATGCAGCTCTTCCAGCTCGTCATCGGATTCGTATTCGGATGGCTCATAGACCTTAACATGGCATTGACAGCCGGTCTGGAATGCACGACCCTGCCTTCGCAAATATTCGCCCAATT
>ERZ778514.1859-NODE-1859-length-14643-cov-4.899644_pt1 | contig 14643 bp, 10 predicted proteins | sample MGYA00510344_ERZ778514 | MGnify/ENA primary metagenome ERZ778514 (study PRJEB29527, sample SAMN07138968) | mouse gut metagenome | material: feces | host: mouse | place: China:Nanjing | collected 2016-01-25 ... | reverse complement strand
ATCAGGGGATGGTCCTCCATTCGGAAGGACAGATGACACCTGCTGCTACCCCCCCCCAGAATTCACAGACCGAGGTGGAAATCAGTCGGGACAAGGATTCTTAAAGTCGCGGCGATAGCCGTCTTGATTATAGGTGCTACCGTGTGGAGCCGCATATCGGTTCTTGACAGCATATCTTCACAGTCGGAAATCATAAGAGTGCCGACAGGGGAAAGGATGGATATGATTCTTGCTGACGGTACTCATCTTTGGATGAATTCAGGTACGGAAGTGGAACTTCCGGTCATATTTTCCAGAAAACACAGAAACATAAAAGTCAATGAAGGAGAGGTTCTCCTTGATGTGGCGAAAAATGAAGACAAGCCCTTTTTCGTGGATACCTGGGCCGGGACCGTCAAAGTTCTCGGGACCAGATTCGAGGTGACCGCAGATGAGAAGAAGGGCGATTTCTCCGCGTCCCTCATTCGCGGAAGCATCAGAGTCACCAGCAAACTGAACCCCGAGGACGACTATACTCTTGTCCCCGACGAAATGGTCAGGCTGGAGAACGGTTCGCTCAAACACGGAAGAATTAAAAATATCACTGCTATAGGGTGCTGGTCGGAAGGCCTTATAGATGTGACAGAAGTGTCTTTTGAGGAATTGATGTCAAAATTCGAGAAAGCATTTGACGTCAGGATAATCATTGATCGTGACAATATGCCTCTCATTACTTATACCAGAGGAAAAATCAGGATTTCGGACGGACTTGAACACGCCCTGTCCATGTTGGAACTGGGCTCTGACTTCAGGTACAGGATCGATACAGAGACGGCCACTGTCCACATATACTAACCGCAAACATTATATCCGTTCCGGATTAACATATTCAAACATTATTAACAACAACTAATTTTTATGAGCAAAGGTCTATTATTTACTTTTAGACTTGCAGTTCTGGCTTTAATGCTGGGTTTGTCGCAGATGGTGGCAAATGCCCAGCAGATCAACATCAAGGTGGAGAACGCCACTCTTGAGACTGTGTTGAATCAAGTTGAGCAGCAGTCAAGGTATATCTTCCTGAACGATCAGGTCGATCTGTCCCAAAAAGTGAGTGTCAATGTGTCCGGGAAGAAACTGGAGGCAGCACTTCCTGAAATCTTCAAAGGTACAGATGTTACCTGGAGCATCAAGGGAACTAATGTGTACATTTCCAACAAATCTTCACAGTCCGGGATTCCTCAGGATTCAAAGACTGTTTCCGGAACAATCCTGGATTCTTACGGAACACCGGTAATCGGTGCTGCTGTCCTTGTAAAAGGTACTACGGCAGGTGCCAGCACTGATGTGGACGGCAAATTCTCTTTTGAACTTCCTTCCGTTGAAAATATCGTTCTGGAGGTTTCCTGCCTCGGTTACGAGTCACAGGAAATCGTTGCAGGATCAAAAAGAGTTTTTGAAATAGTACTTAAGGACGATTCCATCATAATGGAAGGAACCGTAGTTACGGCCCTCGGCATCAAACGTTCGGAAAAAGCCCTTTCCTATAATGTGCAGCAGGTCAATTCTGATGCCATCCTTGCCAACAAAGACGCAAACTTCGTAAACTCCCTCAACGGTAAAGTAGCAGGTCTTGTGATCAACTCATCTTCATCAGGAGTCGGAGGTTCGTCAAAAGTCGTGATGCGTGGAGAAAAATCAATCTCAAAAAGTTCCAATGCATTATATGTAATCGATGGGGTACCGATGTTCAATGTTGCCAAAACTGCAGGTACAGAATTCGACTCGCAGGGAACAACGGACCCTGTAGCAGACATCAACCCTGAGGACATCGAATCCATGACTGTCCTGACCGGTGCCGCGGCTGCCGCTCTCTACGGTTCGTCCGCAGCCAACGGCGCCATCGTCATAACTACAAAGAAAGGTATGGCGGGAAAGACTACAGTGACCGTTACAAGCAACACCGAGATATATTCCCCATTCGTGCTTCCGCGTTTCCAGAACACCTACGGAACAGGTGACTACCTGTCTTCTGAAGGTTCAGTGGTACGCAGCTGGGGAAACAGACTCAATGATTCCAACTTCTACGGATACAACCCGGCAAAGGATTATTTCCAAATGGGCGTGACCGGAACAGAATCCGTGTCAATCTCTACAGGAACGGAGAAGAACCAGACATATCTTTCCGCAGCTGCCGTCAATTCCAAAGGCAATGTTCCGAACAACGGATACAACCGTTACAACTTCACATTCCGCAATACTACGAGCTTCCTGAAGGACAGGATGATCCTGGATGTCAGCGCAAATTACATTATGCAGGATGACAGGAATATGACCAACCAGGGTCTTTACAACAACCCTGTAGTAGGAGCATACCTTTTCCCGCGCGGGGATGACTGGAATGACGTCAGAATGTTTGAAAGATATGATTCCTCCCGCGGAATCCACACTCAGTACTGGCCTGCAGGAGATGCCGGCATATCAATGCAGAACCCTTACTGGATCAACTACCGCAACCTTCGTCAGAACAAGAAGAACCGCTATATGCTGGGCGCAGGCCTGACATACAAGATTCTCGACTGCCTGACATTGTCAGGACGTGTACGTGTCGACAACTCCAACAATGTCTACACTGAGAAATTCTTTGCTACCACAACAATACAGCTCACTGAAGGTTCGAACAACGGCCTCTATGCAATAGAGAAATCCGAAGACAAGCAGGTCTATGCTGATGCCCTTCTCGATTTCAACAAATCCTGGGAGGACTGGAGCGTCCACGCCAACCTCGGTGCATCCATTTCAGATATGAGATACGATGCATTCAAGAACAGGGGCCCGATTGCTTCTGACAATGTCCCTAACGTATTCAACCTCTTTGCTGTGGACCAGACCAAGCTGGTCAAGTCCCAGATAGGATGGAGAGAGCAGACCCAGTCAATCTATGCATCTGCAGAGGTCGGGTTCAAAGGTGCATATTACCTTACTCTGACAGGCAGGAATGACTGGCCGTCACAGCTTGCAGGTCCGCAGTCGGGTGCAAATTCGTTCTTTTATCCTTCAGTCGGTGCGTCCGTGGTTGTTTCACAGATTATCCCGAATATGCCTAAGGAACTGGAATATATGAAAGTACGTGCGTCATACGCATCGGTCGGTTCTCCGTTCGAACGTTTCATCGCAAACCCTCTCCACTCCTGGCCTGACAAAGGTTCGAACTGGAACCAGCAGACATCCTATCCTGTCAAAAACCTTCAGCCTGAGCGTACTGATTCCTGGGAGGTCGGTCTCAGCATGAGATTCCTCAACTGGTTCAACCTTGAGGCGACCTACTATCACACCAATACCCGCAACCAGACCATCTATCCTGAGATTTCATCAGGCTCCGGCTACTCGAAGATTCCTATCCAGTCAGGAAGCGTCCTCAACCAGGGAGTCGAGCTTGCGCTCGGTTTCGACAAGACGTGGGGAATCTTCAACTGGCACAGCAATTATACATTCTCCACCAACAGCAACAAGATTATGTCCCTTACGGATTCAGTCAACCCTGTGACAGGCGATCCGATCAAAATCGGCACAATGATGATGGGTGGACTCGGTTCTGCCAAATTCCTTCTCAAGGAAGGCGGATCTCTTGGTGACCTCTACTCCAATATGGATCTTAAACGGGACAGCAACAACAACATCTATGTGAACGAAAACGGCAACATAGCCACTCAGACCATAGACAACAGAGACGAGTATATCAAACTCGGAAGCGTTCTTCCCAAAGCCAATATGGCCTGGAGAAACGACTTCAGAATCGGAAACTTCAACCTCGGATTTATGCTCACCGCACGTCTGGGAGGAGTCGTATTCTCAAGGACACAGGCTATGCTCGACTACTACGGCGTATCCGAAGCCTCCGCAATCGCACGTGACAACGGCGGATATGCAATAGAAGGCAATATGATCGATCCTAACAAATGGTACTCTACCGTAGGCGCAGGTGACACTGCTGCGCAGTTCTATACATATTCAGCCACCAACCTCAGACTTCAGGAAGCCTCCATAGGATACACATTCCCTCGCAAGATGCTGAAGGAAGTATGTGAAATCACCCTCCAGTTCGTAGGACGCAACCTATGGATGATTTACAACAAGGCACCGTTCGATCCTGAATCAATCGCGACAACCGGAAGCTATTACCAGGGAATCGACTATTTTATGAGTCCTTCCACCCGTAACGTAGGCTTTAATTTGAGAATCAAATTCTAAAAGATAAAATATGAACAAAAATATAATCAAATGTCTGATATTGGCTATGGGAGTGGTTTCAGCCGCATCTTGCACAGCCAATTATCTGGAGATTAACAGCGATCCGTACGGTACTACCAAAGATGAGCTGGAAAGGGACGGATATATTATCCGTTCAGCACTTGTGGGTATCGCCAACGGTGTCATTTCTCCCGATGTCAACACTACGCAGTTCACCGAGTGCCTTCTTGGAGGTCCTATGGCAGGATATCTTGCAGACGCCAACGGAGGTTGGGGAAATACCATTTCCAATTACAACCCTACTGACAACTGGACAAATGTATTTATGCAGAGCGACAAGATGATGCCCGTCATATATACCAACCTGAATTCGCTCAGGCAAGTTACCGATGATCCTGTTATCCTGGCTGTGGGAACAATCATCAAAGTAGCGGCAATGCACCGTATCACCGACACTTACGGCCCTGTTCCGTACTCAAAAGTAGGCCAGGACGGCAAGCTCGAAGTGGAGTATGACTCTCAGGAAACGATTTACATACAGATGATCAGAGAGCTTACAGAAGCAGTGGAAGAGCTGATGCCTAATCGTACCAACAATTTCTCATCATCTGCCGATGTAATCTACGGGGGCAATACGGAGAAATGGATAAAGTTCGCAAACTCATTGAAGCTACGTCTTGCAATGCGTGTGAGCTATGCCAATCCGGAACTTTCCAAAGCAGCGGCAGAAGAAGCTGTAAACAATGAAGTCGGAGTGTTTTCGTCCAATGATGACAATGCTATGTTCTCCACATTCGGAGTCGACGGAAACCCAATAAGAGTTTCCGTACAATACAACATCAAGAATCACACTGACCAGACTCCTTGTACCACAGGTGGCGGAGACTCTCACGTAGCGGCTGATATAGTATGCTATATGAACGGTTACAATGATCCTCGCCGTGAGGCTTATTTCAACAAGTCCGAGTTTGATGGATATGACTATGCGGGACTTCGCCGCGGAATCGTAATACCTGACCATGCTACAGTAGGACATAAATTCTCTGGTGTGAAGATTTCTTACGACAGTCCTGTATGCTGGATGAATGCGGCTGAAGTCGCTTTCCTCAAAGCTGAAGCTGCCGGAGTATTCGGCTACAATATGGGCGGAAGTGCAAAAGACTTCTATGAAGAAGGAATCCGTCTGTCATTCAACCAGTGGGGTGCCGGAGACGCTACGGCCTACATCGCTGACAACAGCAGCGTTCCGGCCACTTATACTGATCCTTCTGGAAGCAACTCCTACAGCGGTGTAATCTCAGACATCACTATCGCCTGGGACGATGCAGCCGACAAGGAGACAATGCAAGAACGCATCATTACCCAGAAATGGATTGCGAACTGGCTGCTCGGAAACGAGTCCTGGGCAGAATGGAGACGTACGGGATATCCTCATCTGATTCCTGCAACTGACGCCGGAAACAAGAGCAACGGTGAGGTCGACTCAGCGGAAGGAGCGCGCCGTATGCCTTACCCTGACGCTGAATATGGCAACAACCCGGCCAACATCGCCTATGCCGTGGCAAATTATCTCAAAGGACCGGATAATATGTCGACTAAACTCTGGTTCGATTGCAAGTAACAACAATGGCTAAAACAAGAGAAAATGAAAATTATATATAATACCATCAAATGTCTCTTCACGGCAGTCTCTGCAGCAGTTCTTCTGACCGGCTGTTCGGACTGTACCAGGCCGGAATCCATAGATTTCCACTACACGACACTTGAAGAAAAGAATCCGGCATTGTATGAAGCTTACTACAAGTCCATCAGAGAATACAGAGATTCCGAGCACAAGATCGTTATTGCCAAATTCGACAATAAGGCTACGGCTCCTGAAGGAAAAGCCGAACATATAAACGCTCTTCCCGACAGTGTTGACTTCATCATCCTCCAGAACGCCTCAGTGGTTTCCGAGACAATCAAGGCGGAAATGCAGGAAGTACGCGAACTGAAAGGCCAGAAAATCCTTTATCAGATCTGCTACCAATCAATCGAGAATGCGTGGAAAGCATACAGGGAGCAGTGGATTGCAGAGCACCCTGAGCCAGAAACACCAGAAGAGACTCCAGATGAGCCGGAGAATCCTGTAGAGACTATGCTGCCCCTGAACGAATATGTCGCAAACGAGATGAAAGTCCAGGTCGCATATTTCAAGGAATACGGCTATGATGGACTTAATCTTATCTATAGCGTAAGAAATCCTGCAAGTTATACTGAAGAGCAGCTTGCGGAAGCAATCACAGCCCAGGAAGCGGTTCTCACACCAGTCATGGAACTTCTGGAATCGAATCCTGACGCCCTGTTCTTCTTCGAAGGAACACCTCAGCATATCCGTGCCTGCACCGGGCTGGTTGAGAAAGCGGACTATTTCCTTCTGCCGACTACATCTGCCGTCACCAATGACGAACTAAGCTACATTATGATGCAGACGGCAATGTACAACAACATCCCTGCCGACCGCTTCATAGCCTGCACTACAACCAAATCTTTCGAGGACCCTGATGCAAAGCCGGGTACTTTTGCCGGTGACATTACGTCCATCGTCGGTGCTGCCGGATGGGCCACTATGCCTGCTGAAGGTTATGTAAAAGCAGGTATATCTGTTGCAAACGCCCAGAATGACTATTACAACGTCGCGAAGGTTTACAGCAATATCCGTCAGGCGATTTCAATGATGAACCCTTCACCACTTAAATAATAACGGCAATGAAATTTACAACTAAAATATTGGGACTTGCTTTTTCAGCAGCCGCTCTATGTATGACTGCCTGCACATCGGAAAAACAGAAGATGGAGGAGCACCATTTCGGCAACAAGATCTACATCAACGTGACAAACAATACTGAAGAAATTCTTGTCAAGCCTGCTGCCGCCAATGTCATAGTTACAAGGCAGATGACAGTAGGGACCGCCCTTAAGGCGGAAAACAAGATTACCGCCCGTTTCGTGGCAGATACAAATCTCCTGAAAGACTATCATCTGTCGCATTATGATGACAAAGCCATCGCACTTCCAGCGGAAATGTGTACAATAGAGGATGCTGATGTGCTGATTGAGAAAGGCGCAGTCGCTTCCGCTCCGGCCACAGTAATATTCTCCAATCTTCAGGAACTTGACAGGGAGAAGGTATATGTCATGCCTGTCGCCATACGGGACGTCAACGGAATCGAGGCTCTTGAATCCAAGACAGTCGTTTATTATGTGTTCAAAGTTTCGGCTCTCATAAATGTCGTTGCCAACATTGCTGACAACAGAGCATGGCCTGATTTCAACAATGACTCCAAATTCAACAACCTCACCAACTTCACAATGGAGGCCCTAATCCGTCCGAATGCATTCGGACGCCAGATTTCCACAATTATGGGCATCGAAGGCAACTTCCTTCTCCGTATAGGTGATGCCGGAGTTCCTGACAATCAGCTTCAGATAGCCAGCAACAGGAACAACACCAACTCGGACCTCCAGTTCGAGACAGGCAAATGGTACCACATCGCCTGCGCTTTTGACAATGGTTATGTGACTGTCTACATAAACGGCTCAGAGAAACTCTCCAATTCACACACGGGCAGATATTCAGTCAGCCTCGGAAGAAAACACACCAATGAATCAGACGGCTCGCGTTGTTTCTGGATAGGCTACTCTTACTCATCAGACCGCTATTTTGACGGAGACATCTCCGAGGTGAGAATCTGGAACAGAACACTTACCAAAGATGAAATCAACGCACCGAGCCATTTCTATTCAGTGGACCCCGCATCGGAAGGCCTCATATCCTACTGGAAATTCGATGAGGAGGCAGGTGATGTAATAAAGGACCATTCCGCAAGCGGATATGACCTCACTTGCGAAAAAACTCCGAAATGGACAAAAGTGTCTCTACCATAATAAATATTCAGAACGATGAAAAAATTGATAAATATTTTGTTCGTTGCTTCAATCTTTGCCGTTTCGTGTACAGAAGCCATCGAGATTGACAAGATCAACGAAGACGACTACTCAAATGTCACCAATCTCGTGGGAGCACTCCGTGATGCATCTACCGGCAAGGCAAGCACCATAGTAGAGATGTTCCAGGACACGTACAGCACTTCAGTCGCATTCACTCTTGCACGCACCCCAAAGGCCGGCGTGGATGTGAAAGTTGAATATGATGCAGCTTATGTGAAGCAGTACAATGCCGAGCACGGGACAGACTTCGCCGTCCTGCCGGAAGACTGCTTTACTCTTCAGAACGGCGGAAAAATCGTAATTGCTCCGGACGAGAAGGTTTCACACAGCCTCAACCTCAAGATAGACAAGTCCGGCACCAACCTTTCGGAAGACACCACATATCTTCTTCCTTTCAAGACCACAGTCCCAGGCGGAAACGTAAAAGTGTCTGAAGACAGATGCGTATATCTTGTAAAGAACCGTGAAGGCGAAGGATCCGCAATGAGGAAGCCCGGCGAAAAGGAGACTTTCCTGTATTTCGAGGTGAATGACACCAATCCGCTGAACGCGCTCCAGTTCAGGATGGAAGACGGAAGATATCTCTGGAATTATGTATGTCTTTTTGCCGCAAATATCAACTATAACAAGGAGACAGGTGAAATATATGTGTTCTGCAACCCTCAGGTACAGTACATCCTTGACCACAACGAAGAGATTCTCCAGCCTCTGCGCAAGCGTGGAATAAAGGTGATTCTCGGACTGCTCGGCAACCACGATGAATCAGGCCTTGCCCAGCTTTCAGATATAGGTGCACGTGATTTTGCCGCCAAGCTGAAAGCAATCTGCGATGCCTACAATCTTGACGGAGTGAACTTCGATGACGAATATTCCGGAGCTCCGGATTTAAGCAATCCGCTTTTCACATCACATTCCGTAGACGCAGGCTCAAGGCTTATGTTCGAGACCAAGAAGGCAATGCCAGACAAATATGTTACAACTTTCCAATATAGTTATATGGAAGGTTCTGATTATGTGGATGGCGTAGCTGCCGGGGAATGGCTTGATATCGCCATAGCCAATTACGGAGGAAAGGGAAGGCCTAAAGCCGGCATGACCTATGCCAACTGCACGTATGATTCAGTGGAGATGGCCCGTTATGGAAGCATATCACTGGCTGATGCCGAGGCGTGTAAAAATTCCGAATATGGATATTTTATGGTGTTTGCCCTTTGGGCGGCAAACAATCAAGGAAGTCATAGTCAATTCAGCAGCATGAACAATCTTGCCGAGGGACTGTACGGTTCGCGGCTTGTGACTCCAGAATATTACTGGCCGGATCCAAAATCTCTTGAAACACGGCCTTATTGATATAAAGCATAGGAAAGTAAAATGAAAAAGATATTATCAGCATTGGCTGCAGCGGCACTCGCACTGGGTGCCTGCGCAGAAATTGAAGAAGCAAAGACCGACTCAGTACAGCTGTCCACCAATGAGGTGGCGGCTGAGCCGGAGGGCGGTGTATATGATATCGTTGTCACTTCCGACTCGGACTGGAGGGTTTCAGGACTCTGCGATTGGGCCAGACCATTGAACGAAAGCGGAAAAAGCGGCGAAACTTTAAAGATTGAAGTGGACCCGAGCAATTCGAAAGAGATCCTATCGACCCAATTCAAGGTATTCTCCGGCTCTGCAGTCCAGACCGTGACCGTTACGAGCAACCCGTCTTTTGTCATAGAACTTTTGTCAGGAGATAAACTTTCATTCAAATCCGGCGGTTCTTCCTTTTCAATCAAGCTTGACTCCAACGTACCTGACCTTGAGTCTGTATTTACTGGCGATGGAGCAGATTGGATAATGTTCAGAGAGAGGACAGAAGCTTTTGGAAGAGTCATTCTCAAATATGACGTCCTTGCCAATGAAACATATAAAACAAGAACTACGGAATTGACCATCAAAGGAAGGGGAAAGGAATCCGGTAAAATAACTGTCAGTCAGAACCAGCTTGATGCGATTGTGACTGACACGCCCAAAATTGTCCACGAGGGTATTGATGCAGGTGAACTGTCTTTTGAGGTCAGGGCAAATGTTGATTTTACATTCAATCTCCCGGATTGGCTTGAACTGAAATCCAATGTGAAAGGTTCAGAAGAGGCCGACGGACTCACTCCTTATCTGATCACTCTTGCTTTCGGGGCAACTGAAGGCAGCCGCATCACTTCTATTGATTTCATCTCCAACGGAGTAATCCTGCTGCCGATATCAATTAAGCAGCAGGACCCTAATGCAATCCTGTTTGACATAACAGACAAGGTCCTCCGTCAGGAACTCAACAAAAAAGGACTCATTCTATCTTCTGATGCTTCTACGGAATGTGAGCTTCTTGGTTCCGGCAAAACTGTTGAATCGATTACACTTCAGGGAGGCTGGTACGACAAGCTCGCGATCAAGACAATTGACGGCTTGGGCAATTTCCCTGAACTGGCATCTCTTCATATCGAAAGAGCAAATGTAGAGACCATTGTGTTATCAGACTGTAAAAAGTTGACATCATTGACACTTTCAGAGGCAGAGAAAGTCAGCACGATTGAACTTGGAAGCTGCCCTGTCACTTCATTCGTGACATTTCAAGATTCCGGATATGCGTATGACTTTTTCAGTTCTCCAAGCTTTACGATAAGCTCTGAAAATCTGACTGAAATAAACATCAGTTCGAGGTCATCAAATATGGCATATTCCGGTTTATGTAAAACCGCAGATGTGACAGCCTGTCCAAAACTTACTGTCCTGAAAGCGAATATGTATTATTCCGGTTACTATGGAGAAGCATTCCTTGAAGAACTGAAGATATCCCAGGCTCAGAAGGACGCAGCAGATGCAGGAACATTGGCACTTGACGTCAATGCCAAAACGACTGTGACCGTAGTGAAATAAATCCATATACAGGATTTGACTTGAAATCAGGACCCAGGGAGAAATTCCCGGGTCCTTTTAAAAAGTTTTTAATTGCCGTAAGGCTCTCAAAGAAGTTGACCGCAGCCAACTTCTTTGTATATTTGTAAATTCAGGCTATGAGCCGGATTTGTATAAGTGACAAGTAGGAAGACAATATCAGATGCTGGGAAGTCAAATCACTCCTGAGGAATTCGGGCAGCTCTTCATACGGTATAAGGACAAGTATATTTCCATCGCCTGTTCTTTTACCCGTGACAGAGTGACAGCCGAAGACATTGTCGTGGAATGCTTTATGAATTTCTGGAACGACCGTGATCGGATTGAACTAAAATCTCTTCCGGAAGCGTATATACTGCAGATGGTCCGCAACAAATGTCTTAATCATCTGCGTGACAAGGCCAATCATCTGCGAATCAGAGAAAAATATGCCGCCCGTGTCTTGGAAGCGGAAAGCGATATCCTCGCCCAGGAAAGGCTTGATTTCCTTTTTGAAGACGAGGTCATCAATATTCTGAGGGAATATTTGGCCAAGATGCCAAAACTGACGAGGGACATATTTGTGACCAGTCGTTTCGAGGGTCTGACATACAATGAAATAGCAGAGAAATATAAGGTATCTCCACGCAAAGTAAAACGGGAAATCCAGAATGTCCTTGGCCAAATGCGTATCCGTCTGAAAGACTATCTTCCTCTGCTTGCTTTACTCTTCCTTCGCTACTGAAAGCGCATATATGTACTCCCCGTTATGGGCAAAATGACGGCAGCATTTTGACAATCACCCCTGTGCATCATCATTCTGACGCACGGGGGGGGGTGATTTTACTGCATATCATCAAATGTGCTGTCTGAAAGTTTTCCGGCGAAGATACGGGCGGCATAGCATTCCGGAATAAAGATCTTGTCTATGTCCATCGCCTTCAATATCGATTCGTGTATCCTGTCAAGAGCTCTCGAATAGATCTTCTTTACAGACAAGGCTTTCAATGAAGCGACGGCTCTCAACGAGTGTTCCATACTCTGCCCGACGGCAACAACCACACAGTCCATTTCATCCAACGGCAGAGCCTGCAGTGAGGTCTGCTCAGTCGCATCCATAATATATGCGACTGAGATACGGTCCTTTATTTCTTCAATGCGGTGCCTGTCGACATCCACTCCGATCACATCGTGTCCCCTGTCGGTAAGTTCTTCAGCCAGTGTACGGCCGAAATTCCCCAATCCTATTATCAAAAATTTCATATAATACAGTATATCAGTTTATTATCACATCACCTTCAGGAAGTCTGTATTTAGGTTCTTCCGTATGAGGTATAAGGCTCATAAGCACGGTTACAAGTCCGACACGCCCGATGAACATCAAAACGGATACCGTCACCTTGCTTGAGTCCGAAAGCAACGGGGTGACATTCAGGCTTGAACCTACCGTTGAAAATGCGGATACAGTCTCAAACAGCAATGCTTCCGGCTCCAGCCCGGGCTCCATAACGACAAGCACGACGAAAAACACAAGTATCGTAACCACCGATCCGAAAACGACTGCAGATGCCCTCCGGACAGAACCGTGTGAAATCTCACGTTTGAACAGGACCACATTGCTCCTGCCCTTCACAATGGAGATCAGATTGGCCACCGAGACAGCCAGAGTATTCACCTTTATACCTCCTGCAGTGGACTGCGACGCGCCTCCGATCCACATCAGTACAGTATATACGATGATGGTCAGGAAAGACATCATCGTGAGATCCACACTGTTGAATCCGGCAGTCCTCGGAGAGACCGAATTGAACAGGGAATGGACTATCTTGGCCTGCCAGGACATACCGGCAAGGGCCCCGTTCCATTCGACGGCTGCAATGGATACTGTTCCGGCAGCAATCAGGACAGTTGTGGTGACAATCACTATCTTGGTATTGACATTGGCAATATGGATATATCTCCCCCTTAAATTCTTTTTCCCCGAAAACTTATCTGCTGCAGCCCTTAGATAATATGCGATGGTTTCCTTGAGATTCATCAGAATCGGAAATCCGATTCCTCCGGATATGATAAGGACTGTTATTATAATATAGAATCCGTTATGTGTGCCGTCCAGAAGCAGAGGGTTCCCGAGATTGCCGGACAATATGGAAAACCCGGCATTGCAGAAGGCGGATACAGAATGGAATACGGAGAAAAATATTTCCTGCGGCAATGTCATATCCATCGTGGAATGTATGCTCAGCCATATCAGCACGGCCCCTGCCGTCTCTATGACAAAGGTGAATCCAAGGATGTACAACAATGTGGATATCAGGGAGCGGAATGTATCAGACCCGACCATATCACGCAAGGCAATCTGGCTGAAGAGGCCTGTCCCTCCCATAAACGACACCGCAAAGAAGCTCGTGATCGTCATTACTCCCAAACCTCCCGTCTGGATGAGCAGGGCGATGACAATCTGCCCTTCAAGCGAAAAAGTCCGCGCGATGTCGACCGTGGACAAGCCTGTCACACACACTGCGCTCGTGGAGATGAAAATGGCATCCGCCAAAGAAAGACGTACGTTTTCAAGCGTAGACCTCGGCAGCAGCAGGAGCAGAGCCCCGAAGAAGATGATGACGGCAAAGCAGGTCGCCATCAGCAGAGCCGGATTCGTCTTCTTGTTGATGAAGTTGACCACACTCTTGGAGACCTCCATCACAGAGAACAGCCCGAGTATCGCTATTATGAAATATTTCCCTGAAAGCAAGGTCCACAAATCGGAAATCCATTGTACGGAACCGGCGAATGCAAAGAACTTGGGCAACGATGACAGGAAGAGCAGAAGTCCCAATGTGGCAGTCAGGGCCACGGTACGCTTCGTTATCCTTTTCCATTGGAAAAACAGTTTGATACAGAATGTAGAGAAATAAAAGTACCAGGCACCCTGATAAATGTCCAATATGACAGACATTTCCTTGCTGTCAAGCACAAATCCATAATCGACGACGATGGCTCCAATAGTAGTCACCGCCACACAGGCTGTAAGCAACCTCCACAACAAAGTCAGCCTTGCAGCCGTTTCAGGCAAAATCCTGTCCGATATATTCTTTTTCATTATTCTCATTGGCAATCAACCAGACAGGCAATACAATTTTCCTGCCTTTGTGTATATGGTCCGTATAGAATTGCAGAAATGCAATATTGGTTCAAAATGACAATAAAGGACAATTGATATATCATAAAATTTTGTCATTCTAAATTAAAAACATATCTTTGCATCCGCTTTCGTACAATTTTATTGCGCATAAGCGGAAACTACGGATCGGTTCGGTAGCTCAGTTGGATAGAGCAACAGCCTTCTAAGCTGTGGGTCTTGGGTTCGAATCCCAACCGAATCACAAAAAGATGAAATGCCTGACGTACCTTGCGTCGGGCATTTTATCAATGCTTGTACGACGCCCCGCGGAGGTCCGGGATATAATTGACAAAAACGGTTGGTGAAACCATTGTAACTTGATTATATTCATA
>ERZ778514.1857-NODE-1857-length-14663-cov-4.636432_pt1 | contig 14663 bp, 14 predicted proteins | sample MGYA00510344_ERZ778514 | MGnify/ENA primary metagenome ERZ778514 (study PRJEB29527, sample SAMN07138968) | mouse gut metagenome | material: feces | host: mouse | place: China:Nanjing | collected 2016-01-25 ... | reverse complement strand
AAAAAACAATAATTCTATTGCTAATATTAAATTTAACAATATCAATAATTAATCAAGCAGATACAAACTTAAAAATATATATGATAGATGTAGGTCAAGGAGATAGCACACTAATAATAACACCAGAAAATAAAAAAATATTAATTGACGGAGGAGGATTAGAAAATTATGATATAGGAGAAAAAGTATTAATACCATATCTATTAAATAAGCAAATCAAGACACTAGACTATGTTATGATTTCACACTTTGATAGGGATTATTCAATGACTTATCCCAAAATCGCTAAAAACATTGATATATTAGGCTTTTGAAAAAACAAAAAATGAAAATGAATTGAAATAGGGCATAGAAATATGCTTTATTTTTTTAGTTTAGCAAATAAGGAGGGAAAGAAAATGCAGGAAAAAGATTCAATACAAATATTAGAAGAAATGAGAACAGGAATGCTTTGCAGTATAGAATTACCACTAACTAATTCAATGAAAAGTGATGTTATATCAATTTATTTAGGAAAAGATAAAGACGGAAGATATAACTTTTTTGATGGTGGAGGAGCTATTGGAACATTTAAAATGCCAAAAGAATTTATTATAAAACGAGATATAAGAATATCGAAGATAAATAGCGAAGAACAAACAAAAGGGTTATATACAGCATTAAAGAAACAAGAAATAAAGGACAGGCATAAATTAAGAGATAGTAGATAAACGAGTTGTAGAAATACAATTCGTTTTTTTCACATAACAGCGAAAGAACATAGTCATTATTTTTTAATGACTAAATTTTAAGGAAAGGAGGAACTACAAATGTCAAAGACAAAAGTGATTGCCATTGCTAACCAAAAAGGTGGAGTAGGTAAAACAACAACAGCACTTAATTTACGGAGTAGGTTTAGCGAAAAATGGGAAAAAGGTATTGCTTGTTGACGCAGATCCACAACGGAGATTTAACAACTTGTTTAGGTTATAGAAACCCAGACGAACTTGATAAAACGATAGGAACTGTGCTTGATAAAGTAATAAAAGATATTCCATTAGAAGAAAACGAAGCAATATTACATCATAGCGAGGGAGTAGATTTAGTACCATCTAATATTGATTTAGAGGCAATAGAAGTAGGACTTGTTAATAATATGAGCAGGGAGTATATGCTAAAAGGTTATATAGACGAAGTAAAAAATAAATATGACTATGTCATTATAGATTGTAGACCTAGTTTAAGTATGATTACTCTTAATGCACTTGCTTGTAGTGATAGTGTAATAATACCAGTACAAGCACATTATTTATCAGCCAAACGGAATGACACAGCTAATTCAAACAATAAATAAGGTACGAAAACGAATAAACCCTAATCTAAAAATAGATGGGGTTTTAATTACGCTTGCAGATATGCAAACAAAAGTAGGAAAAACCACATTTCAAACACTACAAAGCAGTTATGGTAGCAAAATAAAAATCTATGACACAATTATTCCACAGGGAGTAAAAGCAGTTGAGGGAACAATGGCAGGAAAGAGTTTATTTGCTTATGATAAAAACAGCAAGCCGGCTATTGCCTATGATAATTTTTGTAAGGAGGTATTGAAAATTGAAAAACAAAGAACTAGAAATGAAGTTGCCTACACTAGATGACATTTTTGAGCCTGTGCAACGGAAAAGACATTTTGAATATTGAAAAAGCAATTCCAATACCATTAGAAAAATTATTTGATTTTCCAAATCACCCATTTCAAGTAAATGATGATAAAGAAATGGAAAATATGGTAGAAACCGTAAAAACAGGTGGAATAATAATGCCATTAGTAGTAAGGCAAAGAGATGACGGAAATTATGAAATTATTTCTGGACACAGAAGAAAAAGAGCAAGTCAGCTTGCTAATTTAAAAGAAGTGCCTTGTATTATTCGTGATTTAAGTGATGACGAGGCAACAATAATAATGGTAGATAGTAATATGCAAAGAACAAAGATATTGCCAAGTGAAAAAGCATTTGCATATAAAATGAAGTTAGAGGCAGAAAAACATCAGGGGCAAAGAAAAGATTTAACTTCTGACCAAATCGGACAGAAGTTACCAAATAAGACAACAAGAGAAAAAGTAGCAGAAGAACTTGGAGAAAGTGCAACAAATATTCAAAGATATATTCGACTAACTGAACTAATACCAGAATTATTGAAATTAGTTGATGAAGAACGAATAGCATTTAGTCCGGCTGTTGACTTGTCATATCTAACAGAAGATGAACAATATGTAATACTTAATATTTATGATTATGACGAGAAGACACCGAATGTATCACAAGCTAGACACTTAAAAATGTTAAGTCAAGAGGGAAAACTTACAGCAGATAAAATTGAAGAAATAATGGGAGAACAAAAACCAAATCAAGTAGAAAAATTTAAACTAAACAAAGAAAGAATACAAAAGATACTCCCTAAAAGTATTCAAACAGAAAAGCAAGCAGAAGACTTTATTGTGAAATGTATTGAAGAACACAACGAGAGGGAGGAAAAAAGGCGAAGTTATGAACGCTAGGATTATGCCCAAAAAATCGTGGGAGTATTTTTTATAAAATTCCCCCTTACAAACCCCTTTTAAATACTAGCTCTTTACTAACTGAAAAGAATATATTTATAAATATACAAATAAGCGAAAAAAACAAAAATTGCACCTTTGTTTTACTCCCACAAACCTACTAAAATAAAGGCAAAGGGAGGAATGAGATATGAAAAAAATTATTTTAATTATATTTATGGCAATGATTTCAAGTTTTAGTTATTATGGAGCAGTAAATGAAAAAGGAGAGAAAGTAGTTGACTTCACAAATTCATTACAAGAAGAAAATATTGTAGTAAGTGAAACAACACAGGAAACACAAGAAAATATAGTAGAACAAGTAGAAAATACAATAGCACAGGCAGAAACAATACAAGATGAAGAAACAAAAGTGCAGGAAACAACAAAAGAGTCAACAACACCTGTTGTAGAAAAAACAAATAAAAGTGATAATACGAATAAAAATAAAGAAACAAAACAGGCACAGGTAACACAACCAAAGCAAGATTCACAAGTAAAAGGAACAAAAGTAAACAATAGCAATACAACAGAAAAAAAGGAAGAAACAAACACTAATACAAATCAAAATAAAAATACCAATAACACAAATAATGCTCCAAAATGTACTCACTCAAATAGCAACTGGTATAATTCAAAAGCAGAGGCAGAGGCGATATATAATGCAGAAATAAAAAAATGGGGCGATAAATGGACAAATTATGAAATAGATAATGAAACTTATTATAAGAATTGTCCTAGTGGATATGAGGTATTTAGTTGTCCATATTGCAATAAATGGACTATAAATTTATATCACTAAAAAATAAAAATATTTAAGACGGAACAGGCAAATAGCTTGTTCTTTTTTTAGTTAAAGGAGGAAATTTTAATGTTAAAAACAAAAAAATTAAATAAAATTTTAGCAGTTATACTTTTAGTGCTAACATTATTTAGCGTAGTACAACCAGTTTTTGCAGTTTCTGGAACAGGAACTTGGGCAGGAGGTCAATTTGCCTCTGGAATGAAAACAACAGATAATCAAAATACACAATATGGAGTTTTAATTAGAAGATTGATAAATACAGCAACAAACGAAAGAATGACTGTATTTTGTGCTGAACACGGAGTTGATTTTACAACAGGTACAGCATATAACGGAGAATACTATACACCAACTGACGCAACAATTAAGAGAGCGTGCAAAATAGCATACTTTGGGTGGTATTCAAAACACGGAGATTATACAGTAGACGGAGGAATACTAGCCTCTGATATGATATGGGTAAAAGAGGATTATGTATTTACGCAACAGTATATATGGGAAACGCTAGGTCAATCTAATGCAACATTTATTGATTCGGCAGTACAAGGAAGATATGTAGCTTTTAAAAATGAAATAAATAGTAAAATTGATAATATGCAAAGAAAACCTAGTTTTTGTAATACAACAATTACAGTAGAGGCAGGAGAAACAACAACACTAACTGACACAAACGGAGTATTAGCAGATTATACAAGTATAGATAAAACAACAGAGGGAATAAGAATTACACACAACAAAGGCGAAAACACAATGAATATTACAGTAAATGACGATTGCACAAGAGAAAATTATAGAATATCTGATGAAATGATGAAAAGTTGGGGAATTATCAAAGAAGAAACAAGAGATAATGACACAACAATATATTTTTCATTTAGAGAGGGAGTTCAAAACCAACTTTATGCAATGCACTATAATGATCCAGTAACAATGAATTTAGATTTAAAAATAAACCTTTTAGGAAATTTAGAACTAAACAAACTAAACACTAATGGAGATTTAGTTGAAGGAGCTGTTTTTAATGTTACAGGAGCAAATGGATTCAATAGAGATGTGGAAGTAACAAACGGAAAAATTACACTAGAGAAAATCAAAAAAGGTAGCTATCTAGTCAAAGAGAAGTCTAGTCCGGAGGGCTACTTACTAAATACAGAAACTTATAGAGTAGAAGTAAAACCTAACGAAACAGCAACACAAGCAATCGTGAATAATGAGCCAACAGGCGAAATAACAATAACCAAAATAGATATAGACACAGGAAATCAAAATAGAGTTGATGGAACAAGTCATCACGGGGACGCAAGCATAAAAGGAGCTGAATATACTTTATATGCAAGTTCTGATATTTATAATAAAAAAGGTACAATAAAATATTTTTCAAAAGATGAAGAAATAGCAAAATTTACTTTCAATGAATATGGAGTAGCAAGTATTAAAATTACAAATACTACTACACCTGCACAAATAAGTGTTAATGGAAGTACATTAGCAGGTCTTCCAATGGGCAGTTTTTACTCAAAGGAAACCATTGTACCAAATGGCTACACAAAGGACACAAACACTTATACTTACACACTTTCATACAAAGATAGCAATACAAAAGTTATTAAAACAAGTGGAATAGTAAAAAACAAAGTAGAACAAGCACCTTTTGAAGTAATAAAAATAACTAGCAATAATAATGCAGTAGCAGAAACAGTAGAGGGAGCAGAGTTCACATCAATACTTTCAAAATATGTTACTTTTTATGGTAGTTTTGATGAGGCAAAGAAACATCTAAACGAATTTGCAAAAGACGAATATTCAATTTTTAAAACAGGAAGTAACGGACACGGCACTTCTAGTTTGTTGGCTTACGGCGAATACACAGTAAATGAAACCTATACGCCATCTCCAGAGATAACAACAGTTGAACAATTCTATGTAACAATAGATAAAGATAGCAAAACACCAGTAAAAGAACTTGTAGCAAATGATTATCCTTTTGAGGCATATATTAAACTTCAAAAGCAAGATAAAAAGACAGGAAAATTTGTAACTTATTCTAATGCGACATTTGAATTATATAGACAAAATGAAGATACAAAGAAATGGGAACAAGTTGAATGTAAAGTAGGAGATAAATATTTCAAAACTTGGACAACCAACAGCGAGGGCGTGGCAAAAACAGAAACAAAGCTTGAGGCAGGAAATTATAAATTGTTAGAGGTAAAAATTCCGACAGGCTTCATACAACTAGACGGAGAGCTAACATTTAGAGTAGACAATAGAAATTCAACACTAAATTATGATAAAGATTTTGACGCTTGGATTACAGTAACAGCAAAAAATGAGCAACCAACAGGAACACTAAAATTAAATAAAAAAGTAGCATTAAGAGAAGATATGGACAAAACAATGATAAAAGATATTGACTTTACAAAAATATCTTTTGAATTAGTAGCAGATGAAAAGATAATTGATTATGCTGACGGATCAACCATATATGAAAAAGGAAAAGTAGTAGGAAAATATAACCTAAAAGCTGATGGGACTTTAACAGTTTCAAATTTGCCAATGGGACGCTATCATTTAAAGGAATTGACAACAGTAGAGGGAGCAGTATTAGATGAAACAGAACACGAAGTAGTGTTTGAACAAAAGGACACAGTAACAAAAGAATATATTGTAGAAAAAGACATTGAAAATAAAACAACAGCAATAGAAATTAGCAAAACAGATATTACAGGAGAAAAAGAGCTAGTTGGTGCAAAACTAACAATTACAGATGAAAACAACGAAATTATAGATAGTTGGGTATCTACTGAAAAAAGCCATAAAATTGAGGGCTTAAAAGTAGGAAAAGAATATACACTAATAGAGGAGATAGCACCAGATTCTTTTGTAAAAGCAACTTCAATAAAATTCACAGTAGAAAATACAGCAGATATTCAAAAAGTTGTAATGATAGATAAACAAGTAACAATGTCAAAAGAAGATATAGGAGGAAAAGAAGTCGAGGGTGCAGAGCTAAAAGTAGTAGATAAAGACGGAAATGTTGTAGATAGTTGGACATCAACAAAAGAAAAACACTCAATAAATAATTTAGTTGAGGGAGAAACTTACACATTATATGAGGACTATGCTCCAGACACATTCGTAATATCAAATAAAATAGAGTTCACAGTTACAACAGATAAAGAAACACAAGAAATAAAAATGATAGACAAAGTGGTAGAAATATCAAAAGTAAATATAGCAGGCGAAGAACTAGAGGGAGCAACATTAGTTGTAACAAGTACAAAAACAAAAAATATAGTAGATAAATGGGTGTCAACAAAAGAGCCACACAAAGTTAGCAATTTAATCGAGAACGAAAGCTATGTACTTCACGAAGAAATTGTAGTTGACGGCTATGTAAAAGCAACAGATATTGAGTTTACTGTTACAGAAGATAAAGAAACACAAAAAATTGAAATGATAGATAAAGTAGTAGAAATTATTAAGACAGATTTAGTTACTGGCGAAGAATTAGAGGGAGCAGAGTTACAAGTAGTTGATGAAAACGGAGAGATAATTGACGAATGGGTGTCAACAAAAGAGCCACATAGAGTGGTAAATTTGGAGGAAAACAAAAATTACAAACTAATTGAAAAGACAGCTCCATACCGGATTTGAAATGACAGAAGAAATAGCTTTTACAGTTACAGAAGATAAACAAACACAAAAAATCGAGATGAAAGATATGCCTATTCTAAAAGATATTAGAGTAGTAAAAGTAGACAGCAAAACAAAAGAAATTATCAAAGATAAATTTACTTTTGGACTTTATGAAGATAGCGAATGCACAAAACTAATCAAAGAAGTAAAGGCAAACAAAGAGGACGGATTCGTTACTTTTGAAGACTTACGCTATGGCACAGTATATATAAAGGAACTAAAATCTCCAAAGAATTACGAACTATCTAATAGAGTAGCAAAAGTAGAGATAAATGACAAAGGAGTTTTCGTAGATGGTACAGAAATTCAAGAAAAAAACGAAGTATATAGTTTTGAATTTGAAAACCAAAAGATAGAAACTCCAAAAACACGGAGATACAAGAAATATGTTATTAGCTGTAACTATTTCTATTATTTCATTACTAGGACTTGCAGTATTAGTTTTTATAAAATTAAAAAATAAAAATAGATAAAAAATCATATAAGCAAAATGGTGGCAGGTAACTAGCCACCATTATTGCTTAAAAAAGGAGTGAAAAATGGCAAAGTACAATATAGCTCAAATACAAAAGATGATAGAAAGACTAGCTGAAATAGGAATAAATACAGAAAAAGCAATACTTAATATGCAATTTGAAGATTTAGAAAAAATGCCTAACTACACAATAACAGACATAAAAACATTGATAAGTTTAAGAAAAGCAATAAGAAAAAATAAAAAAGCATTATTCCTATTTTTAGGCGAAGAAATAGAGTAATAAACAATAAAAAAATTAAAAACGAGAGGAGGGAGAGAATTGGCAAAAGAACTAACTAGAAAAGAAAAACAAATAACAGAGTTATACTATGAAACAACATTAGATATAGGAAAGAATGCAGACAACTGGATTTCGTTTTTAAAAAGAGCAAGTTTTAATTATAAATACAGGTTTGATGAACAAATATTGATATACGCCCAACGACCAGACGCAGTAGCCTGTGCAGAAACAACAATATGGAATAAAAAGCTAAAAAGGTGGATCAATAAAGGCTCAAAAGGAATAGCTTTAATTACAGAAAAAGAGGGAGAGCTAGGCTTACGATTTGTTTTTGATGTATCAGATACTAATAGTGATGTTTACGGAAGAAAATTCAAACTATGGCAAGCAGAAGAAAAATACACGAATGATATTATAGAGGCATTAGAAGATAAATTCGGAACAATGGAAGATAAAAGCAGTTTGCCACTTGCAATAATATCAACAGTATATAATCGTGTAGTAGATAATATGCAAGACTATTTAGAAGAACTAAAATCTGTAACAGCTAATAGTAAATTAGAAGAATTAAATAATGAACAATTAGAAAATGCGTTTTTAGAAATATTATTATTTAGTACAATAGGCTTAACAATGTCAAGATGTGGGTTAGATGTCAATGAGTATATAACGAAAGATAATTTTTCTGGAATAGAAAAGTTTAACACTTTTGAAACAATGTCTATACTTGGAACAGCAACTAGGGATTTTTCAAAAGAAATATTACTAGAGGTTTCAAAAACTGTAATAAATGTGCAAAAACAAGAAAAAAAGAAAAATCACACATTGGAAAAAATAAAACAAAGCATTTACAATAAAGAAAATGAGAAAGGAAGTGTTGAGAATGAATCTAACTTACACAATGAAAGGAAATTATCTAATACCAGACTTAACGATAGAGAAAACAAACAAGAAAGTGAATTTAGGCAAGTTCGCCAAAATGAGATTGAAACACCTAAAAGAGAACAAGAGGGGAACTTACACAATGCTAGTAGCGAGCAACAAATTAACACAACACCTATTACAAATAGAGGAAACAGTAATAAACAGAATAGCACAAGAAGTAGAGAAGATGAAACAACAATATGGAATAACAGAGGAAATGAAAGCAACCAACCAAATGGAATGGGTAGGGCAGATGAACAATATTCAAGCGACAGCAGAACAGACAGTAATAAGGGAAGTAATTTACAATTAAAAGAACAAGATAATAGAACACTTGCAGAAAAATTAGACAAGTTTTTTCAAGACAATGATATATTTGACACAGAAGATGACGAAAGAACAGACGAACAGCGAATACAAGATATAGAAGAAACATTAAAAAATGCAGAAGAAATATCAAATACTATAAAATATTTAGAGCTAGTCAAACAAGCTGAAGATGATGATATAGAATTTAGCAATGAAATAGATTACTATATCAATGAGTTAGAGCAAGTATATAAAAAATTAGAAAAGGAAGTAGACAATACTTCTTTTTTTGATGGAGAAACAATAAATACAGAAGATGACAAAGGCGATTATACATTTATGGTAGGAGATATTATCTATATTGGCTTTCAAGAATTTACTATTTCAAATATAGATAATCAAATAATAACAATGTATGATAATCAATTTCCATTAGACCAAAGAACAGTAGCTATTAAAGATATATTAGAAAAAGTAGCTGAAAATCCTATGAATGATTACTTAAAAGATAGAGAAGTACCAGAAGTAGAAGAAAAAGTAGAAAGTGCTTTCAATAAGTGGCTAGATACATTTATAGAAGAAAAAGGAATTGATTTAGAGCAAGTTATTGAAATAAAAACAGAAAACAATACACACTATTTTGAAGTTGGAAATATCATTGCTAATATAAAAGCTACTACACCAGAAGAACAAGCAGGAATAAAAGATATGATAGTCAAAATAGACTTTCATAATGGAGATGTAGTAGATTATTTTAGACATTTAGCACAAGCATTAGCAGAAAACTATGAGAAACAACAGGAACAGCAAAAAGAAGAAAAGCAAATAGAAGAAACAAAAGAACAGGAACTAATAGCAGAAAAGCTAATTAAAAAGAACAGAAATATTGAATATTTTGACTTACACCCAGAAGTACCTGCTGAAGAAAGAAACAACTTCAAGATTACGGACGATAATTTAGGCGTAGGAACAGCAAAAGAAAAATATAGAAATAATGTAGAGGCTATAAAAGTATTAAAATTATGCGAAGAACAAAACAGATATGCAACACCAGAAGAACAAGAGATACTTTCAAGATATGTTGGGTGGGGTGGCTTAAAATCAGCATTTGAAGATAAAAATGATAGTTGGGCAAATGAGTATGTAGAATTAAAAGAATTACTTACTGAAGATGAATATAAGGACGCAAGAGCTTCAAGTGTAACAGCATATTATACGCCACCAGTTATTATTAGGAACATTTACAAAGCATTACAAAATATGGGACTAAAACAAGCAAATATTTTAGAGCCATCTTGTCGGTGTAGGTAACTTTTTAGGAATGCTACCAGAAGAATTAAATGATAGTTGCAAAATGTATGGCGTAGAATTAGATAGTATTTCTGGAAGAATAGCACAACAGTTATACCAAAAATCCACTATTGCAATACAACCTTTTGAAAAAACAAATATGCCAGACAACTTTTTTGATGTAGCAATAGGAAATGTGCCGTTCGATAATAAAATAAAGCCTAATGATAGGAGATATAACAAAAATAAATTTGTATTGCACGATTACTTTTTTGCAAAGACAATAGACAAAGTTCGCCCACGGAGGAATAATAGCACTTGTTACAAGTAAAGGAACAATGGACAAAGAGAATAGTAGTGTTAGAAAATATATATCACAGAGAGCAGAACTTTTGGGAGCAATAAGACTACCAGACAATACATTCAAAAGCAATGCAGGAACAGAAGTAACATCAGATATTATCTTTTTAAAGAAAAGAGATAAAATCACAGACATTGAGGACGAATGGGTAAACCTTGACACAACTGAAAATGGAATAAGAATGAATAAATATTTTGTTGATAATCCTAATATGATTATGGGAACAATGAAAAAGGAAAGTTCGCAATATGGTGGAGAGCAAATAAATTGTAAAATGATAGAGGGTAGCGATTTAGATTATATGCTATCTAATGCTATTTCAAATATAGAATCAGAAATAGAAGAATGCGATTTAGACGAGCTAATAGAAGATGAAGAAAAATCTATACAGGCAGATCCGACAGTCAAAAATTATTCCTACACTGTTATTGACGGAAAAGTATATTATAGAGAAAACAGTAGAATGTTTGAAAAAGACTTGCCAGAAACAACACAAAACAGAATAAAAGGTATGGTAGAAATACGAGATTGCACCAGAAAGCTCATAGACTTACAAGTTGATGATAGTAGCGACAATGAAATAAAAATAGAGCAGGAAAGATTAAATAGGTTATACGATAATTTTGTAAAGAAGTATGGAAGAATAAACAGCAGAGGAAATAATCAAGCCTTTTCCGAAGATAGTAGTTATTACTTATTATGCTCACTAGAAATAACCGATTCAAAAGGTAATTTTCAAAGAAAAGCAGATATGTTTTCAAAGAAAACAATAAAAGCTAAAAAGGAAATAACAAAAGTAGATACAAGTAATGAGGCACTTATTGTTTCTCTAACAGAAAAAGCAAAAGTTGATATGGAATATATGCAGTCTATTACAGATAAAACAGAAAACGAACTTGTCAAAGATTTAGAGGGGCAAATATTTAGAATACCAGATACACCTGCTGAAGAAAGAAAATATGTAACAGCAGACGAGTATTTATCTGGAAATGTAAGAGAAAAACTTAATATTGCAAGAAGAATAGCAGAGGCAAATCCAGAATTTGAAGTAAATGTTAGAGAGTTAGAGAAAGTAATTCCAGAAGATATAAAGGCAAGCGAAATAGCAGTAAAATTAGGAGCTACTTGGATACCACCAGAATATATAGAGCAGTTTATGTATGAATTGTTAGATACACCAAAGTGGGCAAAAAATAAAATAAAAGTGCATTATTTTGAATTTACAGGAGGGTGGAATGTTACAGGAAAATCGGAAGAAAAAGGGGTTAAAGCAACAAAAACCTATGGTGTAAAAAAAGCAAGTGCATATAAAATAATTGAAACTACTTTAAATCTAAACGATATAAAAATATACAAAAAAATAAATGTTGGAACAGATGATGAAAAAAGTGTTATAGATAAGCAACAAACAGCAATAGCACAAGCGAAACAAGATGAAATTAGAATGAAGTTTGAAGAATGGATTTTCAAAGATCCAGACAGACGAGAAAAGCTAGTAAAATTATATAATGAAAAGTTTAATAGTATAAGAAATAGGCAATATGATGGAAGTCATTTAAAATTCTATGGAATGAATCCAGAAATAAAATTACGAGAACACCAAATCAATGCCATTGCAAGAATACTTTACAATGGAAATACTTTACTTGCTCACGAAGTACGGAGCAGGTAAAACATTTGAAATGGTAGCGAGTGCTATGGAAAGCAAGCGACTAGGACTATGTAATAAAAGCATTTTTGTAGTGCCTAATCATATTGTTGAACAATTTTCAAACGAGTTCCTACAATTATACCCATCAGCTAACATTTTAGTAACAACAAAGAAAGACTTTTCAAAGAATAATAGAAAAAAGTTTGTGTCTAAAATAGCAACAGGCGATTTTGACGCTATTTTGATAGGACACAGCCAATTTGAAAAAATACCTATGTCAGTAGAAAGACAGAGGTATTTTTTAGAGTCGCAAATAGAAGAAATAATAGAGGGTATAGAAGAAACAAAAGCATTAGACGGAGAAAAATTTACGATAAGAGAACTAGAAAGAACAAAAAAAGCACTAGAGGCAAAACTAGAAAAACTAAACAATGCAGATAAAAAAGATGATGTAATTACATTTGAGCAGTTACGGAGTAGATAGACTATTTGTAGACGAGGCACATTATTATAAAAACCTATTTTTACAAAGTAAAATGAAAAAAATTGCAGGAGTTCAAAGTGGGGACGCACAAAAAAGCTCCGATATGTTTATGAAATGTCAGTATATGGACGAAATAACACGGAGGAAAAGGAGTTGTGTTTGCCACAGGAACGCCAGTCAGCAACAGTATGTCAGAATTATATACAATGCAAAGATACTTGCAATACAATACATTAGTAAAAAACCACTTACAACATTTTGATAGTTGGGCAAGTACATTTGGAGAAACTGTTACAGCAATGACATTAGCACCAGAGGGAGATAAGTTCCAAATAAAGACAAGATTTGCAAAATTTCATAATATACCAGAACTAATGACAATGTTCCGTGAAGTCGCAGACATTCAAACAGCAGAAACACTAAAATTGCCAACACCAAAGGTTGAAAAGCATAATGTAGCAGTAGACGCAACACAGATTCAAAAAGATATGGTAGCAGATTTAGGAGAAAGAGCAGAGAGAATTAGAGGTGGAGGAGTGCCAGTTTGGGAAGACAATATGTTAGCAATAACAAACGAAGGAAGAAAACTAGCACTAGACCAAAGACTTATAAATAGTCAGCTACCAGATGATGAAAATAGCAAAGTAAATGCTTGTGTTAAAAATGTATATGAAATATGGGAAAAAACAAAAGACCAAAAATCTACACAGCTTGTATTTTGTGATTTATCTACACCAAAGTCATTAGGTGCAGATGATAACCCTTATGAAATGGAATTAGTAAATGGTATATGGAAATGCAAAGAAAGAGAATTTACAGATGTATATACAGATATGAAAAGAAAGCTAATTGAGAAAGGAATACCAGAGAACGAAATTGCATTTATTCACGAGGCAACATCAGAGGCTAAAAAGGAAGAATTATTTGACAAAGTGCGTAGTGGAGAAATAAGAGTTTTAATGGGTAGCACTTTCAAAATGGGAGCAGGAACGAATGTGCAAGATAGGATTATTGCACTTCATAATTTAGACTGTCCGTGGACAAGTGCTAATCTAATACAAAGAATAGGTAGAGCAGTAAGACAGGGAAATATGAACGAGTTAGTTCATATTTACAACTATGTAACACAAGGAACTTTTGACGCATATATGTATCAGTTAATAGAGCAAAAGCAAACATTTACTAGCCAAATTATGACTTCTAAAACGCCTATAAGAAGTATGGAAGATATAGACGAAAGAGCATTAGAGTATGCAGAAATAATGGCATTAGCAACACGGAAATGAAAATATTAAAGAAAAAACAGAGCTAGAGGCAAAAACAACAAAACTAAAAATGCTAAAACAAAGTTATTTGAGCCAAAAGTATGATTTAGAAGAAATGGTAAATAGGAAATACCCACAAGAAATAAAAGAATGCAACGAAACAATAGAAAGTCTAAAACAAGATAATAAATACCTAAAAGAAAATACTACTATAAATGCAGATAATTTTTCTCCTATGAAAATAAATGAACAAGTGTATAATGAAAGAGCAAAAGCAGGCGAAAAAATACTAGAACTATGTAAAAGTGTAAAAGATACAAAAGGAGTATATATAGGAGATTATAGAGGTTTCAAAATGTATTTAGAGTTCAATACATTTGAGAAAGTATTTCAAGTAGCATTAAAAAATATACAAACTTATAGGGCAACACTTGGAAATGATAAAATAGGTGTAATAACTCGTATCAATAATGTTTTGGAATCAATGGAAAAAATGTTAGAAAACAATGAGCAAAAGTTACAAAATTTAGAATTACAAT
>ERZ778514.1845-NODE-1845-length-14734-cov-4.480619_pt1 | contig 14734 bp, 14 predicted proteins | sample MGYA00510344_ERZ778514 | MGnify/ENA primary metagenome ERZ778514 (study PRJEB29527, sample SAMN07138968) | mouse gut metagenome | material: feces | host: mouse | place: China:Nanjing | collected 2016-01-25 ... | reverse complement strand
CGGCTCTACGACATCACCCATCAGCATGGATACAACCTCGTCCGCCTTGGCGGCATCGTCAACTTTAACCTGGAACAGACTGCGGTGGTTCGGGTCCATTGTAGTTTCCCACAGTTGTTCCGCATTCATTTCACCCAAACCCTTGTATCGCTGAATCTTTAACCCTGTTTTCGCATATTCAAACGCCGTTTCCAACAGTGCCAGCGCACCCCAGATTTTCTGGGACTTTGCCTTCACGCGCAGCGTTGCAGGCTTGGAAAACGTCTCTATCAGTTCTTCGCGCCCATCCATACGGTGCCAGCCGCGAATTTCCGGCCCATTGATTTTCTCACGCGTTAGCATGTGCGATTCCGTAACACTGCGCAGTGTTCGTGTTATCATAATTCCCGCCGGGTCTGCGGTAACTTTCCAGCCACGTTCAAATTCCAGTTCCTGGGCGTCCAGCATATGCGCCACCGCCGCCAGATTAGCTTCGGATTCATCTTCAAACACACGGTTCAGGGCCAACGCCTCAATAAACCGCAGCGGCATCACATGCGACAGAGACTGCAACGTGTTTCGCATATTCAATATCAGCATCAACAGACGCTTTAAATCAGCACCCGATATCTGGGCACCTTCGGCGGTTTCTATCATTCCGTCCGTGGCCAGTTGCTCCATCAGATAATCATCCATTTCACGCTGGTTCTGCAGATAAATCTGGGTCTTGCCGCGTGTAACGCCATAAAGCGGCGGCTTTGCGACATAGATGTATCCGCGTTCAACCGTTTCTGGCATGTGACGATAAAAGAACGTCATCAACAGCGTCTGGATATGCTGACCGTCAACGTCAGCATCAGTCATGATAATGATTTTGTGATAACGCATTTTTTCGATATCGAATTCATCCTTGCCGATGCCTGTTCCCATTGCGGAAATCAGCGTCCCGATTGACTGCGATTCCAGCATCTTGTCAAAGCGAACGCGCTCAACATTTAAAATCTTTCCACGCAGCGGCAATATCGCCTGGGTCTTGCGGTCACGTCCCTGCTTTGCCGTACCACCCGCACTGTCCCCCTCAACAATAAACAGTTCGCACTTTGCGGGGTCGCGTTCACTGCATCCCGCCAGCTTGCCGGATATAATATTCAACTCCGGTCCGTTTTTCTTGCGCGACAGTTCGCGCGCACGGCGTGCCGCCTCGCGGGCGGTTGCGGCTTCTATGATTTTATCTATAATCGATTTTGCAATCGCCGGATTTTCATCCAGATATTCATAGAGCATCTCTGACACTGTGCTTTCTACGATGGGACGAACCTCGCTCGATACCAGCTTGTCCTTGGTCTGGGAACCGAACTTGGGGTCGGGAATCTTTACACTAACAATACTGGTCAGACCTTCTCTAAAGTCTTCACCCGACAGATTCACGTCCTTTTTGTTGGACTTTTCACCAATGTATTTATTTATCGCACGCGTCAGCCCCGCACGAAATCCGGCCAAATGCGTTCCACCGTCACGGTTGGGAATATTGTTAGTAAAGCATAGCGATGTTTCCGTATAAGCCGTCGTCCATTGCAGAACCACCTCGATATAAGTATCGCCGGCCTGCTTTATCATCTGTATCGGTTCTTTGTTAAGCAGCTCTTTCGATTTGTCCAGATATGTGGCAAACCCCTTTAAACCGTCCACAGAATGAAATTCGCGCTCTTTCTTGTCCGCCCCGCGCAGGTCTTCTAGTATAATCTTTACATTTGCATTCAAATAAGACTGTTCACGCAGCCAAGTCTCGAGTGTATCAAAGCTAAATTCGGTCCCTGTAAATGTATCGGGTGACGGTTTAAACGTAACCTCGGTCCCGTGTTCAATACCGGATTTGTTTTCAGTAATTTTCATGTCAGTTGTCGGCACACCGTCGGCAAATGTCATTGATGCTTCCTTGTCGCCGCGCCATACACGCACCTCCAGCCAGGATGACAGCGCATTTACCACCGACACACCCACACCGTGCAGACCGCCCGACACCTTATACGCGCCGCCGCCTTCGTTATCAAACTTACCCCCCGCGTGCAGCTCGCACATAATCAGTTCCAGTGCACTGCGCCCTGTTTCATGGTTGATATCAAAGGGCATACCGCGCCCGTTATCGCGGATTGTGCACGACCCGTCCGGGTTAAGAGATACAAAGACAGTATCTGCATAACCGGCCATTGCCTCGTCAATAGAGTTGTTAACCACTTCATATATCATGTGGTGCAGACCACTGCCCCCCTCACCCACGTCGCCTATATACATTCCGGGGCGTTTTTTTACAGCCTCCAGACCTTTTAGAACCTTAATTGAATCACCGGTATATTCATTGGTAACAGCCATTTAAATTCCTTTCTTTTTTCTAGGCAAACAATAGCAATTTCTGCTATAATTAGCAAGGAAAAAGGGGATTATTTGCCATGAAGTTCAAGTTGCTGTATTTTGGAGAAATCTTAATAAACCCAAAGAAACGGGCCCAGCATATATCCGATATCCGGATGCAGTTTCATCCACAGTTAAAAAAGCTGGTCGAGCATCAACCCTGGACCAACATGACAAAGTTCATGCAGCCCGGCGCCACCAAAAGCCCGATAACAACACGTCATATCGGTGGCATTGACTGGAATCCGATTATTACACCGAACTTAAAGCTGATTGCGGAGCTAGATATCCAAATGCTGCACCCGGAAATTGTTGGTCTGGCGCGCTCTGACATAGACAACCGCATAAAAACATTGCTAGACGGCCTGCGGGCACCACAAAACGAACATGAAATCGGCGCAAACACGCCGCGCGATATCGGCCCGATTTATACGCTATTGGATGACGACCATCTGGTAACAAAACTATCCATTAACACCAGCCACCTGCTGTCAACCAACATGTTCGACCCGAACACGGTGCGCACACCCGACACGCTGTTTATGATGATTGATGTAAATGTCCGCGTGGTAGAGGGAAACTTAGAAAACCTGCCGTTTATGGTATAAATAACACTTAGCGCCCCCGGGGCGCTTTTTTTTATTACCCACTTGCACCGCGCTACTTTTATGTTATAATTCATACGTATTGGACGGTTGTCCGGTATGGGGTGTCATAACCTCTGAAAACATTTACTCCAACACGGTTGGAGGGTCGCGATATATCCAAATAAGCGACACTATCGTTTTCGTAGTTATGAACCTCCAACCATCTGAATTTTTCCGATGGTTTTTATCTTATACAAAAGGGGCCCCCATGGCACGACAGGCAACACGGGCGGAACTGGCCGCCGCCGTTATTGATTTATATACAGAATTAACACAGATAAAGGCAATACTGACCTATCTGATAAAAGATGAATCAAACGAAAAACTAAAACAATACATTAAACAAAATGCGGTCCATTAAAACCCATTTCATGAATTTTCTTATCACGACGCGCAATCTCCGCCTGGACCAGGGGGCCGTACTTTATCTCTATCGCAAAAATGCGCCCACAAATACGTTCGGCCGTATTAAATAATTTCGCACGTGTTGCTTTTTTTACCATTATATTTCCCCATATAAATAAAAAAAGCCGCCAAAACAAGGCGGCCGGGGTGTTAGAACAATCGCAACAGACGACCCCGCATGTCTTTCGGTTGCCCGTATTATATACACATGCAGCACCCCGGCATTTCCACTTGCGCGAGGTATAACGGTGCAACGCGCCGCAATACGTTTATATTTCGATGCGTTACCGCACCGCCGTTGCGGGTGTTCTAAGCCCGGAATCCACATCCCTGCGAATTCATTTATAATCTTATCACATAAAATCCCTAAAATCAAGGAAGTGCCCCGGTCTTTGTATGAGAAGGCGCACGACCGGGGCATGAAAACATTCATGCATTACCCTTGCATAAAAAAAGACCGCCAGACATATAGGGCGGTTGGAAGGTGGAAATCATGCAAAAATTCATGCCCGGTTATTCAATATATTCGCCGGCCTCCAACCAAAGTGGAGCGGAGCATGTAACGCCTGCGCAAGCGATTTTTGTCGCGAGATTTCCACACTCGCATAATAGGACCCCCTATTACAAACAGTATTATATATCATTTTGATAAATATGCCAAGAATATATTCCTACAAAGACTATGTCAGTGCGGCCGTTATCTGGTCCTGCATCTGGAACGTCCCCAGAACAACCCACGCAATTATCAGCGATACCAGCATGATTCCAATGCTGTTTAGCGTGCTGGATATGGCCTCCATCCGGCGTACAGAATCATCCAAATAGTCATTGGCAACACGCGACAGGTTTTGGTCAAAACCGTTCATATCGGCATATATCGCCAAATCACCAATGATTTCATCATTCGGGAAATCCAGCCCCGTATTAGCCAACGCCACCCCCAGATTGTCACCATTTGCAATATAGCGCAGCGCATCGCTTAAAACCCCGCGCAGATATCTGTTGCCATTATCGGCCAGCATACGCATCGCATCGGGGACGGTCATTCCCGCCGCCACCATTGCCGACAACGACATCAGCCACGATACGGAAATACGGATTTTATAAATATTCCATGGCGGCAACTTATCAGCCAGCGCACGCCCCCGCCCGGCCCAGTTTGGCATCGTCATCCATATAACACCTGTCACAACCGCCACCGCAATTACGACCAACATCCAATATTTATGTGCCGCCGCACTTAGCCATATCAGCGATGCCGCCGCACCGCGCCATATTACACCGGCCCCGGCCGCATCCGCCAATGGTGGCACCAGATACAGCCCCACCATGATTATTATCCCAAACGTCAGCGCCATAAGAAACAGCGGATACGCAATCGCTGATGCCATCGCACGACTGATACGGCGCGACCCTTCTACCACACGCCCTATGTTTTCCAGCGCCACCGCCAGATTTGAAATATTACCCGACGTCAGCAACAGTGTTTCTTCCGGTGGCACCCAGCCGCGTGTGGCCTCTGAAAAACTCATACCGCGTTCCAGATTTTTTTGCCATTGTCGCATTACGATTGCAAACGGTTCGCCCGGCTTTCGCCCGCCGCGCGATTCTATCATCTCTATCCGCCCCAGGGCATTCATCAACGTAAATTCATTGCGCAACAACGACGCCAGCTTTCGGCACGTCGCCATACGTTTTGACGTGTTCAAACGAAAAACAATCTTTGCATACAGTTTTTCCAGCCGTTCCATCAATATACCCCCGGCCTATCGAGCAAACCGACCCAGCGCTCCAATTCATCCACGCCGATAATCCCCTGCAGCATCAGGGATATGGCCGCCTCTTTCAGTGTTCTGCCGTCCATATTCTCCAGCCAGTAGCGCACTGCACCATCTGTATCACCCGACAGGGCCAGGCGCAAAAACTCGCTGTTTGTAATAATAATTTCACCGGCCTTTATACGCCCCAGCGTACCGCTGCCGCCACACTTTTCACAGCCCGCCCCGCGTATAAACACCTGGCGCAGGCCCAGTTCCCCGAACGCATCCATTACACGTCTATATGCCGGATGCTCTGGATGCTCGGACAGTGGCTGACGACAATCCGGACACAGCTTTTTAAACAACCGCATGGATATCAAACCACGCATCATTGTTTCTTCTTTTAGCTTAAACCCTTCGACCCCCATATCCAGCAATCGCGTCAGCGCCGCCATAGCAGAGTTCGCATGCAACGTTGTCCAAACATTATGACCCGACAGCGCGCCCTTTACCGTTAACTGCGCCGCCGCCAGTGTTCGTATTTCCCCCACCATCAGCGTATCTGGGTCACTACGCAATGCCGCTGCCAATGCTTCTGTAAACTTTTCCTCGCGCTGCTCCTCGTTCATGGCGTTGACCACAGGCATCTGATGTGCGCCAAAAATCTTTTGTTCGGCCGGGTCTTCTACTGTGATTAAATTTATCTCATAGCGCCGCTCTTTCAGCATCAGCGACATATTCCGCACCAGCGTTGTAGATTTACCCGAACTGGTTGGACCGGCAACAACCACCAATCCTGTCGGGAACGAACGCAATTGCATCAGCAGCCGCTGTTCGTACTCGCCAAATTCCTGGCCTGATTTTATCCCCTCTGACGGATTGTCATAAAGCAGACGCATAACGACATACCGACTGCCAAATGCAATGGGATTAAACTGCATACGTATCGCCAGCACACCCGCCGGCAGATACAAATCCTTGGTCCCGCGCAGGGGTGTTCGCCCGTCTTTCTGGGCGGATTGATATTCATTCTGGGCATAGTTGGCATTTGAAATATCAGCCGATGCAAACGCCGCACGAACAAATGATTCCCCCCAGCCGGAATTATATTCCAGCACAGGCTGCATACTGCCGTCTATGCGGAAATAAATTGTTGTCTGGTCTGCAACCTCTATATGAATATCAGATACTTTATGTGCGGCGGCACGTGCAACGATATCGACAAAATCCTTTTGCATCTGGTTGTCGTAATCAGTGCGTCCCCGCCCGTCACCGGCCCGACCCTCGTACGTCTTGTATATAGTAGAAAGTAACCCCAAATCAGAATAAAAAGGGATATGTGCCCGCCGGCCACGATGTGCCAACAAATCAATAAACGCCAGCACGCGCCCGTCATACCTGTGGGTACGTGAAATAATCAGTTCACCCCCAGAAAAGTATGCAATAAGACTCTGTGTATCCTTTGATAATTCAAATTCACCACCGGCCGCCGTTAACAATCGGTTTGAATTTGAAAACAGATAATCAACGATATCTTTATTAGTGGCGTTTTCCAAACCCGCCGGCACAGACGGCGTTGTCGAAAAAGGATTTAAAATATTTTTGTCACTGGTCGCCATTTTCACATCCGGAATTATTTTCAGCGATTTCCGCCAATATTCAATGTTTGACTTTTCCCGTCTTTTACAAACACAACCCCGTCATCGAGTGATATGGACTTTACCGAAAAACCGTCCAGCACGGAACCGACGCGAATGCGTTTTGTTTGGCCGGTATCAAGCGCTTCGACCGTCGCCTGCAACTGCGACCCGGCCCCTATTACATTTATCAGGCGAAAGTTTTCGGCGATTGTTCCCGTTTCTTTTTCTTCTGTCACGCGCGCCGACGCAGATGTGGCGGCACTGGCCGGGGCGGATGCTGCCGCCTCCAAAGACGCCTTTTCACGTTCCAGTTTGGCGGCTTCTGCCTCCAGCTTGGCTTTTTCCGTTTCCAGTTCCTGTTGGGCGGCCTCGGCCCGGCCCGACAGGGTATCTATTTCCATATGCAGCTTTATCTTTTCCGCCGCCAACCGGTCCAGTTCCAAATCCAACTGGGCACGTTCCTTTTCCAGTTGCATTAAAACCTTTTCCTGTTCCAGGTCTGTAATCTGCTGAAACAAACTGCCTTCAACCTTATAATCGGCAACGGCCTGGGCACTGCGCTGGTCCATTTCGGCATCTATATCAGTATCCGCCGCCGCACGTGCCGTACCACAAACCAACAGGGCAAAAACTGCCGACATATACCAGATTTTTTTATTTTGCATATATTATCACCTCATAGTTCCAGATGCGTCGCCCCGCATCCCACGCACAGCGCGTCATATATACGCCGCCGAATTCTTCAAAGATTTCCATAAACTGCATCGGCGTCAGTTTCGAAGACGCGGCAATTTCCACAATATCTACCGATACTGTCTCGACACCATTGGTTATCGCATCGGCAACAACCCCTATTTCGGCATCATCATCGATTGATTGAAACAAACTATATACATCGCGAACTATCGTTGCCGCATCACGTTCATCACGGGATGCAACCGGTGCCAACTGCGGCAGGCGCGCCCGCACATTCAGCGAATCTTCCGATATTTCACGAACAAATGCACCCGGCATCAGGTCACCCGCGATATCATAAAAATCCGTCAAAGTTCCAAATCCACGACGAAATTCTGCATCTGCGTATTCCTCGCCACATTCGGCCGATGTCTGATTCCAACCGGCAACCGGCTGCATCAAAAAGCCGATGGCACGATAACATGTTTCCGCACGCGCCATTGGTGCCGGCAAATAATCATAGGGCATCCGCAGGGGCTCTACCGCCGGTTTTTTTTCTATTTCAAATACCGCGTCCAGTTCTTTGTTTTTTTCATCTATTCTGCGCTTATACTCGGCCGCCAATTCCGGATTTATCGTCGATACCTGGGGGCGTGGCGACATCATTTGCGCAATAGGACCACGAAATATATAAATCAGCCCCAGCACAAACAGCGCCAACAACGCCACCGATGCCAAGCCCATTTTTATACGGCTGATATGACGCAATATGGCCGGTGCGCGTCCGGTAATCACATCGGACAGCGCGCGCTCCACCGCGCGGGGCATAGACCATGCACTGGGTGCGAATAATGCGGACCAATCCGGAATCTGGGCCAGGCGCAAATACTCTGCACGCGCCGCCGCCTCAGAATCAAATAAAACATCGTTTAGTATTATTCCATTACGCACCGCAACCAGGTAATACATCTGGCCCGCCCGAAAAACACCCAGGAACGAAGAATACTCCGTCATTGTGTCCATAATTTCGGCGGCCACACTGTGCATACCACGACGATGCCCCATCTGTCGCGCCCCAAGTCCAACCATTGCGCGATAGTCAACAAAAAGATTTAATTTACCGTTAATTGAACGTGACAGATTACGCGCATAATTGCGCGCAACAAAGCCACTGGCGACCGGTTGCCAAAACAGCCCCGTGGCATATTTTTTCCTATCAACGGTTATTACTTGATTTATCAAACTCTCTCCCGGATATCCTTGTTTGTGATTATAACATAAAATCAAGGTACATGGCAAACACAGAATAAAAAAATCACCCGCTGTTTTCTTAAGGCGGGTGATTTTCTTTCAAGCATCGGTTTTATCTGCATTCGCCATAGACACCGTTTGCCCCACATGTTGTCGTTACAACATCAACCGGATAAGCGATTGTTGCCGCGCCGCCATTCCTGGCGGTACGAACACTGCGCGGATGCGGACAGTCATAAACATTTGCAACCAAAACGAAAGAGCGCTCCGGCCCAAAAATCACCCATTCATTCGGGCGTGTGCGCGAACTGGTTATCCAATAAGCATTACCGGGGCGCGCCTGGTCTGCGATACGATTTTCCAAATAACGGCGCGCATCATCGGCATCATAGACCGACACCTCCGACTCCAGCTTGTAAAGAAACGTGCAACCAATCGGTTCCGCATCCAGCTGGGTTAAAAATTCACTGCCGTTTTCATTTTTTATCATACCGCCGCACGCACATAACGACGCCAGCCCAAAAATAGCCAACAATTTTTTCATCATAAAATCCTTTTTATACGTCCGTCCGTTTTATTTTATTCAACATCAATTATATCATAATTGCGCGGGTCGCTGAACAACTTTTTAAGAACAATATTGTTCATTGCATGACTGCCCTTATATGATACCAGATTACCAGCAATCATCCCGCCGGCCGTCGCCATATCGCCCACGGCGTCTATTATTTTATGACGCACAAACTCGTCCGGCCATATCAGCGGATTCAGCGTTCCGTCCCCCGCATCGTTTAGTGCAATTACATTAGTTTCATCCGCACCGCGTCCCATACCATGCGCCTTTAAATATTCCCATTCTGAATATTTCCCGAACGTCCGGGCACGTGCAATATTTGTAATAAAATCAGCAACCGATTTTTTTGTCCCGTCAAAGCGGTATTTATAAGTCTGGGCACCTATTATTTTTTCCCTATATACCAATGTCGCCTTTATATCCAAGGCCATTGCGTCATTAGGGCTTAGACTGACATAGCCATCGGCACGACGCCCCGAAATCAAATCAAAAAACCATAGCTTTAAACGCATACCCATGGGCAGTGCTTTGCGAGCATCGCTCGCCTTTGCGACAACCGTGCGCCGTACAATAATCTTTTTCATTTTTCCCGATGTAACACCGGCTTTTTCAAAAGCCTCTATAAACAAAGCCGCACTGCCGTCCAGAATTGGCGTCTCGGGCCCGTCAATTTCAACCAGTGCACTGTCCACGCCCGCCATAAATAATGCCGCCATTAAATGCTCAACCGTCTGAACATGTGCACCAGAGGGCGAACCAACGGTTGTATTACGCATCTTTGTATCACCCACATTATCAAAACGCGCCGCAATTGGTTCGCTTTTTGGTATATCACTGCGAATGAAAAATATTCCGCGTTTATCGGCGGGACGCACAACGACATTTACCGGGCACCCCGAATGTATTCCGCGACCGGATAATCTAACTTCTTTTTTCAGTGTTGGCATCCCAGCTTCTCCTTTAACCAATCATAAAAACCGTTTTCTATAACCGTGCTCAGCTCGGCATATTTAATATCCTTGCGGGCCGAGAGCGGCAAACGAACCCAATCTTTTTCTGTCGTAATCAGCTTTGCCTTGCGGCGCGCCGCCGCCTTGGCCAGACGCTCTATATCTTCATCCGTATATTGATAATGGTCGGCAAAACTTTTTTTATAAACAACATTTGTCAGCGCTGCGAAAAACTTCTTTGGATACCCTATCCCGGCAAACGCCGCCAGACGCGTTTTCTTATCGTATGGCGAATGTGTTTCATTATGCGCATAAAATACCGGCACACCCACAGGCAGCTTCAACCGCCGTGCACGCGCACCGTCCACCTTAATGATTATTATCGCATCCGCACGACGGGCCGCACGCACTGGCTCGCGCAGGGGACCGGCCGGTAACACAAAACCATTCCCCGCCCCCAGACGCTCATCAAAAACCAATATGGAAATATCCTTGCTTATACGCGGATTTTGAAAGCCGTCATCCATAACAATGGGGCTCGCGTCATTTTGCGCATTTAATAACACAATATTGCTTTTTCTGTCACCGGTATGAACCTGGATACCATGCCGGCTCAGCATCAAAGCCTCGTCCCCTATGTTTCCGGTCTTGGCGCCCTTTTTATAACCGCGCATAACAACCGGCGCCCCCAGATGCAATGCTATCTCACGAACAATCGGCGTCTTGCCCACACCGCCGGCAAAAATATTGCCAACACATACAACCGTGCGACGCGATTTATAAGCGCCAATCTTACGAACACCATAAACCAGACGCGATACCATATAATAAACAACCGACAACGGCCATAAAACAAATGACAGGGGCGTCTTTCTTAAAAACCACCATGGTGTTTTCATTGTATTACCTACTTTTTTCACTGCGCTTAGACTTCTTTTTCGCCGCTTTGCGGGCGGCTTTTTCTGCACGCATTGCATCCTTGAAACGACGCGCGGTTAAATCCTGCTCTGCGGGGGCCAATCCGAATTCTTTATCCATTTCCCGCATTTGACGCACCATATAATCTTCCAAGTTTTTCCGCGCTGCTTCAAAATCTTCATCCGTTGCCTTTCTGTCTATAAAGACCGGATTACCAACGTTACAAGTAATTTTACTAAAAGGCAACGCGACCAAATACCTGTCCCAGCGTTTTTGCAATCTTGCCCTTGATGCGGAAAAGCATACCGGAATAATGGGCGCCCCACTCATCTTTGCAAAATAAAGAGCCCCGTCTTGAACCCGTAGCGACGGCCCACCAGGCCCGTCGGGCGAAATGCAAACGGAATAGCCGCCCTGACGTAAAACACGAACACCTTGACGCAACACAGAAATCCCACCATCAGAAGTACTTCCATAAATGGAGCGCAGACCGAATAAATTCTGCAATTTTGCCATCATTCGACCGTCTTTATGACGACTGGCGACTGCATAAGAACGCATTCCACGCATGCACACAATCGGCGACAGCATCATGCTGCGCCCATGCCAAAAAACAAAAATAGCCGGTTTTCTGCGGTATTTACGAAAAACTTCTATATTTTTTATGTGCAAACGTGATGTAAAATAAACAAACCAAATAGACGCCGCCATTAACAAAGCGATAATCCACTGAAATATAGGCAGTCTTAAAATAGGCTCCCAAAATCCCTTCCAAACTTTTCTAAATGTAATTTCCATATTATATTGCCTTATATATAAATCTGTAAGATATTAGCAGTAAAAAAATGATAATTCAAGAAACTATAGGCATTTAGTCACATGAGTCCACAGGACAAAAAACTATAGATTTTCATATAATTTTCGCGTTATAGTTGTATCAACACCTAAAAAACCAAATCAATTTGGAAAACATTCATTTTTTAATTGACATTATAATATATATAGCTATAATTGCAGAACGTTGACGCGGAGTAGAGCAGCCCGGTAGCTCGTCAGGCTCATAACCTGAAGGTCTGTGGTTCAAATCCACACTCCGCAACCAAGATTTACAAAACCGTCCACAAGGGCGGTTTTTTGTTATAATCTCAACACCTAGAAAAAGTTCGAAAGTTAACTTTTTGAAACAGGCTATTTTTATACCGCTTTTGAACTTTTCAAATTGCCATAACTTTTTATTTATTATTGTTAAAAAACATAATCTGATATTATATGTATACCTAAAATAGGTAGGAATGATATGAACGAAACGATTTTTGGTATGAGTTCAATTACTTATTTAATAATTGGGATAATATATGCTTCTCTTAGCCTAAATAGACATTGGAATACTTCTCAAGAACAGAACAATAAAGTATCTATATGGGTGTTATTATGTGTATTTTGGATAGTATTTGTTTTAAGTAACATCATAAAACAAAATAAAAATTACGATAATAAAGATAATCACACCAAAAGCACATTTATTATTCAAGAAGGTCAAATACCTCTAAAAGTAATAAATTATCAATTAAAAAAATCTGGTATAATCTCAGCAGAAACGGTTTTAAAAATACCTTACTCAGGTACAAATCAAATTATTTTGGAGTACAAGGGTAATATAGAAATAATAAAGTCCTTGACACAAAAAAATGATTTGATTCGCAATATTATCGGATATTATGATGGGTTCACAAGTTTATCATCTATGAAACAAAATATTCCAGAATCTGAATTATCAGTTTATATCTTATGGGATTCACATGATAAATTAATCGGTATATTAACTCTGACAGATAACGAACCTTTTATTATGAACTTATATTATGGTAATGCTTTGCCGGATGTATTTTTACAACTATAAGTAACAATTAATCAAACAACACCCTAAATCTTCTATAAATCAAATTGGTTATTTCTTCATATACAGGAGATCTTGTAACTTCATTTGTATTTAATTCATTGGTTAATTCATTTGACAATTGCAAAATGTTAGCAAATTTATTACGTATGTTTCTTAATACCATTTCCGGATTAAGCTCTAACGATATAAAAAGATTTTTAAAATCATTACGAACTATATCGTCATATGTAGTTTTTTTGTTGATAAACATAGAAATCGTTTTAGATAAATTTTCATCTTCTATTTCTGTAGATACCAAATCATAAAATGGCGCTAATTTTATACCATTATCAGCATGCAATATTGATAAATTCTTTGCATGAGCATCTGCATTGCCGATCAAAAAATTAAATACGATTAATTGCAAAAATCTTAACATATCCTTAGCAGGTTCAGCATTAAATTCATTTATCGCTTTTACAACATTTTTTATACCAGGCCCACCTTCATCTTGATACTTTTTATTCGATAAAACACCTAAAACCTGACAAAAATCTTCTTGATGAATTCTTACATACTTACCAGAAATAATTTGTCTATCGTAACGTTCTATTTCCAAATATTTTAAATCTAAAACATTTTTTAACACAACATCACAACTATCCTGTGGCCACAAACGCTTGGCTAACAACATACAAAACAACTCATTATACAACAAATTAGGAAACATATTATTAGCTATTTTTATTATATGAGTTGAGGGATTCTGTTCATTTGATGACCAAAACTTACCTTGTTCATCTTTACGAACAACAAACTTTGACTGAGCACCAGCCAAAGACAATCTAGGAGCATTTTTTATTCCGACCATCAATGGATTTTTTGGAAGTTCTTTTATAATATTTACAAACTCTTTTTCAGACCATTTATGTGAAATTTCAGGAATCTCTTCAAAATTCGGTTCCGCAGAATATAAGGATATTGCCCAATCTCCACCTATTTTATCTAAAATCGAAAAATTATTATTTTCAGAAATACCAAAATGTAATGCAACATTTTTTCTTGGTGTCCCTTCTGGAGTTAAATTTTCAAAGTACGGTGCCGCATACCTATTTCCATAACGAATTTCAGATACCGGCATTCTAACAGAAATAGGAGCTACAGAAGAATCTATATATTTAAAAGACAACGCAGAAGAGGGAGTTTCCCTTAAAACCCCAACTTTTTTGTTATTTAAATAAACATTTAACTCTCTATTAGGCATATCAATTAATTAGTTGTAACTTTAACCCTAAAACCTGAGCAACCTTTACAGCTTTATCAAACTGCACGGTCTCTTTACCATTTTCTAGTTCAGATATAAAACGAACACCAACCCCAGAAACCGCTGCAAGATCATACTGAGTTAACTGCATATTTTTGCGTTTTTTTCGCACTAAAGCTCCAAAATCTTTTGCATTGTTTATCATCATTTCTATGAAGATTATAACATTATTTTACATTAAAGACAAGCATTATTTTCCCGAACTGGATTTTTTTTAGTTTTTTTTTTGTAAAAAACTAGTTTTTTCCCGAACGGGAATAAAACTCTAACCATACAAAAAATTATATATATTTTTTCCCGATAGGGAATATAATTTTCTACCC